>Ga0070740_10001254_pt1 | contig 36689 bp, 29 predicted proteins | sample Coa_R2_FD_67286 | JGI IMG/M metagenome (GOLD analysis project Ga0070740, IMG submission 67286) | Surface soil microbial communities from Centralia Pennsylvania, which are recovering from an underground coalmine fire - Coalmine... | ecosystem: Environmental > Terrestrial > Soil > Unclassified ... | reverse complement strand
GCCGTCTGGCTTTCAGGGCTCCGAGGTTTCGGAGCGAGACCCTTACTACCGTGATGACTTCCGCCGTCGAGCTTGATCCGGGACTGATGCCCAGATCAGCGGCTCGTTGCATCTATCCGCACTGCGTCCTCGTGGGACGCACTTTGACGCTTTAGCTATGCAGCGATCTCGCCCGCTTGCGCGCGCGAGTACCAGCATCTCCAGCTTTCGCCTCGATGCCCTGTCACCTCGCGGTGACCTCGGCAGCCTACGTCTGCGGTCCACGTCCGACGGTTACCCGCCGCCCGTGGAGGGGATTCGCGGCTTGCGCCGCCCACCCCAGTGCTACACGACCAGGAACATCCGCATCGCTGCGGCGTCCGTTTCGCGGTCGCCCAACTTCGATCGAGAAGTGGGTCGAAGAAGGCATTTCAGCCTCCAGCGCCCGTCGCCGCCGCGCCAGCCCAACTACGGGCACGCGGCGACGGCACTGCGTCTGTCCGAGTGGCGCTCGGACAGGTATGGCGTACATCGACGTGGTGGCACACGTCGATGCTATGTGGCATTGGCGGTGCCACCGCGCGGTGCACGCGGTGTGCATGTCGCTCTAGCGCGTCATGCGGTTGTGCGCGCCAAAGCCTCGCCCGCGCGGGCTGTCGCCGGGCGCGCGAGTCGGCGCGTGGTGTGCGCCGTGTCTCGCTGTCGCCGGTCTTTGCCCGGCCACAGCTCGTCGGCGCGTGCCCGGCTGCTGCCGGATGGGTGGAGCGGCTCAAAAATTCGCCGCTCCTAGAAACCTCATTTGGTGCCGTCACGCTTTCGCGTGTTGACATCGTGCAGACCGTGCCCGCTCGCGTGGTGACATACCACGCTAGAGAGGGTAGGTCCGTCCAGGAGTCCAGCCCGTGATCGTCGTGCACCGCTTCATGTCGGCGATGGTCGCCATCCAGCAGCTCGTCGCCCGGGAGTTCTACTACCACACCCCCGGAGGCGTCATCCCGCTGGATCGTGCCGAGCGCGTCGTAAAGAAGTTCGCGGCTCTGTATGGGGTCGATGAGTCGCGCGCCGCCGATCAGGCACGCCGCCGCCGGGGAGAGGCGCGCACCCGGCTGGTGTTGTGGCCGGATGGCGGAGGCCTCGGGTTCATCCTTATTGCCACCGATGGGCCGGGTGCGGTCAAGGAACATGAGCGTCTCCAGGATGCGCGGGAGGCCCGCCAGCGTGTGCGCATCCGCGAGTACGAGCTGGCGATGCTGCCCAGGCGCGGGGACGTCCCGCGCTGGACGTGGCGTGTAGAGCTCGACCGATACCGAGACCTGATCGATGAGGGTTGCCGGTATGCGCGGCGGGAAGACCAGAGCGCGGCGGTTGAGTTCATCCGCCGCCTGCAGCGATGGCCGGGATTCAATGGCGTCCGCACTCAGCAGCGCGCCATCCTCGCGGCCATGCGTCACGACGCCCGGCGCGCGGGACGACCGCCGCTGCCCGTGGTAGAGCGTCTGCCTTGGGTGCGCGCGCATCTGCGGCGTACCGAGCCGCTGGCGGTCTGGGTCGCCGAGGAGACGCGGCGCAGGGCGCTATTGCACGTCACGCGGTGATGCGGGGGCGTTGCCCCCTGCGCCCCCGTAGGCCGAGGGGGAGTACCCCCTTCACCCCCCGTAGGGAGGACTGGCGTCCTCCCTTCGGCGCCTGACGGCGCCTCAACCCTCCGGGGCGCGCGAGGGGTGATGATGGGGGCTGACGGCTCGGATGAGTCCGTGCGTGCGGTGCTGGCTCGGATGGGTCGTCGCAGGATTATGAGCCGTGCCACGCCAGCGTGGCTCATTAGGGCCTAGCCATTCGATCCGGGCTTGATCGATACCACGTTGTGACCTGTGCCAGCTCGCATGCGGTCGAGGACGTCGGCCCATTCCTGCATCATCTTGCGTCTGGGCTCGAGATAGTGGGCCTTGTTGTACGTGCCGCGAATCTTGTCGGGGTCACCGTGCGCGAGCTGCCGTTCTACCCAGTCCGACTCGTAGCCCCTCTCATTGAGCGCCGTGCTGATCAGGTGGCGAAAGCCGTGCGCGGTCTGACGACCGCCGAAGCCGATACGCTTCAGGAGGCGGTTCACCGCCATGTCGCTCATCGGCCGGCGCGGGTCGTTGCGATTCGGAAAAACGTACTCGTGCTTGCCCGTGACGGCGCGGAGAGCCTGTAGCGCCTCGACGGCCTGGCGCGGTAGCGGGGTCAGGTGGCTGTAGCCGCGCTTCATCCCCTCTCGGCCTTTTTCGATCTTCCAGAGTGCGTTGTCGAGGTCGAGTTCTGACCACTTCAAGGTGCGAATCACGCCGGGACGGTTAGCAGTCCACAGGGCGAGCCAGGTTGCAGTCTTGATGAGCGGGGAGACGTTCTCGGCGTCGAGCCGGTGCAAGAGCTCGGGCAGGTGGTCGAAGTCGATGTGCGGATAGTTGTGTGCCGTGTGGCGCAGGAGCAGTGCGCCGAGATCGCGGTCGGGGGCGTTCTTGGTGAGACCTTCGGCGCGGGCGTGCGTGAAGATCGACTTGATCCACGCGCGGGCTTTCTTGGCGACGTCTTTCGCTCCGCGCGCACGGATGCGTTTCAGCAGGTCGGCGAGCTCGGCGGTCTCGATTAAATCGAGTGGACGCGCGCCCAGCGCCGGGAGGATGTCCTTGTCGAGGTAGGCTCTGATCTGTTCGCGCGTGGCGGGCTTCCACTCCTCGCAACGATACTCGTACCAGCTTTCGGCGGCGACCGCGAAAGTTCTGGTGCGCTGTTCCATCAGTCCGAGCCTTTGGCGGCGGCGCTCCTCGGCCGGGTCGATGCCCTTGGCGATGAGAGCACGGAGGTTCCGAGCTTCTTCGCGCGCGGCCGCGAGCCCGGTGTCCGGCCAGGGCTTCCCGACCGATACGGAGTTGCGGCGGCCGGCAAACGTGTAGTTGAGCAGCCAGTATTTGCTGCCGTTCGGGTGCACCAAAACATACAGACCGCGAACCGCCGGGTCGAAGAGCTTATACGGCTTTGCGCGCGGCTCGGCGGCGCGGATGTCGAGGTCGCTGAGGATGGGGCGGCGTTTGCGCATATCAAAAACCCAAGCCGGATCAATCTATTGCGTCAAAAACGCGGTAAAAACTTTTTCGAGACGTCGCAGGTCGGCGCGAAAAACGCGGTAAAAACGGGGTGCCGAGAAATCTTTTACCGCGTTTTTTACCGCGTTGATTATGAGCTTTGGTGCAACCCGATGCAACCGGAAGAAACCACAAAATCCAAGCAGGACGTGGGTTTAGCGGGCAAAAAGAAACCGGCTGAAAGCCGGTGAGATAGGGTCTTGGCTGGGGGACTTGGATTCGAACCAAGATAAACGGAGTCAGAGTCCGTTGTCCTACCGTTAGACGATCCCCCAGTGTCGGGCGACGCGTTTTATCTAACCCATCCCGGCTGCTGCGTCCAGCCCGGCCTTCCGCAGTCGCGCTTCGTCAACGAACCGAGGGCCGGCCCGGTGCTCGCCAAGCGGACTCGCCGGGGCGAGCCGCAAACGCGATTCGAGCGTTCTCGGATCAGCGCTTGCTGTATTGCGGAGCGCGGCGCGCCTTGTGCAGGCCGACTTTCTTGCGTTCGACCTCGCGCGCATCGCGCGTGACCAGACCCGCCGCGCGCAGCGGCTGACGCAGGGCCTCGTCGTAGGCGATCAGGGCCCGGGTGATGCCGTGGCGCACGGCGCCGGCCTGGCCGGAGGGACCGCCGCCGGAGACGGTAACCTTGATGTCGAAACGGTTCAAGGAATCGACCACTTCCAGCGGTTGGCGCACCAGCATGCGCGAGGTTTCGCGCCCGAAGTAGTCCTCGACCGACTTGCCGTTGATGGTGATCGCGCCTTTTCCCGGGCGCAGGAACACGCGCGCAGCCGCGGTCTTGCGGCGGCCGGTGCCGTATTTCTGGTCGGCAGGAGTCTTGAGCGTAGCCATGGGAACCTCAGATCGTGAACGGCTTGGGCTGCTGCGCGGCGTGCGGATGTTCGGCGCCGGCGTAGACCTTGAGCTTGCGAAACTGCGCGTAGCCCAGTGGGCCTTTGGGCAGCATGCCCTTGACCGCCTTTTCGATCACGCGCTCGGGATGCTCGGCCAGCATCTTGCCCAAAGGGGTGGACTTGATGCCGCCGGGATACTCGGTATGGCGCCAGTAGAGCTTGTCGTTGAGCTTGTCGCCGGTGACGCGCACCTTGGCGGCGTTGATCACGACGATGTAATCGCCGGTGTCCACGTGCGGGGTGTATTCCGGCTTGTGTTTGCCGCGCAGGCGGCGGGCGATTTCGCTGGCCAGCCGGCCGAGCGTCTTACCCTCGGCGTCGATCACCAGCCACTCGCGCCGGACGGTGTCCGGCTTGGCGAACTGCGTTTTCATGTTGCAGGCCCCTCGGGGCGAATTATTGTTCGGCCGGTGCGACATCGCCCGGCTTCAAGGAAGCGCGGATTCTATTGATTCCCACCGAGCTGCGCAAGGGCAGCACAAGAAGCCGCGCGGGCGAAGGGCTGGTCATTACACGCCGAAGTTGATCTTGGCCTCCAGATTGGCCCGCGAGTCGGCGTTGGACAGCGCTTCTTCCAGCTCGATGCGCCCGTCCTTGTAGAGCTGGTACAGCGAGTGGTCGAAGGTGAGCATGCCCTTCTCGGAGGACTGGCTCATGGCCTCGCGAATCTGATCGATGTGCTGGTTGAGAATCAGATCCTGGATGAACGGCGTGTTGATCAGCACCTCGAAAGCCGCGACGCGCCGCCCGTCCTTGCCGCGCACCAGGCGCTGGGAAATGATCGCGCGCAGGGTGAGCGACAGATCGAGGTAGAGCTGGTCGCGCAGGTCTTCGGAATACAGGTTCACCACGCGCTGCAGCGCCTGATAGGCGTTGTTGGCATGCAGCGTGGTGATGGTCAGGTGGCCGGTGTTGGCGAGCTGGATGCAGGCGTCCATGGTTTCGCGCCGCCGCACTTCGCCGATCTGGATGACGTCCGGCGCTTCGCGCAGCGCGGAGAGCAGCGCGCGGTCGTAGCTCACGGTGTCCTGCCCCACCTCGCGCTGGTTGACGATCGAACGCTTGTTCGGGTGCACGTACTCGATCGGATCCTCGATGGTGATGATATGGCCCGCGGCATGGTCGTTGCGGTGCCCGATCATGCCGGCCAGCGTGGTGGACTTGCCCGAGCCGGTGGCGCCGACCATGAGGATCAGGCCACGCTTGAGCATCACCAGATCCTTGAGCACCGGCGGCGCGCCGAGCTCGTCGAGCGTGGGAATCTGGGATTTGACGTAGCGCAAGCACATCGCGATCGTGCCGCGCTGGTGGAAGATGTTGACGCGGAACCGCCCGAGTCCCCCAGCCTGCGTGGCGAGGTCGATCTCCCAGTGTTTGTGGAGATACTCCTGCTGCTCCGGCGTCAGGATGCTGTGAGCCAGCTCCCGGATAAACTCGCTGGTCATGAGGTTCTTGCCCACCGCGACCATCTCGCCCTCGATGCGCAGCATGGCCGGCGCGTTGGGGGTGAAGTAGAGGTCGGAGGCGTTTTTCTCGACCGCGAGCTTGAGATAAGGCAGGATCTTGAGCATGGCGCGGCCGCGGGTCAGCGGCGAACGAAGGACTGCTCTTTCTCGTCTGGCTTCATCTTCATGCGCCGCACTTGCTCGTCTTCCAAGAGGTTCTGCGCCGCGCGCTTGGATTCCAGCTTGATGCGCAGCCGCAGCTCGTTCTGCGAGTCGGCGTTGCGCAGCGCCTCGCCGTAGCTGATCACGCCGCGTTCGAACAGTTCGAACAGGAACTGGTCGAACGTGATCATGCCCTGTTCGCCGGAGCGAGCGATCACGTCCTTCAAGCCGGCGACCTCGCCTTTGAAGATCAAGTCGGCGACCAGCGGCGTATTGATCATGATCTCGAAGGCGGCGATGCGCCCGCCGTTCTCGCGGCGGACCAGACGCTGCGAGAGGATGGCGCGCAGGTTGAGCGACAGGTCCATCAGCACCTGCTCGCGCTTTTCCTCGGAAAAGAAGTTGATGATGCGGTCCAGCGCCTGGTTGGCGTTGTTGGCGTGCAGGGTGGAGAGCACCAGGTGGCCGGTCTCGGCGAAGTTGATGGCGTATTCCATGGTTTCGCGCGTGCGGATCTCGCCGATCTGGATCACGTCCGGCGCCTGGCGCAGGGTGTTCTTGAGCGCGCTGTCCCAGGACAGCGTATCCACGCCGACCTCGCGCTGCGTCACCACACAGTTGCGATGCGCGTGAACGTATTCGATGGGGTCCTCGATCGTGACGATGTGACCGCGCGAATTGGCGTTGCGATAGCCGACCATCGCCGCCAGCGAGGTGCTCTTGCCCGAACCGGTGGCGCCGACCACCAGCACCAGGCCGCGCTTGGACAAGGCGATGTCCTTCAACACCGCCGGCAATTCCAACTCCTCGAAAGTCGGGATGGTCAGATTCAGCAGGCGGATCACCGCGCCAGGGTGCCCTTGCTGGACGAACACGTTGACGCGGAAGCGGCCGATGCCCGGCGGCGCGATGGCGAAGTTGCACTCGTTGGTGGCCTCGAACTCCTTGATCTGGCGATCGCTCATCAACGCGCGGATCACCACCGCCGCGTTCTCCGCGGACAGCGGCTCCTTCATCACCGGCGTGATTTCGCCGTCGAGCTTGATGGCCGGAGGAAAATCGGCGGTGATGAACAGGTCCGAGGCTTTTCTTTGCTTGACCAGCATCAGCAATTGCTGGATCAGCTTGACCGCTTGTTCGCGTTCCATGTCGGAATTCCTGCGCCGCTTAAGCCGCGGCTGCCGTGTTTACGCTGCAAAATCCATTTTGTTCTCGGCGCGCGCGCGCGCCTCGGACAGATCGACCAGCCCTTTCTTGACCAGGTCCTTCAAGCACTGATCCAGCGTTTGCATGCCATCCTTGGCGCTGGTCTGGATGGTGGAATAGATCTGCGCGATCTTGTTGTCCTTGATCAGCGCGCGCACCGCCGGAGTGGCGATCAGGATCTCGTGCGCGGCGATGCGCCCGCCGCCGCGGCGCTTGAGCAAGGTCTGAGCGATCACCGCGCGCAAGCCGGTGGAGAGCATGGCGCGCACCATGTCCTTTTCGCCGGCGGGGAACACGTCCACCACGCGGTCGATGGTCTTGGCCGCCGAGGACGTATGCAGCGTGGCAAACACCAGGTGCCCGGTTTCGGCGGCGGTCAGCGCCAGGCGGATGGTTTCGAGATCGCGCATCTCGCCGACCAGAATGGTATCCGGGTCCTCGCGCAGGCCGGAGCGCAGCGCCTCGGAAAAGCCCAACGTGTCGCGGTGCACCTCGCGCTGGTTGATCAGGCATTTTTTCGAGGTGTGCACGAACTCGATGGGGTCTTCGATGGTGAGGATGTGCCCGTATTCGTGCTCGTTGATGTAATCCACCATGGCCGCCAGGGTGGTGGATTTGCCCGAGCCGGTGGGCCCGGTCACCAACACCAGGCCGCGCGGCGACTCGGCGATGTCCTTGAAGATCGGCGGACACTTCAACTCTTCCAGCGTCAGCACCTTGCTCGGAATGGTGCGAAACACCGCGGCGGCGCCGCGCGCCTGGGTGAAGGCATTCACGCGGAAGCGCGCCAGCCCGGCGATCTCGAACGAGAAATCCGTCTCGAAGAACTCGTCGTAAGCCTTGCGCTGCTTGTCGTTCATGATGTCGTAGATCATGTCGTGCACCTGCTTGTGCTCCAGCGGCGGCAGGTTGATGCGCTTGAGATCGCCGTCCACCCGGATCATCGGCTCCACGCCGGCGGACAGATGCAGATCGGACGCGCCCTGCTTCACGCTGAAAGTCAGCAGTTGTGCGATATCCACGACGCTTAACCCCTTTTTCGGACCCGTGATCGTTGGCCGCGGGCTGGTGCACTGCTCCCCTGCCCTTGAACTTATCGGCAAACCCGCCCGGCGGCAAGCGGGCACGATAAAGTAGCCGGGTGAACGAGATCGCCGAGCATCTGCAAGCAGTTCTTCACAAGATGCGCAAGGCCTGCGCACGGGCCGGACGCGAGCCCGCCGACGTACGGCTGCTGGCAGTGAGCAAGGGCTTCGGCCCCGCGGCGGTGGGCGCGGCGGCCGCCGCAGGCCATCGCGAGTTCGGGGAGAACTACGCCCAGGAAGGCGCGGCCAAGATCGCCGCGCTCGCCGCGGCGGGACGGCGCGATCTGGTCTGGCATTTCATCGGTCCGTTGCAGTCCAACAAGACCCGACTCGCGGCCGAAAACTTCCACTGGGTACAAAGCGTGGATCGACTCAAAATCGCCGAGCGTCTGTCCGCGCAGCGGCCGCCGTCGCTGCCGCCGTTGAACGTCTGCGTGCAGGTGAACATTTCCGGCGAGGCGAGCAAATCCGGCTGCGCGCCAGCCGAAGCCGCCGCCCTGTGCGCCGCCCTCGCGCGCCTGCCGCGGCTGCGCCTGCGTGGTCTGATGGCGATCCCGGCCCCGGCCTCCGGCGAAGCCGTGCGGCCCGCGTTCCGCGCCCTGCGCGAGCTGTACGAGGACATCCGCGGCCGTGGCCTCGTTCCGGCGGCGGAGTTCGACACGCTGTCCATGGGTATGTCGGCCGACTTCGAGATCGCCATCGAGGAAGGCGCCACCCTGGTGCGCATCGGCTCGGCCATTTTCGGACCGCGTTCTTAGAAACAGCATCCGCGGCGACGAGCTAATCTAGGCGGGCGTCGCGGCGGATGCCGCTCATCCACGATCGCCATGAACCAAGACCAGGCCAAACGCGCGGCGGCACAAGCCGCGCTCAAGTTTTTGCCCGAGGGCGAGCCGATCGGCGTGGGCACCGGCTCCACCGTCAACTTCTTCATCGAAGCCCTGTCCACGGTGAAGAACCGCATTCCCGGCGCGGTCTCTTCCTCCGAAGCCAGCAGCGCGCGGCTCAAAGCGATCGGCATCCCGGTGCTGGATCTCAACAGCGCCGGCACGCTGGCGGTGTACGTGGACGGCGCTGACGAGATCAACAAACACTTGCAGATGATCAAGGGCGGCGGCGGCGCGCTCACGCGCGAGAAAATCGTCGCCGCCGCCAGCCGCCGTTTCGTGTGCATCGCCGACGAATCCAAGCTCGTCCAGGTGCTCGGCAAGTTCCCCTTGCCGGTGGAAGTGATTCCGATGGCGCGCTCCTACGTGGCGCGCGAACTGGTCAAGCTCGGCGGCGTGCCGCGGCTGCGCGAAGGTTTCCTCACCGACAACGGCAATCCGATTCTCGACGTGGCGGGGCTGTCGATCCTCGACCCGCCGAAACTGGAAGCCGAGATCGGCCTCATCGCCGGCGTGGTCACGGTGGGCTTGTTCGCGCGCCGTCCGGCGGACCTGCTGTTGCTCGGCACCGCGAGCGGCGTGCGCGAGCTGCACGCGCAGTGAACGCTGGCGCTCAGTGCACCTTGCGCGACTTGCCGGCGCGCCGCTCGGCATCGCGCTGCGGGCGGCCGCTGCCGTGACGACTGGTGTCTTTGCTTCCAGGAAGCTGTGGACGGCCGGGTTTGCGTCGCGCGCTTTCGGGTAGCTTCATGGCGGCACGCAGCGCTGCGCGCCTGGCCGCGGATGCCGACGGAGTCGCATTCATGCCGTTTTCGCCCGAGGAACCCGTGTTCAGCTTAACATGCCGATCGCACACCGGACGCAAACGGAGTTATTCTTTTATTTCCCCACGCACAGGAGAAACCGTATGAAGAATAAAAGCATCTGCTTGAGCCTGGCGCTGATCGCGGGTCTGGCGCTCGGCGGCTGTCAAAAGAAATCCGAAGAACAGCAGGCCGCACCTGCAGAACCGGCAGCGCCCGCAGCCGAAACACCCGCAGCCCAAGCGCCGGCCCCCGCCGCCGCGCAGACTCCGGCCGTCACGCGGCAGAAAGCACCGGAAGGCGCCAAGGTCGCTTTCGTCGGCATCAAGGACGGCGACACGGTGACCAGCCCGTTCAAGGTCGGTTTCAGCGTCGAAGGGCTCAAAGTGGCGCCGGCCGGCACGACCGATCCCGGCACCGGTCATTTCCATCTGATCATCGACGCCGATCTGCCCCCGCAGGACGCGCCGCTACCGAGCGATGACCACGTCAAACATTACGGCCAGGGCCAGACCGAAGACGAACTCACGCTGCCGCCCGGCCCCCACACCCTGCAACTGGAATTCACCGACGGTGCGCACGTGCCCTTCGATCCGCCGGTGGTCTCCGATAAGATCAACATCACCGTCAAGTAAATTCGGTAAGACTCCACGGCGTGCCGCAGCGGTGCTGCGGCACGCCTGTTTTTTTGAGTCGCTCCGATCGCGGCTCAGCGCCGCTTGAAACTGGCGTGGCCGCCGCCATGGGCCGTGGCCGCGGCGTGACCGCCGCCGTTGAATCCGCCGCCATGAAAGGCAATCGGCGGGACTGCGGGCGCTCGAAAGCCGTGGAACTGCGGCGACGGATGGAATGGCGGCTCGGCCGGCGGGCGCTGCGGCGGGCGCATCTCCACCGGATGGAACACGGGGCGCGCGGCTTGTCGCCAGGCCGGCGCCGCGTAAGGCCGGGTCAGCGGGTCGTCCGGGGCGCGCGCCGCCACGCCGATTCCGGCGGAGGCGTGCCAGCCGCCGGCCGCGTAAGGTCGAGGTCCTGAGGGATCGTGCGGACCGCGGCCGCCGCCATAAGGCGGCGTGGGTCGCGCTACATTGCCACCGCCGCCGCCATAACTACCTCCCGGGTAGCCTCCGTAACGACCGTAATGCCCGCCGCCGTAATACGGTGGATACGGGTGATAAGCCACCGCCGGCGGCGGACAGTAGGGATGATAGTGGTCGTAGAAAAAAGCGAAACTGAAGAAAGGAATGATCGGCACCCAGGGCGCCAGGGCCACCACCGGATAAGGGTTGTACACGTACACCGGTCCCTCTTCGTAATAGACCGTAGCGCCTTCGTCGTAGTCATAAGTCGGTCCTTCCTCGATCACGGTCGGCGGTTCTTCTGCCACGACGGTGGGCGCCTGCTCTTCGATCACACCGCCTTCGGGCGCCGGCTCCACGGCCTGCGGTTGAGCTTGCGCCAGCGCAGCTCCGACACAATCGATCACTGCCGCCGTGCGGTCTTCGGCGGTGGGGGTCAAACCCACCAGCACCACCAACCGGCGGTCGAAGCTCTGACCGGAATCGCCCGTGGCGACGACATCCACGGTATTGCGCCCCGGATGCAGCCCGCGCTTGAGCGTCACCGTCGGCCAGTGCTCGTCGATGTCGCCCTGCGGCACGCCGTGCCCGTCCACGTAAAGGCTGAGCTGCTTGACCGGGAATGGCGGCTTGACAAACTGGAAATAGACGCTGGCCTGCGCGGCCGCGTCGTCACAGCTCAGACCTGCGGGCGGCTGGTTGAGGCTGGCCACCACCGTCTCGTCGCCGACCAGGTTGTCGTCGGCGCCGTGCGCCGGCCAAGCCAGTGCCAAGGCTAGAGAGGCGCCGATCCATCCTGCGGCAACTGAGCTTGCGTTCATAAAGCCTCCGGTGGCCGATGAGGCTTCGTTTAACAGAATGCAACTTTCTGCGCGCTGAACGCCGTGGTCAGCAAGGCTGGGCCGCAGTGAATGTCCGCACGTGCACGGACAACGGCGGTCCGCGGCAGGCTCAGCGCTCCGCCAACTCCGTTCGCACTGCCTCCGCGAGCATCGTCAGATCGTCCAGCCGCTCGCGGATGACGGCTTCGACGATATCCAGATCGAGATCTCTTGGTATTGATGGATCGCGATGTTGCGAAAGCCGATCATTTTCTGCAGGCGGCCGCTGAGATCCGGCGCGATCACGCCGGCGCGCTCCAGCAGGGCAAAGCTCTCGCGGGCTTCCCCCGACACACCCAGACGCCGCTTGCGGATGAGCATATTGGCCAGATCGATGGCGGCCTCGCAGGCGCGGGTGACGTTGATGAGGGCGGCGTCCTGACGCGTGTCATCTTGCCGGAATCCGGCACCCGCCGCAGCGTGCTCGCTGCGCGCCCGCTCCACGCAGTGCAGGATAGTGGCGATCTTCCGCGCCGCGATGTTCATGCCCGGCCGTGGATCGCCGCGCGCGAAGCTGCCGTAGGCGTCGATCGCCCATGCCTGCGGCAGCCGGGCGCGAGGGCTCTGCCTAGCATTTGGAGAATGCGCGCGCGTTCGGTCATGAGCCGGATCTTAGCAAGGATTGGCCGAGGCTCCGCGTCAACGATGCCGGCGATCCGCTTCATGCAACCGGCCGCGAGCGAATGGATACTCAACCAGAAAAGCTGCGGCCATGTGCCGCGCTCCGAGCCGCGCGTGGGTTATCGCCTACGCACACCAGCTTAAATGGCAATCGAGCCAACTGTCCGCACACGGAAGACAAGTTCGTCGTATATGCCCTCTATACGAGCGCGGGGAAAAATCGCTCTGGTTTCACTACGCCGACTCAGCGTTGAATAGCGCGCATGTTCAGGCTTTCTGGGTGACTGCCGGCGCATCGAATCCCGATTGAAGCGCATCGATCGCTCCTGGCTCGCTTCTCGTACTCATGAACATCAGCGCACTGGTATTTCTACTGCCCGCGCTTGCCGGGATCGGTCTGGCCGTATGGCTGGTCAGACGCAATGCCCGCGATCTGCGCGCCTCCAGACGCGCGGATGCGAAGGAGAAATGATGCCTACTCCCCAACTCGTTCTCCGAGGAATCCCATGATCTTGGTCTACTCGCTGCTCGCTCTCGCCGTAGTGGGAGCGATCGTGCAAGCGGTCTCGATCCGCCATCAAACTGCTGCCCAACACAGAAACGATCGGCAGGGCCTTCGATGAGCCTCGCACTTTTGGCAGTGGGAGTTGGTGTTTTCGCTGCCCTGATCGTTTTCGTGAAGCTGTGTGAGCGTCTCTAGAGTTTGTTCGGGGGCTGCCGTGACCTTCGATGATCTACTGGGTGGTTTGACCGTCGTCTTCTTGCTGGTCTATCTGACCTATGCGCTGATCAAACCGGAGAAGTTCTGATCGCGGCGGGCGCCGTTTCTCTCCACGAAGAGCAACCCAATGACTGGCAATGGCTGGTTACAGATTCTGGCGTTTTTCGCGCTATTGACGCTGCTCACGCGTCCGCTCGGCGGGTTCATGTACCGCGTCTTCATGGGTGAGCGCACTTGGCTCAGCGCCTTGCTCAGCCCCATCGAGCGCGGCATTTACCACCTGGCCGGCATAGACGAAAAACTCGAGCAGCACTGGACGACCTATACCGTCGGCATGCTGCTGTTCAACCTGTTCGGCTTCCTCGCGGTGTATTTCATCTTGCTCTTCCAGGACAAGCTGCCGCTCAATCCCCAACACTTGCCTGGCCTGTCCGCGCACCTAGCGTTCAATACCGCCGTCAGTTTTGTCACCAACACCAACTGGCAGAGCTACGGCGGCGAGACGACGGTGAGCTATTTCTCGCAGACGGCAGCGCTCACGGTGCAGAACTTCGTCTCTGCCGCGACTGGCATGGCGCTGGCCATGGCGCTGGTGCGCGGCTTGGCGCGCCGCTCCGGCAAGACCGTCGGCAATTTCTGGGTGGACTTGACCCGCGGCACGCTGTACATCCTGCTGCCCCTGTCTTTCGCCTTGGCCCTGGTACTCGTCTGGCAGGGCGTTCCGCAAAACCTGCACGCGTACGTCGACGCGACCACGCTGGAAGGCGACAAGCAGACCATCGCGCAGGGACCGGCCGCCTCGCAGATCGCAATCAAGCAGCTTGGCACCAACGGCGGCGGGTTTTTCAACGCCAACAGCGCGCACCCCTACGAAAATCCGACGGCGTTCTCCAATTTGCTCGAATGCCTGGCACTGCTGCTGATCCCCGCTGGCCTGACCAACACCTTCGGGCGCATGGTCAGCAATGAGCTGCAGGGCTGGGTGCTTTACTCGACCATGGCCGTATTGTTTCTCGCCGGTGTTACGGTGTGCTATTGGGCAGAAGCCCAGGGCAATCCTGCCTTTACCGCCATGGGGATCGACCAACGGGCGACTGAAGCACAACCCGGCGGCAACATGGAAGGCAAGGAAGCACGCTTGGGCATCGCCGATTCCGTGCTGTGGGCCACTGCCACCACCGACGCCTCCAACGGCTCGGTCAACAGCATGTTCGACAGTTACACACCGCTCGGCGGCCTGGTGCCGATGTTCAATATCATGCTCGGCGAGGTGATCTACGGCGGCGTCGGCTCGGGCTTGTACGGCATGCTGCTCTATGCGGTGCTGGCGGTGTTCATCGCCGGCCTGATGGTCGGACGCACCCCGGAATATCTCGGCAAGAAAATCGAGGCCAGGGAGGTCAAGATGACCATGCTGGCCTTCCTCTCCCTGACGCTGGCCTCGTTGCCCTGGCTGGCCGTCGCCAGCGTGCTGCCGAGCGCGCTGTCCAGCCTCAACAACGCCGGACCGCACGGTTTCTCGGAAATGCTCTACGCCTACGATTCAGCAATGGGCAACAACGGCAGCGCTTTCGCCGGCCTCAACGCCAACACGCCGTGGTGGGACATCACCCTGGGCATGGCCATGCTGATCGGCCGCTTTCTGTTCATCGTGCCGATGATGGCGGTGGCGGGGAGTCTGGTGAGCAAGAAGATCGTGCCTCCATCGGCGGGCACGTTCCCGGTGAACAGTCCGTTGTTCATCATGCTCCTGATCGGCGTGATCCTGATCGTGACCGGCCTGACGTATTTCCCGGCGCTGTCGCTGGGACCGATCGTCGAGCACTTCTCGATGCTTGCCGGCACCGCGTACTGAGCGAGCGCACGGCCTCCACCCGGGAGCGCATTCATGACGATTCGAAAAAAACCGGCACCCTCGCTGTTCGACCGCGCGCTGCTCGGTCCTGCCGCGCGCGCCGCCTTTACCAAGCTCAATCCGCGCACACTCATCAGGAACCCGGTGATCTTCATCACCGCGTTCGTCTCGCTGCTGGCTACCGTGCTGTTGGCGCGTGATCTGTTCGAAGGAGCGAAAGATCTGTGGTTCAGTGGCCAAGTGGTCGCATGGCTGTGGGCCACCGTGCTGTTTGCCAACTTCGCGGAAGCCGTCGCCGAAGGCCGTGGCAAGGCACAGGCTGCGGCGCTGCGCAGGACCAAGACCGAAACCGTCGCCAAGCGCCTGCGCAGTGAAACCGATCGCGAGTACACGCCGGTTGCGGCACCGCAACTCAAGCCCGGTGATTTCGTGCTGGTGGAGACGGGCGACATCATCCCCGGCGACGGCGAGGTCGTCCACGGCATGGCCACGGTCGACGAATCCGCGATCACCGGGGAATCGGCCCCCGTGATCCGCGAATCCGGCGGCGACCGCAGCGCCGTCACCGGCGGCACGCGTGTGCTTTCCGACCAGATCGTGGTGCGAATCACGGCGGCGCCGGGCGCGAGTTTTCTCGATCGCATGATCGCCCTGGTCGAGGGCGCGGTGCGTCAGAAAACGCCCAACGAGATCGCGCTCAACATCCTGCTGGCCGGCATGTCGCTGATCTTTGTTCTTGCCACCGCAACCATTCCCAGCTTCGCGAAATACGCCGGCGGCAATGTTGGCGTGATCGTCCTGGTGGCGCTGTTCGTGTGCCTAATCCCGACCACCATCGGTGCACTGCTGTCGGCGATCGGGATCGCCGGTATGAACCGGCTGGTGCGTTTCAACGTGCTGGCCATGTCGGGCCGCGCGGTGGAAGCCGCCGGCGACGTAGACACGTTGCTGCTCGACAAAACCGGCACCATCACGCTCGGCAACCGTCAGGCCGCCGAGTTCATCCCGCTGCCGGGAGTGGACGAACGCGAGTTGGCCGATGCCGCGCAGCTCGCCAGCCTGTCGGATGAAACGCCGGAAGGCCGTTCGATCGTGGTGCTGGCCAAGGACAAGTACGGCCTGCGCGGTCGCGAACTGGCGGAGCACCACGCCAAGTTCATTCCATTCTCCGCACAGACGCGCATCTCCGGGGTCGATGTCGGCGACACCAGCATCCGCAAAGGCGCCGTCGATGCCATCTGCAACCACGTGGCCTGCGCCACAGGCGACAAAGCCGTGCCGCCCGAGCTCCTGGAGATCTCCGAACGCATCGCACGCGCCGGCGGCACACCCTTGGCGGTGGCCAAAAGCGGCAAAGTGTTGGGCATCATCCACCTCAAGGACATCGTCAAGGGTGGCATCCGTGAGCGCTTCGCCGAGCTGCGGCGCATGGGCATCCGCACCGTGATGATCACCGGCGACAATCCTTTGACGGCTGCCGCCATCGCGGCCGAGTCCGGGGTGGACGACTTCCTCGCCCAGGCCACGCCGGAAGCCAAGCTCAAATTGATCCGGGAGGAACAAGCCAAAGGCAAGCTGGTGGCGATGTGCGGCGACGGCACCAACGACGCGCCGGCGCTGGCACAGGCTGACGTCGGCGTGGCCATGCAGACCGGCACGCAGGCGGCGCGCGAGGCCGGCAACATGGTGGATCTCGACTCCGACCCGACCAAGCTGATCGAGATCGTCAAGATCGGCAAGCAACTTCTGATGACGCGCGGAGCGCTGACCACGTTCTCCATCGCCAACGACGTGGCCAAGTATTTCGCCATCATTCCGGCCATGTTCGCGGCGATCTACCCGCAGCTCGCCCCACTGAACCTCATGGGGCTGGCGACGCCGCAGAGCGCCGTTCTGTCGGCGATCATCTACAACGCGCTCATCATCGTCGCGCTGATTCCGCTGTCCCTGCGCGGCGTCAAATACCGCGCGGTCGGCGCTGGAGCGCTGCTGGCGCGTCATCTGCTGGTTTATGGCCTGGGCGGGATCGTCGCGCCCTTCCTCGGGATCAAGGCGATCGATCTGCTCGTCAGCGCAGCAGGCCTCGTTTAGGAGAATTCGCTCATGATTTCTCACGTGCGTCCTGCATTGGTGCTGCTGGCGCTGCTCACGCTGCTCACCGGCTTTGCCTATCCGCTCGCCGTGACCGGACTCGCGCAAATGCTGTTTCCAAGCCAGGCCAACGGCAGCCTCATCGAAAAGAACGGGATCGTCGTCGGCTCCGCCTTGATCGGCCAGAACTTTGCTTCGGCACGGTATTTCCACGGCCGCCCGTCGGCGACGACGGATACCGATCCGAGCGACGCGGCCAAAACGATCTCATCGCCGTACAATGCCGCGGCTTCGAGCGGTTCCAACTACGGACCAACGTCCGGACCATTACTGGATCGTGTCGCGCGCGAGGCCCGCCGCCTCAAAGCCGAGAACCCAAGCGCGCCGGTGCCCGTGGATCTGGTGACCGCTTCCGGCAGCGGCTTGGATCCTCACATTTCGCTGGCCGCCGCGGAATTCCAAGTTCGGCGCGTGGCCAAGGCGCGCGGTCTGAGCGAGAGCGCCGTGCTCGCCCTCGTGCAACAAAACACCACCAGCCGCTGGCTCGGCATCTTCGGCGAACCCGTGGTCAACGTGCTGACGCTCAACCTCGCTTTGGACCGCCTAGCGTCGGCACGATGACTGCGTTGACCGCCCCTGCGTCGGGCTTAACATACCGGGATGGCCGAACCCGCTGCGGATGAGACCCGCCCCTCCCCGGAGGCGCTGCTCGAGGAAGCACGCAAAGAAAAGCGCGGCAAGCTGAAGATTTTTCTCGGCGCGGCACCCGGTGTCGGCAAAACCTACCAGATGCTGCTCGCCGCACGCCGCAAGAAAGCCGACGGCGTGGACGTGGTCGTCGGCGTAGTCGAGACTCACGGCCGCGTGGAAACGCAGGCGCTCCTCGATGGCTTGGAAGTTTTGCCACGCAAGCCGCAGGCTTACAAAGGTCGCCAGCAACTGGAGATGGATCTCGATGCGATCCTGAAGCGTCGTCCGCAGCTCGTACTGGTGGACGAACTGGCCCACACCAACGCCGCAGGCTCGCGCCATCCCAAACGCTACCAAGACGTCGAGGAACTGCTCGCCGCTGGCATCAACGTCTGGTCCACGCTCAATATCCAGCATCTGGAAAGCCTCAACGACGTGATTGCGCGGATCACCCAGGTGCGCGTACGCGAGACCGTACCAGACCGAGTGTTCGAGAGCGCCGACGAGGTCGAGGTCGTCGATGTCACGCCCGACGAACTGATTCAACGCCTGCACGAGGGCAAAGTCTACAGCCGCGAGCAGGCCCAACGCGCGCTCCAGAATTACTTCAAGCCCGGCAATCTGACCGCGCTGCGCGAACTGGCGCTGCGCCGCACCGCCGAGCGCGTCGACGAACAGATGCGCAGTTACATGCGCCGCCATGCTATCCCGGGTCCCTGGGCGGCCAGTGAACGCATCCTGGTCATGGTCTCCGAGCGCCCGATCGCCACCGATCTGGTGCGTTACGCCAAGCGTGTCGCCGAACGGCTCGATGCGCGCTGGATCGCGGCCTATGTGGAGACCGCGCGCACTCACCAGCTCGACGAAAGCGAGCGCGAGCGCATCCATGAGGCGCTGCGACTGGCGGAACGCCTCGGCGCGGATACGGTGACGCTTCCCGGCGGCGCTCGCATCGCCGACGCGGTGCTGGCCTACGCGCGCGAGAACAACGTCACCCAGATCGTCATCGGCAAGTCGCGGCGCACGCGCTGGTTCGAGCTGCTACACGGTTCGGTGGTGCGCGAACTGGTCGAGCGCGCCGGCGGCATCACCGTGCACGTCGTTGCCGAACATTCGGCGACTCCCGAACGGCGCGTCACGCGCCGCTCATCGCAAGGGCAACGCACACCGCCAAGCACCTACCTATGGGCCAGCCTCCTCGTCGCCACCGCCACCGCGATCGCGGTGGGCGTCGACCGCTGGCTGGTCAAAGTCCCCAACATCTCGCTGGTATTCATCGGCGCGGTGCTGTGGTCGGCGGTGTTGGGCCGCGGCCCTTCGCTGTTTGCCGCGGTGCTGTCGGCGGCGGCCTACAACTTTTTCTTCTTGCCGCCGTATTACACCTTCACGATCGGAGACCCTGCCAATGTGCTGGCCTTCGGCTTTTTCACCGTGGTCGCAGTGATCGTCAGCCGGCTGGCGGCCAACGCGCGTACCCAGGCGCTCTCGGCCGCATCACGCGCGCGCACCACCGCCGAGCTCCTGTCCTTCAGCCGCAGGCTCGCCGGCATCCGCAAGGGCGAGGAACTGTTCAAGGTCACGGTCGAGCAGGTCGCCGCGATGCTGCATGTGGATTGTGTGCTGCTGACGCCAGAAGGCGAGCGGCTCAAGCTGCGCGCCTCGGCACCCGAAACCACCGCGTTCGAGGATGCCGATCTCGCCGCCGCCACATGGTGCTGGCAGCACAATGAGCCGACCGGTCGTGGCGCCAACACCCTGCCAGGCGTCAAGCGGCTGTTCGTGCCTTTGCGCACCGGCCGCGGCCAGGTCGGCGTGCTCGGCGTGCGCCGCCCGGACGACGGCACGCTCGCGCCGGATGAGCGCCGGTTGCTCGATGCGCTGGCCGACCTCGCCGCGATCTCGCTGGAGCGCGTGCGTCTGGCCAAAGACGTAGATCAGGCGCGTATGCTGGCTGAGACGGAGAAGCTGCGCAGCGCGCTGCTGACTTCGATTTCGCACGATCTGCGCACCCCGCTGGCCTCGATCATGGGGGCGATCTCGAACCTACGCAGCTATGGCTCGCTCTACGACGAAGCGGCACGCGAAGAACTGCTGGCCCAAGCTCAAGATGAGGCCGAACGGCTCAACCGTTTCGTGGCGAACCTGCTGGACATGACCCGGCTCGACGCCGGCGCGCTCGAACCCAAGCGCGAGGCCTGCGACCTACGCGACATCGTCGGCGCGGCGCTGCGCGACGCCGCCCGGCTGCTGGCGCGACACAAGGTCGTGGTGCGCATCCGCGAGAATTTCCCCTGGCTGCTGCTCGATTTCGTATTGATGGAACAGGTGCTGCTCAACCTGCTCGACAACGCCGCCAAGTATTCGCCGCCCGGGTCCATCATCGAGATCGCCGCCGAGCGCTTCCGATTCGCCGCCACGGTGTTCGTGCGCGACGAAGGGCCCGGCATCCCGCAGGAAGAACTGGAGCGCATCTTCGACAAATTTCGCCGCGTTCAACCCGGCGAACGCCACCCCGCCGGCCTCGGCCTCGGCCTCGCCGTGTGCCGCGGATTCGTGGATGCGATGGGCGGCCGCATCCACGCCCGCAACCGCACCGATCGCAGCGGCGCCGAATTCGCGATCGATTTCCCGCAGGCGCTGATCGTCGAACCGCGCCCGCTCCCGGTTGAGCACGATACCGGCACATGAGCGATGAGCGCATGCATGCATCGGCAAAGACATTGCCGGCGCGGGTGCTGGTGGTGGACGACGAACTCGCCATTCGGCGCCTGCTGCGCAACACGCTGTCGATACACGGCAGCACCGTGCTGGAAGCCGCCAGCGTCGCGCAGGCCATTGAGGTCCTGGATTCGACCCGGCCGGACCTGATCATTCTCGATCTCGGCTTGCCCGACCGCGATGGGGTCGAGTTGATCCGCGAGCTGCGCGCGCGCCGTTCGCCGCTGCCGGTGATCGTATTGTCCAGCCGCGACGACGAACGCGGCAAGGTCGAAGCCCTGGATGCCGGCGCGGACGATTACATCACCAAACCCTTCGGCGCCGAGGAACTGATGGCGCGCATCCGCACGGCGCTACGCCACGCGGTGCAGGCCCAGGGCGGGCGACCGCTCTACGAGTGCCGCGGCTTGCGCGTGGATCTGGTGCATCGCCGGGTTTCGCGCGAGGGCACGGAAGTCCGCCTCTCGCCCAAGGAATACGAGCTCCTCGAACAGCTCGTGATCCACGCCGGCAAGGTGCTCACCCACGGCCAGCTGCTGCGCGCCCTCTGGAGGACGGAAAACGTGGACGTCGCCTACCTGCGCATTTATATGCGCCAGTTGCGCGTCAAACTGGAAGCCGACCCGGAACGCCCCGCACTGTTGCTCACCGAGCCAGGCGTGGGTTACCGCCTGCGCGCGCCGGATTGAACGCCCGCAAAGCTGCCCACTGCATCGCCGTCGTGTTTGGGCATGCGCGGCTGAATGACTTCTGACGCGGTGCCGCTCAGCCGTGCGGGCTCTCGCTCACCGCCGCAGTCTTGTCCTCCGCGGCGGACCGCGCCAGCTCGGCGGCGAGATCGTCCGGCGGCACATAACCCGGCAGCTCGTCGCCGTTGGGCAGGATCAGCATCGGCGTGGCGTGGACGCCGAGGTCCAGGCCGAGCTGGTACTCGCGCGCCACCGGGTTGACGCATTTCTTCTCGGGAATGGTCTGGCCGCGCTTGGCCAGGGTCAGCGCGGCCTGACGGTCGGCCGCGCACCACACCGACTCGGCCTTGTAATAGGAGGGCGTGTTCAGGCCGGTGCGCGGGAAAAACACGTAGCGGATCTCGATGCCCTTGGCGTTGTACTGCGCGATCTGGCTGTGCAGCTTGCGGCAATAGGGACAATCGATGTCGGTGAACACCGTGACCACGTACTTGGTGGCGATCGGCGGCGTCGGCGCGAACACGATCATGTTGTCCTCGCCCAGCTCACGCAGCGCGGCCAGCCGGTCGGCGCGGCGGTGCTGCTCGGTGATCTGCTGGCCGGTTTCGAGATTGACCAGATCGCCGGCGATGAAAAACTTGCCGTCGGCCGTGGCGTAGCCGAACTCGTGCCCTTTCTGCACTTCGTAGAGACCCGGCGCCGCCGACGGGCGAACGTCCGCCGGGGTCACGTGCAGCGCCTTGGCGATCTTGTCCTTGATGGCGTCGTCTCCGGCAGCGCCGGCCGCGAGCGCGGCAGCACTGCACGCCAGGGCAGCCCAAAGGACGAAAAGCTTGTTCATGGGAATTCCGTACCGTGCGGGGTATTCAGTATGACAAAAACCGCGCCCGGCGGTTCGCGCAATCGCGGGCTAGGCGCGCGGATGGTGCCGCGCGTGCAGCGCCTTGAGCCGCGCCCGGGCCACGTGGGTATAGATCTGGGTGGTGGACAGATCGGCATGGCCGAGCAGGCTTTGCACCGCGCGCAGATCGGCGCCGCGCTCCAGCAAGTGGGTGGCGAAGGCGTGGCGCAGGGTGTGCGGCGACAACCGCGCGTCGATGCCCGCGGCGCGCGCGTGGCGCTTGATCAGCGTCCAGAAGTTCTGCCGCGTCATCGCCGTTCCGCGCGCCGACAGGAACAGCGCGTCGCCGGAGTTCGGTTTGCGCAACTCCGGCCGGCCCAGTCGCAACCAGGCGCGCAGCGCCTCCAGCGCCGGCTCGCCCATCGGCACCAGGCGCTCGCGCCCGCCTTTGCCGATCAGGCGCACGAGGCCGCGCTCGAGATCCACTTCGTCGCGGCGCAGCTTGACCAGCTCCGACACGCGCAGCCCGCTGGCATACATCAGCTCCAACATGGCCCGGTCGCGCAAGGCCAGAGCTTCTTCGCCGGCGGGCGCGGCGAGCAGGCGCTCCACTTCGGCAACCGACAAGGTCTTGGGCAGCGTGCGCGGCAGCCGCGGCAGCGTGAGCAGCGCCGCCGGATCGTCGGGGCGCAGGCGCTCGCGCACCAGCCAGGCGTAGTAGCGCCGGCACACGGTGACCAGGCGCGCCTGGGTGCGCGCGGAAAAGGCGCCCCGCCCGGAACCCCGCCGGGCGTGCGCCAGCCGGTGCGCCAAGTAGTCCTTGAGATCGGAAGTCGTGGCGGCATCGAGCGAACGACCGTGCGCGCGCAGGAACCGGGCCAGCAGTCGCAGATCCGAGCGGTAACTGGACAGCGTGTTGCGCGCCAGCCCCTGCTCGAGCCACAGCATGTCGCAGAAGCGCTCGATCGCTGGTGCGTCCGCATCGGCATCCGTCGCGGCGACGGACAGGGCAGGCGGCTTCATGCCTCTATAATACGGTCGTCCGCCGGCTCCCCATGCTCGCCCGAATCCTCGCCACGCTTTACGGCTGTTATGCCGCGGCTGCCTTCGTGGTCGTGGTGTTCGTGCTGTTCTGCCCGGTACTGATCGTGGCGCCGACGCTGCGCTGGCGCCGCGCGATCGGTCGCGCCTGCGTGCGCGCCTGGTTGTACGCGAGCTTCATTCCCTTCCGGGTGCGCGGCCGCGAGCAACTGCCGCAAGGGCCCTGCGTGGCGGTGTGCAATCACGCGAGCTACCTCGACGGGATCTTGCTGACCGCGGCACTCCCGGCGCGCTTCACCTTCCTGGTTCAACACGGCGCCGCCGACTGGCCCTACATCGGCCTCATCGTGCGACGTATGGGCGTGCTGTTCGTCAACCGCGAGGCGCCACGCGCCGCGGCACAGGCCACGCGCGCCCTGATCGAGCGGCTCCGTGCCGGCGAATCGCTCGCCATCTTTCCGGAAGGCACTTTCCGCGCCGCGCCCGTGCTGCTGCCGTTCCGCAGCGGCGCCTTCCTGGTCGCCGCGCGCGCCGGCGTGCCGGTGGTCCCCGTTGCGCTGCGCGGCACGCGCAGGCTGTTCGGCGAGGGCCAGCGGCTGTTCCGCCACAGCCGCGTGGACATCGAAATCCTCCCGCCCTTGAATCCCGAGGGCGGCCACCGCGAGGCCGCGGAACGCCTGCGCGCCGCGGCGCGCAACGCCATCCTCGCGCGCTGCGGCGAGGCCGACGGCGCCATCGTCGCGGCGTGAAAGCCATGACCCATTCCACGACCGCCGAGCGAGCCGCGCGCCCGCCCTCCCCGCGCGAGCGTTATTCGGCGGATCTCGTACGCGCTGGCTTCGTGGCCGATGCGGCGCAGGCGCGCGCCGTGGAGGCCCTGCAAGCTTTGTACGAAACCCTCCTGGCCACGCCGCCGCAGCGCCGGCTGGGCCGTCTGCGTCTGCCGTGGCCGAGCGTGCGCGGTCTTTATCTGTGGGGCGGCGTCGGTCGCGGTAAAACCTATCTGATGGACACGTTTTACGAAGCGCTGCCGTTTTCGCGCAAACGCCGCGCGCACTTCCACCGCTTCATGCTCGAGGTCCACGCGCGCCGCAACCGCCACGCTGGCGACCGCGACCCGCTGCGGCTCGTCGCCGAAGAATTCGCGCAGGATGCCCGCGTGCTGTGCTTCGACGAGCTGCAGGTCTGCGACATCGCCGACGCCATGATCCTCGGCCGGCTGTTCGAGGCGCTGTTCGAGCGCGGCGTGACTCTGGTGGCGACCAGCAATCAGGCCCCGGACCAGCTCTATCAGGACGGCCTGCAGCGCGAACGTTTCCTGCCCGCGATCGAGCGCCTCAAACGGCACTGCGCGGTGCTCAATGTGGACGGCGGCACCGATTACCGCTTCCGCGCGCTGCGCGAGGCGGCGCTGTATCTGCAGCCCTGCGACGCGCGCACCATGGCCGCGCTCGGCGAGCGCTTCGCCGCCTTGACCCCGCACGGCCGCCGCGCGCAGACCACGCTCACGATCAACGACCGCGAGATCGCCGCGCGCGGCGCGGCCGAAGGCGTGGCGTGGTTCGACTTCCACGAGCTGTGCGACGGTCCGCGCAGCGTGGCCGACTACGTCGAACTGGCGCGCCAATACCACACCGTGATCCTCAGCTACCTGCCGATCCTCACCAGCGAAGACGACAATGCCGCGCGCCGTTTCATCAACCTGGTGGACGAGTTCTATGATCGCGGCGTGAAGCTGCTGATCGGCGCCGAGGCGCCGCTCGCCGGACTGTACGTGGGCCACAAGCTGAAATTCGAATTCGAGCGAACGGTTTCGCGCTTGATCGAGATGCAGTCGCCGGCCTATCTGGCAAAACCGCACGTGCCGTGACGCAGCGGAGGCGGCGTTCCTAAAGCAATCGCAGCTTGCGGATCTCGCGCACCGCCACCGCCAGCGTGGCGAACTCCCGGGTATTGGCGGTCTGCAGTTCGGCCAGCCGCGCCAGGCCCAGCTTGACGCGGCGTTCGTTGGCGGCGCTCCAGCGCTCCAGGCGCTCCGCCGGGCTCGCGCCTGCCGTCTGCAGGATGCGGCCGGCGAGCTGGCGGTGGATGAGGTAGGCGTCGTCGCGCAGATTGACGCGGGCCAACGCCTGCCATTTGCCGGAGGTGGGCAGTTCGTTGATCGCCGCGTACAGCCACAGCATGTGGAAGCGCTCGCCGGCGAGGTAATAGACGCCGGCCGCCTCGGTCACGGAGACGTTGGCGTTTTCTGCGAGTTCGGCGATGTCCAGCGCTCCGCCCAGCGCGCGGGTGTTGGCCAGTCGCAGGGCGAGCGCTTCCGGCACGCCCTCCTTGCGCAGATGGGCCATGGTGCGTTCCCAGTCCTCGCGATAGCTCGGCGGCAACACCTCCGGCAACAGCTTTTCCACCGCGGCGACCGGCGCGGTGAACCGCTCCACCGCCTCCTGCACCGGCCGTTGCGCGTACCTGGAACGCGTGAACCAGCCGGTGGCGTGCTTGAGCAGCCCGATGGCGTAGTTCATCAGGCGGTACTGCACGGCCGCGGGCAACTGGTTGTCCAGCGCCTCGATCGCCAGCCAGTAGTCGTCGCCGCCGTAGATCTGGTGGGCGGTGGCGTAGGCCTTGAGCACCTCGGCACGGGTGAGGCCGTGGTCCTCGGCCCACAGTTGCGCGAAGCCCGCCCCCATGCGGTTGACGATGGCGTTGGACAGGATGGTGGCCACGATCTCGCGCCGCAGGCGGTGGCCGATCAGTTCCGTGCGATAGCGCTCGACCAGCCGCGGCGGAAAGTACGCCAGCAGGTCGCGCACGAAGAACGGATCGTCCGGCACGTCCGAGGCGAGCACCGCCTGGTAAAGCGAGATCTTGCTGTAGGCGATGAGCACCGCGAGCTCGGGCCGCGTCAGGCCCAACCCGCGAGTGCGGCGCTCCTTGAGCGCGTCCTCGTCGGGCAGGGCTTCGAGCGCGCGGTCGAGCAGGCCCTCGCGCTCCAGCAGGCGCATCAACTCCGCGTGATCGTCGAGCCGCGCCGCGGCGTTTTGCATCAGCAAGCTGATCGCGGCGGACTGCACGTAGTTGTCGCGCAACACCGCGCGCGCGACGTCGTCCGTCAGCTCCGCCAGCAGCGGATCGCGCTGCGCGCGCGTCAGCCGGCCGGCGCGCATCAGCTCGTTGAGCGGGATCTTGATGTTCACCTCGCGGTCGGAGGTGTGCACGCCGCCGGCGTTGTCGATGGCGTCGGTGTTGAGTCTGCCGCCGGCGCCGCCGCAGCCGTGCAGCGCGTACTCGATGCGCCCGGCCTGGGTAAAGCCGAGATTGCCGCCCTCGCCCACCACCTTGCAGCGCAGCTCGCGGCCGTTGACGCGCACCGCGTCGTTGCCGCGGTCGCCCACGTCCAGATGGCTTTGCGCGGACGCTTTCACGTAAGTGCCGATGCCGCCGTTCCACAGCAGATCCACCGGCGCGCGCAGGATGGCGCGGATCAGCTCGTTGGGCGTCAACGCTTCGGCGGTCACGTCGAGCACGCGGCGCGCCGGCTCGGAAAGCCGGATCAGCTTGGCGCTGCGCGGATACACGCCGCCACCCTGGGAGATCAGACGGGCGTCGTAGTCCGCCCAGGACGAGCGCGGCAGGTGGAACAAGCGCTCGCGCTCGCGGAAGGAAGTCTCGGGATCGGGGTCGGGATCGAGGAAGATGTGACGATGGTCGAAGGCGGCGACCAGCTTGAGCTTGCGCGACAGCAGCATGCCGTTGCCGAACACGTCGCCCGACATGTCGCCGATGCCCACGGCGGTGAATTCCTGCTCCTGGATGTTTTTCCCCAGTTCGCGGAAATGGCGCTTGACGCTCTCCCAGGCGCCGCGCGCGGTGATGCCCATCTTCTTGTGGTCGTAGCCGGCCGAACCGCCGGAGGCGAAAGCGTCCCCGAGCCAGAACTGGTACTCGGCGGCGATGGCGTTGGCGATGTCGGAGAACGACGCGGTGCCCTTGTCCGCCGCGACCACCAGATACGGATCGTCGTCGTCGTAGCGCACCGTCTGCGGCGGCGGCACGACGGCATCGCCGGCGCGGTTGTCGGTGAGATCAAGCAGGCCGCGCAGGAAGGTCTGGTAGCAGGCCACGCCCGCCGTCTGCCAGGCCTGGCGGTCGGCCGGGTTCACCGCCTTCTTCACCACGAAGCCGCCCTTGGCGCCCACCGGCACGATCACCGTGTTCTTGACCATCTGCGCCTTCATCAGCCCCAGCACCTCGGTGCGGAAGTCTTGACGGCGATCGCTCCAGCGGATGCCGCCGCGCGCGACCTTGCCGCCGCGCAGGTGCACGCCTTCGACGTCCGGCGCATACACCCAGATTTCATATTTGGGCCGCGGCAGCGGCAGCTCCGGCACCTGCGCGGGATCCAGCTTGAAGCTGATGTGCGCCTTGGGCGCTCCTCCCGCCGTGGTCTGAAAGTAATTGGTGCGCAGGCTGGCGCGCACCAGGGACAGGAAGGCGCGCAGCACGCGGTCGCCGTCCAGCGTGACGACCTGATCGAGCGCATGATCCAGCGCTTGACCCAACTTCAGGCCTTCGTCGCGCCGGACACCCTCGTCCAGCCGGGGATCGAAGCGCAGCTCGAATGCACGCACCAGCAGGCGCGCCACTTCGGCGTGTTCGGCCAGCAAGGTCTCCATGTACGTCTGGCTGTAAGGCAGCCCGGTCTGGATCAGGTATTTGCACATGGCGCGCAACAGCGCCACCTGGCGCGCCGTGAGCCCGGCGCCGAGCACCAGGCGATTCAAGCCGTCGTTCTCGCACTCGCCGCGCCACAAGGCGAGCCAGGCCGACTCGAAATACTCGGGCTGGCGCTGTGCCGGCAGCGGACTGCCCGGGTGCTCGACTTCGAACTCTTGCACCCACAGCGCGGGCTCGCCGTCGCTGGCTTTCGGATGCACCTCGGCCGGCTCCTGGCGGATGACCTTGAAGCCGAAGTTCTCCAGCGTGGGCAGCACGTCGGACAGGCTGGCCGGTTCGCCGCGCGCGTAGAACTTCAACCGCCGGGCGCGCGCGGCGCCATCGGTCTCCTCGATCAGCAAGCGCGGCAGCAAGGGCTGCTCACCCGTGAGTCGGGCGAGCAGGCGCACGTCCTGCGCCGCTTCCTCCGGCGGCACCGCCTCCTGGTAGGACAGCGGAAAAGCGTCGGCGAAGCGCGCCGCGAGCGCCGCGCCGCCGTCGGCCGTGAGTCGCTCGCGCAATTCGTCGCGCCAGCTGCGCGTGGCGGCGACGAGCCGCTTCTCGACTTCCTCGACGCCGTAAGGGATCGTGGTGCCGGGCGGCGTGCGCACGATGTAGTGCACGCGCGTCAGTCCGCTGCGTTGAAACTCCACCTCGCGGTCGTAGGAGAATCCGCCGCACAGTTCGAGCAAAACGGCGCCGATCTTGTCGCGCAGCTCGCGCGAGTAGCGCTCGCGCGGCAGATAGACCAGGCAGGAATAAAAGCGTCCGTAGCGGTCGCGGCGCATGAACAGGCGCAGACCGTGACGGTCGCGCAGCGCGCGGATGCCCATGCACAACTGGTACAGCTCCTCCTCGCCGGACTGGAACAGCTCGTCGCGCGGCAGGCCGTGGAGGATGTCGCGCAGATTCTTGCCGGAATGGCTGTGCTCGGGCAGGCGCGAGCGGCGCAGCACGTACTCCACCTTGCGGCGGATCAGAGGAATATTGCGTGGCCGGTCGAGGTACACCTCGCTGGAAAACAGACCGACGAAGCGCACCGTGCCGGCCAGCCGGCCTGCGGCGTCGTAGCGCTTGACCGAAACCACATCCATCAGCTCGCCGCGGTGGATGGTCGAACGCAGGTTGGCCTTGGTCACCACCACCAGCCGCGGCGAATCGGCGTATTTGTCCAGCTCGGCCGGCGGCGCGATCAGGTCCTGCTCCAGCCAGCGGCTGCCGGCGCGCAGCAAGCCCAGGCCCGTCTCGGCCAGAGTGTGGAACCGCACGCGGCCGTCGGCCTCGGTTTGCGCGCGGCTTTCGATGTAGCCCAGGAAGGTGAAGTGGTGCTGGTCGAGATAGACTAGAAACTCGCGCGCCTCGGCGAACTCCTCGGCGTCGCCGCCCGGCGGCACGAGCTTGAGCTCTTCCGCCAGCGCGCGCAGGCGCACCAAGGTGGGAGCGTAGTCGGCGACCACGCGTTGCAGGTCGGCGAGCACTTCGCGCACGTGCTGCTCCAAGCCGGCGTACGCGGCCTCATCGGCCAGCGGCTCGAACTCCAGATGAATCCAGGACTCCGTCGTGCCGCGATCGTCGGCGCTGCCGACCGCTTCGATCGCGCCGCTGTCCGCGCGGCGCAGGCGCAGCACGGGGTGCACGCTCCAGTCGATGGAGGCGCCGGCGCCGCGGATCGCCAGCGTCAGCGAATCGACCAGGAAGGGCTGGTCCTCGACGCAGGTTTCCAGTACGGCCAGCGGCGGCCCTTCGGCGTCGGGCCGCAGCAGGCGCACCAGGGCTTCGCCCGGCGCGCGGCGGTGAGCGAAACGCCAGTGGCCGGCGGCGACGCGCAGCAAAGCCTCCGGCGCGCGCTGCTTGAGCGTGTCGAACGAGGACATCTCGTAATAGCGCCGCAGGAAATCTCGAAAGTGCGGCTGCGCGAGCTCCCCGCCCGCTGCTTTGGCGAGCGCATCGAGCCGTGCGAGCCAGGCCTCCTGCTCGGTTGGCGCACCGCTTTGCGAACTGGACTCCACCGTCTCCTCCCGACGGCCGCGGCCGATGTCATTGGCCGTCGTTATCTTCCAGCAACTGCAGCAGGGTCTCCAGCGCGCTGGCCGCCGCGCGACGGCGCACCGCGTCGCGGCCGCCGCCGAACTGGTAGCGGCTGGCGAAGGGCGCGAGCCGGGCGCCGCTCCAGGCCAGCCACACCGTGCCCACCGGTTTGCCGGGGCTGCCGCCGCCGGGGCCGGCGATGCCGGTGACCGCCAGGGCCCAGTGCACGGGCGCGGCGGCGGCCAGACCCCGGGCCATCGCCAGCGCAGTCTCGGCGCTGACCGCGCCGGCGCGGGCGAGCGTTTCCGCCGGCACCGCCAACAGCTCCTGCTTGGCGCGGTTGGAGTAAGTCACCAGGCCGCGCTCGAACCAGTCCGAACTGCCCGGAATGTCGGTGAGCAGCTTGGCGAGCAAGCCGCCGGTACAGGACTCCGCCGTGGCCAGCCATTCGCCGCGCTCGGCCAGGCGCTCGCCGAGGGTGCGCGCCAATGCCTGGAGAGTCTTGTCCGTGGGGATGGCGGCCACAGGGATCAAGCTTTGAAAATCGCTTCCGCCATGCGGTCGGCGACCTCCCCGGTCGGCCGGCGCTCGCGGCGCGCCCGCTCGAAGATCTCGGTCAGCGTCGCCCCGATGCGCTGCAGATGCGCCTCCACCTTGGCGCGATCGTAGTCCGGGCCCTCGTAGTAGATGTCGATGATGCCGCCGGCGTTGATGACGTAGTCCGGAGCGTACAGGATGCCGCGGGCCATGAGCAGGCCGTCGTGCTCCGGCCGCCGCAACTGGTTGTTGGCGGCGCCGGCCACTACGCGCGCCTTGAGCCGCGGAATGCTGCGATCGTCGAGCACCGCGCCCAGCGCGCAAGGCGAAAACACGTCCACGTCCTGAGCGACGATCTCGTCCATGTCCACGGCCGTCGCGCCGAACTCCCGCACGCAGCGTTCCACCGCCGGGAGGTGGAGATCGCTGACCCACAGCCGTGCCCCGGCCTCGTATAAATGCCGTGCCAGACGATAACCCACATTGCCCACGCCCTGGATCGCCACGCGCAAACCCTTGAGGTCTTCGCGGCCGTAGGCGAAACGCACCGCGGCGCGCAGGCCGACGAACACGCCCAGCGCCGTGGCCGGACTGGGATCGCCGCTGCGACCGGCGGCGAGCGCTTTTTCGTCGGCCAGCCCGCCGACATGGGCGGTCTCGCGCGCCATCACCCGCATGTCGGCCACGTTGGTCCCCGAATCTTCGGCGACGATGTAGACGCCGCCGAACGAATCGACGAAGCGCCCCATGGCTCGCAGCAGTGCCTCGCTCTTGTCCCGGCGTGGATCGCCGATGATCACGCTCTTGCCCCCGCCCTGCGGCAATCCCGCCAGCGCGGCCTTGTAGGTCATGCCGCGCGACAGGCGCAGCACGTCGGTCAGCGCCTCGTCGTCGCTGCCGTAGGGCCACATGCGGCAGCCGCCCAGCGCGCGGCCCAGGCGGGTGTTATGCACCGCGATGATCGCCTTGAGCCCGCTTGCGGCGTCATGGCGAAACGCCACGCGTTCGTGCTGGTCGAACTCCGGATGAGAAAAAACGGACATACCGAGAAAGGGGCGTGGAAGGCGAGCCGTGGAATTCCGGCGTTTCGTCGTATTGTAGCGGTGTTCAGCCGCAGTTCAGGTCCGCAGGTGGAGATTTTCGTCATGCTGCAAAAGCGTTTCGCCATCCTGATCTGCGCACTGGCGCTGGCCGCCTGTGCCTCGCCGGAAACCCGGATTCGCGACAATCCGGATCTTTACGCCAAGCTCACGCCGGAGCAGCAGGCCCTGGTCAAAAAAGGGCAGATCGCCCTGGGCATGAGTCAGGACGCGGTGATGCTGGCGCTGGGCAAGCCCAACCGGATCACCGAACGCACCGACGCCGAGGGCACCCAGCGCGTGTGGCATTACACCGAATACGTCGATTACGGCTACGGCCCGGCCTATTATCCGGTGTTCTACGATCCGTTCTTCTATCCGCCCTTCGGGCCGTTCTATCCCGCCTACGCCTATCCGGTGCAGCAGGAACGCGACCGCATGCGCGTGGTGTTCAAAGACAACAAGGTCATCGCCATCGAGCGCGAAATGGGTTATTGATCGCCGCTCACACGCGCGGCGATTTCGGCGAAAATTCCAGTTCTTTCCCGCACTGGAATTTCGAAAATGCCGCAAGACCCGGTGGTTCTCGTTTCCGTTGCCCGCACGCCGATCGGCGGCATGCTGGGCGTGTTCTCCTCTTTGTCGGCGCCGCAGCTCGGCGCGTGCGCGATCAAAGCCGCAATCGAGCGCGCGGGGATCAGCCCCGCGGACGTCGACGAAGTGATTTTCGGCAACGTGCTCTCGGCAGGCCTGGGTCAGGCGCCGGCGCGTCAGGCCGCGCTGGGCGCGGGGCTGCCGCAGAGCGTGCCCTGCACCACGGTCAACAAGATGTGCGGCTCGGGCCTCAAGGCCGTGATGCTGGCCCACGATCTGTTGCTCGCCGAGACCCAGCGCGTGATGCTGGCCGGCGGCATGGAGAGCATGACCAACGCGCCCTACCTGCTGCCCAAGGCGCGCGGGGGCTATCGCTACGGCCACGCCGAGCTCTACGACCACATGGCGCTGGACGGTCTCGAGGATGCGTACGAAAAGCGTACGCCGATGGGCGTGTACGCCGAGCGCACCGCCAGCCGCTACGGCTTTTCCCGAGCGCAGCAGGACGAGTTCGCCAGCGCCTCGCTGGAGCGCGCACAACGGGCAAGCGCCGAGGGCCGTTTCGCTTTCGAGATGGTCCCCGTGGAGGTGCCGGGCAAAAGCGGCGTCCTGCGCGTCGAGACCGACGAGCAACCCGCCAAGGGGCGCGTGGACAAGATTCCGCAACTCAAGCCAGCTTTCGTCAAGGACGGCACCGTCACCGCCGCGAGTTCCGCCTCGATCTCCGACGGCGCGGCGGCCGTCGTGCTGATGCGCGTCTCCGAAGCGCAACGCCGCGGACTCAAGCCCTTGGCGCGCATCCTGGGCCACAGCCAGCACGCGCGTGCGCCGGGCGAGTTCACCGTCGCTCCGGTGTACGCCATCGGTAAGCTGCTCGAACGCCTCGGCTGGAAAGCCGCGGACGTGGACCGCTGGGAGATCAACGAAGCCTTCGCGGTGGTGACGATGGCGGCGATGAAGGAGCACGGTCTGCCGCACGACAAAGTCAACGTCCACGGCGGCGCCTGCGCCCTGGGCCATCCGATCGGCGCCTCGGGCGCGCGCATCCTGGCCACGCTGGTCGGCGCCTTGCGCGCCTGTGGCGGCCGACGCGGCATCGCCAGCCTGTGCATCGGCGGCGGCGAGGCGGTGGCGCTGGCGATCGAGATGATTTGACGCCCACGACTCGCGCCGCGTTGAGAAACAGGTCGCGGCCGGCCCGGTCAATCGCGGCTAAGGTACCGCGATGTCTTCACGCGATCGACCAACACCCGTCCCGCCGCGGCTGACGCTCGCGCAGTGGCTGCACCGGCTCGAACTCGGTACGCCGCGCGAATTGGCCCTGGGTGTCAGCGGCCACTTGCTGCTCAGCGCGGCCGAGGAGCGCAACGTCGTCGCGCAGTTGCGCGCTGCGGTGTTGCCGGGGCTGTTCCCGCGCGAATTCGCCGGCGCGGTCTGCTTACTCACCGGCATGGCGCCGGGCGCCGACCTGCTGCTGGTGGACGCGATCGGCACCTGGCTTTCGGACGCCGGCATTCCGTTCCGCCGTCTCGCCCTGCTGCCGGTCCCCACGGAAATCCTGCTGCGCGACTGGGCGGCGAGCCTGCGCGAGAGCGGGCGCGAAGTCCTGCCGCCGGAAATGCGGCAACGCCGGCAGCAGATCGAAAACGCCCTGCGGTCCTGCGCCGCGGTGGTCGACTTGCTGCCGCCGCACACCGGCAGCGCGCTGCTGCGCTCGCGACGCTTCCGCCAGGCTCAGTATCGCCGGCTCGCCGCCTGTCTGGCGCAGCGCGCCGACGTGCTGCTGGCGATCCTGCGCGGCAATCGCGCGCGCCGGCCCGGCGGCACGGCCGAGCTGGTGCATTGGCGGCGCCACCCGCGCGAGGTGCCAGCCGAGTTCTCCACCGGCGGACGTCGCCGTCCGGTGCCCCCGCGGACCATCGTGATCGACCCCGAGTTCGAATACACTGCTTGACCCGAGGCAGGGGAAGGCCCGATGGGACGGGACGAAGCCAGCGCCGAGAGGTTCGCCGCGCGCGCCCGCGAAGCGCTGAGCGCCGGCAACGCCTTGCTGGGCTACGACCTCGCCGAGCGGGCGCTACAGCTCGGCTTGCGCACCCGTGCGCTGCACTACCTTTCGTTGCTCTCGCTGGCCAACGCCGGCAACAGCGCGCTCGCCTGGCAGCGCTATCGGGATCACGCGCCGCCTGAGGACGAGCAGGACGAGGACTGGCTGGCGCTGAAAGGCCGCCTGCTCAAGGATCTGGCCCTGGCCGGCGGCGGTGCCCACGACTTCCGCCGCGCGGCGGAGGCTTACCTGGCCGCGTTCCGCCAGACCGGCGGCTACTTCGCCGCGGTCAACGCCGCCTCGATGTTCCTGCTCGCCGGCGCGGAACGCGAAGCGCGTGCACTGGCGCGCGAAGTGCTGCTGCTCGCCGGCGGGCTTACGGCGGCGGACGACGGCGAGCGCTATTTCCTGAGCGCGACCGAAGCCGAGGCCGCGCTGCTGCTCGGCGACGGCAGGCGCGCCGCGGCCAGCCTGCGCGAAGCCGACCGCTGGTCGCGCCACGACCTGAACGCGCGCAGCCGCACGCGCGCGCAGTTGCGCCTGATCTGCGAACACCTCGGCATCGAGGATGTTTATTCCAAGCTCCTGAGGCTGCCGGCGGTGATCGAGCTGGAGCGGCGCGCGGCCGTGTTCGCGGTCGGTCTGCGCAGTACCCGCTCGGCCGGCACCGGACCTGGCTCCTCCTCCGCGCGCCTGGCCCGCAGTCTGGTCTATGCGGCGATCTCGCAGCCCGCCGATCTGTGCGCCGCGGAGTGCTTCCAGGCCAAGGGCGCACGCCTGCACCTGGTGCTGCCGGCACCGCGCAAGGCCTTGATGGAACATTGGCAGCAGGCCTACGGCGCCGGCTGGGCGATGCGCCTGGCGCGCTGCCTGGAGCAGGCGGCCGACGTGACCGCGACCCAGGGTTTCCTGGCGGACGAGCAGGCTTGGGCCGCGGCGCACGTCGGTGCCCTGGCGCGGGGGCTCGCCCGCCTGTGCGCGCAGCGGCTCGGCTGCGAACTCCAGCGCGTCGAGCTGCTGCCCGCCGCGCAGCCGCCGGGGTTCCGTCTGCGCACCCGGCGCGGTCGCGATGCGCCGGATGCCCTGGTCCCCGCCGCAGCCTCGTCGCCGGAGCGCCGCTGCGTCGGTCTGATTTTCGCCGACATCGCCGGCTTCCGCCGCCTGCGCGACGCGGACCTGCCGCGCTTCCAGTCGCAAGTCATGGGCGGCATCGCGCGCCTGATCGAGGACAGCGGCGTGCGGCCGCTGTTCCGTCACACCTGGGGCGATGCCGTCAACCTGATCACCGAAGACGCCGCCGGGGCCGCGCGGCTGGCGCTGGCGATCCAGGCGTGCATCGAAGGTGTACGCCGCTCGGCCGGTGGCCCGCTGGCAGACATCGAACTGCGCCTGGCCGCGCATTATGCCCCGGTGTTCGCCGGGTACGACCCGGTCGAGCGCCAGCCGACGTTTTACGGCACGCAACTGTCGTTCGCCGCGCGTGTCGAGCCGGTGACGCCGCCGGGCATGATCTTCGTCACCGAGGCCTTCGCCGCGCGCCTGGCGCTGGAAGCGCCGGAGGAGTTCCGCCTGGAATACGCGGGCGAGGTCGAGTTGGCCAAGCACTTCGGCAAGTATCGTCTCTTCGGCCTGCGCGCGGCGCCATCCCGCGCGCGGCGCGCCGTGACCCCGGCAGCGCGGTATGATGCGTCGGGTTTGCACGCGCAACGTTCATGAGCCTGGGCATCGCCATCCTCACCATTTCCGACACGCGCACCATGGCCGACGACAAGTCCGGCAATCTGCTCGCCGAACGCGTGACCGCCGCCGGCCATCGCCTAGCGGCGCGCGCCATCGTCTCCGACGACAAATACGCCATCCGCGCCCAGCTTTCCGCCTGGCTGATCGCCGATGGGGTGGATGCGATCCTCACCACCGGCGGCACCGGCCTGACCGGCCGCGATCTGGCGGTGGAGGCGGTGACGCCCTTGCTCGACCGCGTGACCGAAGGCTTCGGCGAGCTGTTCCGCTGGCTGTCGTATCAGGACATCGGCACCTCGGCGATCCAGTCGCGCGCGCTGGCCGGATCCGCCAACGGCCGGCTGGTGTTCTGCCTGCCCGGCTCGCGCGGCGCCTGCGAGCTGGCCTGGGACCAGATCATCGGCAAACAGCTCGACGCCCGCACCCGTCCATGCAATCTCGCCGAGCTGCTGCCGCGCTTGCGCGAGCCGTCCGACCGGCCGGCGCAGAAAATCCCCTCGCGACGCGATTGAGCCGCAAAGGCACCGGCGCCTTTGCGGTTCGCGCCGGATGCTACAAAAGCAGTCGGTGCTTGAGCGCCACGTGCACCAGCTCGACGTCGCGGTCGACGCCCAGCTTGTGCTTGATCAGCGAGTGGTAATTGGCCACCGTCTTGGCGCTGAGCTTCAAGATCCGCGCGATCTCGCCGCTGGTGCGTCCTTTGACCAAAAGCCGGAAGATCTCGAATTCGCGCGCGCTCAGCCGGTGCATCGGGTGGTCGTCGCCGGCGAGCTTGAGCAGGGCCAGCGCCCGCGCGATGTCCGCGCTGAGATAGATCCGGCCCGCCGCCACCTCGGCCACCGCCTCGGCGAGGACTTCGGGTGCGCTGCTCTTGGTGACGTAACCGCGGGCGCCCAGCAGCAGCGCGCGCTCGGCCAGCGCGGGATCCTCGTGCATGCTGAACACCAGGACGCGCGCGCCGGCATCGCGCGCCAGCGCGCGCCGGATGAACTCCAAACCGCTCGTGCCGGACATGGACAGATCCAGCACCACTACGTCGGGGGCGAGCGCGAGAAACCGGGCGTAGGCCTCCTCGCCGTCGCCGGCCTCGGCCACGATCTGGATGCGCCCGCGCTGTTCCAGCAAGCGCCGGAACC
>Ga0070740_10001253_pt1 | contig 36709 bp, 33 predicted proteins | sample Coa_R2_FD_67286 | JGI IMG/M metagenome (GOLD analysis project Ga0070740, IMG submission 67286) | Surface soil microbial communities from Centralia Pennsylvania, which are recovering from an underground coalmine fire - Coalmine... | ecosystem: Environmental > Terrestrial > Soil > Unclassified ... | reverse complement strand
CACGATCTCGCCCGCCTCGCCCGGCGGCAGCGGCCGGTTGTCCGCGGAGACGATACGCACTTCCACGTCCGGAATCGGCTTGCCGGAAGTGAACGCCACGGTCTGCGCGTCGTCGCCGGGCTCGCTCAGCGTGACCACGCCGCAAGTCTCGGTCAGGCCGTAGCCGGTCAGCACGATCCCGAAGCCGAGTTCCGCGCGGATGCGCTCGATCAGCGCGGGCGCGACCGCCGCCGCGCCGGTGATGGTGGCGCGCAGCGAGGACAGGTCGGCGCCGGCGCGCGCCGGATCGTCGAGCAGCGACACGAACAGCGTCGGCGGCCCGGGCAGCACCGAGATACGCTCGCGTTCGATGCGCCGGAGGATGACGCGCGCGTCGAACACCGCGTGCGGCCGCACCGTGCAGCCGGCGAGCAGTCCGGCCAGCCAGCCGACCTTGTAGCCAAAAGAATGGAAGAAGGGATTGACCACCAGATACTGGTCTTGGGGGGCGAGGCCCATGACGCGCGACCACTCGGCGATCACGCGCAGGTTCTGGCCGTGGCCGGTGACCACGCCCTTGGGCGCGCCGGTGGTGCCCGAGGTGTAGAGGATGTCCATGCGGTCGGCCGGCGTCAGCGCCCGCACGCGCGCTTCGACCGCTGCGGCAGGTACGCCCGCGGCGCGCGTCAGGAAATCCTGCCAGCCGCATTCGCCGGCGCGCGCGGGACCGAACACGATGCGCTGGGCGAGATTCGGCAGCGCGAAATCCGACAGCAGCGCCGGGTAATCGACGCCGAGGAAGCGCCCGGCGCAGAACAGCACGCGCGCGCCGCTGCGTGCGAGGAGCTCGGCCGCTTCCGCGCCTTTCATGCGCGTGTTGATCGGCACCAGCACCGCGCCCACGGAGTGGATGGCGAGCGCCGCGATCACCCACTCGATGCCGTTGGGCGCCCAGATCGCCACGCGTTCGCCCGCGTGCACGCCCAGCGCGAGCAGCGCGCGCGCCGCCTGCATACGCCGCGCGTCGAGCTCGGCGTAGGACAGGGCGCGGCCGTCTTCGCCGACCAGCGCGGTGCGCGCGGCGTGGCGTGCCGCGCTCGCCGCGAACGCCTGCGGTACGGTGGAGTCCGCCCCGGCGCTCATTGCGGATAGCTGAGCTTCAGCCGCGGGCTTTTGGGGATCGCCTGGCAGGCGAGGATCCAGCCCGCTTTGAGATCGTTGTCGTCGAGCACGTGATTGTGCGCCAGCTCGACGGCGCCTTCCTCGAGCTTGCACATGCAGGCGGCGCAGGCGCCGGCGCGGCAGGAGAACGGCGGCGACAGGCCGGCGCGCTCCAGCGCCTCGATCACCAGTTCGCCGGGATGCGCGCCGAGGCGATGCACGGCGCCGTCGAGCTCGACCTCGATCTCGACGTCTTGGCCGCCCGCCGCCGGCGCCGCCGGCGGCGCTTCGTCGGCGTCCTCGGGCAGCGAGACGAAGCGCTCGATGTGGATCTGCGCGTGCGGCACGTGCAGGGCGTGCAGCGCCGCCTGCGCCGCATCCATGAACGGCGCCGGTCCGCAGAGATAACTTTCGGCGCGCTCCCAGCCGGCGGCGAGCGGCGCGAGCAGCGCGGCGGTCGGCAATCCTTGCAGCGTCTCCAGCCAGTGGATCACCTGCAACCGCTGCGGATGCTCGCGCGCCAGGCGCGCGAGCGCGGCGGCGAAGATCACGCTGCGCTCGTCGCGGTTGGCGTAGATCAACCGCACGCGGCCGCGGCCGCGTGCCAGCACGCTGTTCAGGATGCAATAGACCGGCGTGATGCCGGAACCGGCGGCGAACATCAGGAATTCCCCATCCAGCGAGCGCGGCGTGAACACCCCGGCCGGCGGCGCCACGTCCAGCCGGTCGCCGGGTTTGAGTTCGCTCACCAGCCAGCCGGAAGCGCGGCCGTCCTTGATGCGCTTGACCGTGACCCGCAGCCGGTCGCTTTCTTCCGGCGCTCCGGTCAGCGAGTAACAGCGCGGCAGCGGTGTGGCGGCGCAGGGCACGTGCAACTGCAGGTGCTGGCCCGGCTTGAAGCGGAAGGTCTCGCGCAGCGCCGGCGGCACCGCGAACACCAGGGTGCGCGCGTCCGCGGTCTCCTCGATCACTTCGAGGACTTCCAGCGGGTGGTAGTGCAGGCGGCTCATGTGCTTTTTTGAACGGTCCGCGGCATGGCTGCCGCGGTCTTGTACAGGATGGACTTACGCGGAGGGGTACGCACCGCGCATCAATCCGCCCACATCAGGTAGCCGTTGTCGATGCGCAGCTCGGCGCCGTTGATGAAGCGCGATTCGTCGGAGGCGAGAAACAGCACCAGGTTGGCGATGTCGATCGGCTGGGCGAAGCGCGCGTGCATCTGCTTGGGATCCATCATGCGCACGGCGCTGTGCTTGCCCTTGGGCATGGTCTGGTGCAAGCCCGTGACCATGGGCGTGGCGATGCCGTCGGGGTGGATGGAGTTGCAACGGATCTTGTAGAGGTTCATGCGGCAGTGCGCGGCGATCGAGCGCGTGAGCGCCGCCACCGCGCCCTTGCTCGCCGAGTAGGCGCAGAAGCTGGACACGCCGCCGATGCCCGCCATCGAGGACATGTTGACGATGGACCCCGCGCCGCGCCGCTTCATCGCCGCCAGACCGTAGTGGCAGCCCAGGAAGTAGCCGTCCGAGTTGACGCGCTGGATCTTCTGCCAGGTGGCGTAGTCGGTGTCCTCGATGTTGCCGTAGAGCAGGATCGCCGCGTTGTTGACCAGCACGTCGAGTCCGCCGAACCGCTCCTCGGTGGCGGCGATCACGCGCTTCCAGTCCTCCTCCGAAGCGATGTCGTGCTTCAAGAACAGTGCCGCGTCGCTCCCGTTTTGCGAACAAATCTCCTGGGCGACCGCGCGGCCGGCCTCCTCGTTGATGTCGGTCAGCACCACCTTGGCGCCCTCGCGCGCCAGCAGCCGCGCGTCCTCCGCGCCCACGCCGCTCGCGGCACCGGTGACGATGGCGACCTTGCCTTGTACGCGTCCCATGCTCTTCTCCATGCACGCCGGCCTTGGTGCCGGCCCCGCCGTCGGGCGCGACCCGACCGGCCATTTCGATCAGGCGACCTTGAGCGCCGCGCTCGCGGCGCCCGCCGCCGCGGCCCCCGCGCGCCGGCCCGACCACAGGCAATCGGCGATGGACAGCCCGCTGACGTAGCCGTTGGAGGCGATGCCCACCGCGCAGCGTCCGGCCGCATACAGCCCCCCGAGCGCGCGGTTTTGCGCGTCCAGCACCGCGCCGCAGGATTCGTCCACGCGCAGGCCGCCGAGCGTGATCGCCGGACAGGGGAAGCGGCGGTTGCTGACGGAAAGGTCCAGCGCGTAGTACGGCCCGCGGTCCAGCGGCTGCAAGAGTTCCGCGCTCTTGCCCAGCGCGTCGCGTCCGGCGCGTGCGCCCTCGTTGTAGCGCGCCAGGGTCTGCGCCAGCGCCGCGGCGGGCAGGCCGAGCTTGCGCGCGAGATCCTCGATGCGCCGCGCGCGCGGCGCGCCGAGCATCAGCAACATCGCCGGCACGCTCTGAAACCACCACAGCCCGCCGCAGAGCGCTTCCTTCATCGCCGCGCGGCGCAGAGCGCGATCGAGGATCAACCAGGCGCGGCCCTCGTGCCGCTCGCACATCGTTACGCCCAGCGTGGCGCCGTAAACCTGTTCGTTGCACAAACGCGCGCCCTGCGCGTCCACCACGAGGCCGCGCGGCCAGGCGCTGGGCGGATTGATGAAGCGCCAGGCCGAGACTTTGTCCATGCGCGCGACCGCCGCGCCCACGCTTTGTCCGAGTCGGATGCCGGAACCGTCGCAGCCGGTGGCGCCCAGGCGCATGGCGCGGCGGAACGGCGGCGCGTGGCGCGCGACCATTTCGCGGTTGAAGATGAAGCCGCCGGTGGCCAGCACCACGCCGCGCCGCGCCCGCACGCGCCAGGGCTGCGCCGCGCGCCGCTCCAGCTCGGCGGCTTTGGCGCGCAGGCGGTCGGCGCGGCGCGGGGCGAGATTGTGCAAGCCCTCGGCGCGGCGCATGAGCTTGAGATGCCGGCGCGCGGCCGCCGAACCCGGCGGCAGCCGCCAGAGTTCGGCGCCGAGCACTGCGCCGGTGTGCCGCTCCACGATCAGCCGGCGCGCCGGCGCCTGCGTCAGCACGCGCACGCCGAGCTCGGCCACCCGCGCGCGCAGCAGCTCGAACAGCACCTTGCCGGACATCCAGCGGCCGCGCGTGCGGTGTCCGCGCGGCGCGGGCCTGGCGCTCGCCGCGTAGGCCGGCACCGACTCGTTGCCGGAGTAGTACAGATAAATGCCGTCCTTGGGATAGGAGGTTTTCGGCGCCGGCGCGGCGGAGCTGAAATCCGCGCCGATCGACTCCAGCCACTCGATCAAGGCGCGCGAATCCTCGCAGAAGCGGCGCAGGGTCGCTTCGCTCACCGCGTCGCCGGTTTCCTGGCGCAGGTATTGGTACATCTCCTCCGGCGTGTCCTCGTAGCCCAGCGCGCGCTGCGTGCGCGTGCCGCCGCCGGCATAGACCACGCCGCCGCTCTTGGCGGTGGCGCCGCCGCCTTCGAAGCGCTCGGCGACCAGCACCTGGGCGCCAGCTTCGCGCGCGGCGATGGCCGCGGCGGCGCCGGCCGCGCCGAAGCCCAGCACCAGCACGTCGCAGAGCTCGTCCCAGCTTCCGCCGTCCGCGCGTTCGACGACCAGCGGCGGTTCGACGGACAGCGTGCCGTCATCGTGCATGCGGGGTGCGGACGGGGCGGGCATCGCAAGCGGCGCTCGGATCTGGATGCGCGCATTATTTCCAACTGCCGCGCGGCAGCTTCGTCCGATCAGGTGAGGGATCGTGCCTGGCGAGTGCCACCGGCCCTCGCCGCGATCCCGAACGTGCGGCCAAGGAGGGCCGGGCCGTGCCGTGCGGTCGCAGGATTGCGGTCGTCCCGCCATGGATGGCAGTGGCGACGCGATTCACGAACATGCTTCGCCAGTCGCCAAGCGGCGATGGAACGCCGCGAGCCGTTCCTCCACCGGCGCTTCCAGCCGCAGCCCGGCGGTGTTGAGGAACCCGGCGAGCATGCGATAGTGACCGATCAGCAGGAGGATCTCGATGAGCGCTTTCCGATCGTGGCGCTCGGCGAGCAGCGACCAGGTCGCGTCGGACAGGCGATCGCCCTGCGTCAGCTCGTCGCAGGCTTGCAGCAGCGCGCGCGAGTGCGCATCGGCGCACGCCGCGGGGCCGCGCGCGGCGCGCAGGATGTCCGCGTCGGTCAGCCCCACGCGCAGGGCGAGATCCACATGCTGCGCCCACTCGTAGCGGCAGCGGCAGTTCCAGGCGGTGCGCAGGATCAGCATCTCCCGCACGCGCGCCGGCAGCCGGCCGCGCGGCATGAGGCGCGAGGCGAACCACAGCCAGGGCCAGAACAGCCGCGGGTGCAGATGCAGCACCGTGAAAACGTCCGGCACCTGGGCGCGGCCGAAGATGCGCGCCGTCCGCGCCAGCGCGCGGAACAACACGCCGCGCGGTTTCGCCGGCGGCGGCAAGCGCAGCGGCGCCTCGCACCAGCCGCCTTGCGGTGCGAGTTCCTGCGGCCGTGGATCGGTGGTATTCCCCATGGCGCATCCTGGCACAAGTTCGGGCTAGCATGCGCGATTCGAGGCTGGGGTGAAACGCACGATGACCAATCTCTCGGGGAAGAAATGCCTCATCACCGGCGCGGCCAGCGGCATCGGCCGCGCTCTCGCGCAAGCCGCCGCGCGGCGCGGCGCCGTGCTGTTTTTGACCGACGTCAACGCCGCGGGACTGGACACGGCGGTTGCGGAAGTCCGCGCCGCCGGTGGCGCGGTGGCCTGGACTGCCGCGCTGGACGTCGCCGATTACGCAGCGGTATGCCGCGCCGCGGACGAGATCCACGCGGCGCACGGCAGCCTGGACGTGCTGATGAACGTGGCCGGCATCGCCGTGTGGGGTACGGTCGAGCGCCTGCGCCACGCGCAGTGGCGACGCGCGATCGAAGTGAACCTGATGGGGCCGATCCACGTCATGGAGTGCTTCCTGCCGGCGATGATCGCCTCCGGCCGCGGCGGTCACCTGGTCAACGTGTCCTCCGCCGCGGGCTTGTTCGGCCTGCCCTGGCATGCGCCCTACAGCGCTTCCAAGTTCGGCCTGCGCGGCGTGAGCGAGGTGTTGCGCTTCGATCTCGAACGCCACGGCATCGGCGTGACCCTGGTCTGTCCCGGCGGCGTGGACACCGGCCTGGTCCACACGGTGGAGATCGAGGGCGTGGACCCGAACGATCCCCGGCTTTCGAAACTCAAGCGGCGCTTCCAGCAACGCGCCGTCACGCCGCAGCGCGCCGCAGCCGCGATCCTCAAAGGGATCGAGCGCCAGCGCTATCTCGTCTTCACCTCGTTCGACGTGCGCCTCGGCTGGTGGGCGCAGCGCTGGTTCCCGCCCGCCTACGAATTCGTCATGCGCCGGCTCAACGACCGGCTGCACACGCTCGCCCGTCCGCCGGCCGCGCGGCGATGATTCGGGTCCTGAGCCGATTTTGCGCTTAATGCGGTTCGGGCCGGCTTTTGATCCGGCGGCGTCATTCCCGCTCGACGACGGGAGCGGCGGAGTCGCTTGCCGCGCTGGCCGGTTTGTCGAAAATATCCTTGCCGTGGCGGCGGACAGGCAACCGTGGGCGATGAGCCGCCGCGGTGGCCGCGGGGCGACATGTCCGGGGGGGCGGATATGGAACGGCACAAGGGATTGGAATGGGCGCTGGTGGTGGGCGCGCCGCTGTCGTTGGCGATCGTCGAGATCTTTCACCCGCATCCGCACGACCTTTTGCGCCTCGACGTGCGGACGTGGCTCGCGGTGCATTATGCGCAGATCGCGCTGTTTCCGCTGGCGGCGCTGGCGGTGGCCTGGTGGGCCCGGGGGCAGAGCGGCAGCGCCGCGGCGCTGTGCCGCGTGGCGATGTTCGTCTTCGGCGCGAGCTGGACCGCCTGGGATGCGGTGGCCGGCGTGGCGACCGGGATTCTGGTGGGCGCCGCCAATGGCTCGAACGCGCCCGAGGCCTGGCGCGCGACGCTCGACGCGCTGTGGTCGCATCCGGTCATGGGCGGCGGCGTGTCGCTGTTTGCCGTGGGCGGCTCGGTCGCCCTGTCCGTGGGCGCGCTGGCGGCGGGAGCGGTGTTGAGGCGCGGCGGTCATTCCTGGGGACCGATCGCGCTGCTGGCGATCTCCAGCTTCGGAATCGCTTTGTTCAAGACCCACGCCTGGCCCGGCGGCCCGCTGACCTTCGGCGGCATCGCCGCGGCGCACGCCTGGCTGCTGTGGGAGCGCGGGCGGCGGGTTTCGTGAAACCGGCCGCGGCGGGCGAATGGCGCCCGCGCCGCGGCGATTCCCGGCCGCGCGAAGCTACGTGGCGACGCGGCGCAGGAAAGGAACGAGGATGTTTTCCACGGCCGCCGGATCGTCCACGAACGGCCAGTGGCCCAGCCCCTCCAGCACGTGCACTTCCGCGCGCGGGAAATAGTCCTTCTGCCGTTGCGCGTAGGCGGCGGGGAGGTAGGGGTCGGCCTCGCCCCAGATCACGCACACCGGCAGGTCTTGCCAGTGCCGGACTTGGGGCAGGTCGGGAAAGGCGGCGAGCGGATCGCGCGTGGCGCGGTAGAGCTTGAGCACGGCGCGCCGGTGGCCCCAGTCGGCGAAGCGCGCGATGCGATCGGTGAAGGCGCGCGGCAAAGGGCGCGGATTGTCGCGATTGAGCGCCGCGCGCAGGGTGCGCGCGGTGGACAGCCACTGGAACAGCTCGCCGAGGATCGGCGTCTGCCAGATGCGGGCGTAGCGGTGCCAGCGGTAGTTCTCCAGCACGCCGCAGTCGATCAGCGCGAGGCTGGCCAGTTGCCGCGGATGGTCGAGCGCCCAGCGCAGGCCGAAGCCGCCGCCGAAATCGTGTAGCACGAGATGCACGCGTTCGATGCCGCGCGCTTCGATCAGCGCGCCGAGCTGACGCGCATAGCCGCGAATGGTGTAGTCGAAAGCGCGCGGCCGCGCGGCACGGCCGAAGCCGGGCAGATCCAGGGCCAGCACGCGCGCGAAGCCCGCGGCGGCCGGGGCCAGCCGTTCCCAGTCGTCGGCCGGGCCGGGGTTGCCGTGGACGAAGACCACCGCCGCGCGCGCGTCCGCGGGACCGCTGTCGTACACCGCGCAGCGCACGCCGGCGATCGTGTCCGGTTTCAGTTCGAGCATGGCTGCCGCGTGTGCCGTGCGGTCGCGTTCATTCGTAGCAGGGCCCGATCTCGCGCAGCTCCACGCTGGCCCATTCCACCGCCGGGCACGCGGCGGCGAGAGCCAGCGCTTCCTCGCGCGAGGCGCAGTCGAACAGGAAATAGCCGCCGATCATCTCTTTCGCCTCGGTGAAGGGGCCGTCGGTGAGGGTGCGCTTGCCGTCGCGCACGCGGATGCGTACGCCGTGCTCGTCCGAGCGCAGCGAGTCGCAGGACTTGAGCAGGCCGCGCGCTTTCAGCCCTTCGCCGTAGCGGCGCATGCGCGCCTGCAGTTCCCAGCCCTGTTCGGCGGTGCGCGCTTGGCGCTGTCCGCGGGGTTCCATCACCAGCAGCAGGTACGAAGGCATGGGCTGTCCCGAGCTCGGTCCGTTCAAGATGCTTGCGCGGCTTGCGCTTGCGCCGCGGCGCGCGCCCGCAGCAGCTCGCGCTCGCGCACATTGCGCGCCAGATGCGCGGCGCGTTCGAATTCCGCGCGCGCTTCTTCGTGGCGGCCGAGTCTGGCGAGCAGATCGCCGCGCACGCTCGGCAAAAGATGGTAATTCCGCAGCAGCGGTTCGTCGCGCAGCGCGTCCACCCGCGCCAGCCCTGCGGCGGGGCCGTGAGCCATGGCCTGCGCCACCGCGCGGTTCAATTCCACCACCGGCGAGGGCTGGCACCGGGCCAGCGCGTCGTAGAGCGCGGCGATGCGCGGCCAGTCGGTGTCCTGCGCCCTTGGCGCGCGCGCGTGGCAGGCGGCGATCTCGGCCTGCAGGACATACGGCCCGGGTTCAAAGCCGAGCGCCGTCGCCCGCGCGAGGCGCTCGAGTCCGCGGCGGATTAGCAGCCGGTCCCAGCGCGCGCGGTCCTGGTCGGGCAGCAGGATCGGCTCGCCCGCCGCGTCGGTGCGCGCGGGGATGCGCGAAGCCTGCAACTCCAGCAGCGCGGCCAGGCCCTGCGCTTCCGGCTCGGCGGGCGCCAGCTCGGCGAGCATGCGGCCCAGGCGCAGCGCTTCCTCGCACAGCGCCGGCCGCATCCAGTCCTCGCCCGCGGTGGCGGTGTAGCCTTCGTTGAAGATCAGGTAGATCACTTCCAGCACCGAAGCCAGGCGCGCGCCGAGTTCCGCGCCGCGCGGCGTTTCGAAGGGCACGCGCCGTTTCGCCAGCAAGCGCTTGGCGCGCACGATGCGCTGGGCGATGGTCGGCTCCGGCACGAGAAAGGCGCGCGCGATCTCCTCGGTGCTCAGCCCGCCGAGCAGGCGCAGCGTGAGCGCCACGCGCGCATCGGCCGACAGCAGCGGATGGCAGGCGATGAACATCAGCCGCAGCAGGTCGTCGTCAATTCCTTCGTCCGCCGCCTCCGCCGCGGCGTCCGGGCCGGGCCGGGCGGCGGCGAGCTGCGCCTCCAGCTCCCGGCTCAGCTCCGGTTCCTTGCGGCTGCGCATCTGGTGATGGCGAAGCCAGTCGATGGCGCGACGCTTGGCCGCGGTCATCAGCCAGGCTGCGGGATGGTCGGGCATGCCCTCGAGCGGCCAGCGCTCCAACGCGGCGAGGTGCGCGTCCTGCGCCAGTTCCTCGGCCAGCCCGACGTCGCGCACCAGGCGCGTGAGGCCGGCGATCAACTTGGCCTGCTCGATGCGGAACACCGCCTCGATCGCGCGATGAGTGTCGGTCGCCGTCATGGCGACCGATCACAGCATCATCGCCGTCGGTACGCAAGCCGCTCGGTGACCGATGCCATGTCCTGCGCTCAGGGTTTGGGCTTGGCGTGGATCACCATCCACGGCACGCCGAAGCGGTCGGCGAGCATGCCGAAACTGGTGGCGAAGAACGTCGGACCGAGCGGCATGCGCACTTCGCCGCCTTCGGCCAGCGCCTCGAACCAGCGTTTCGCCTGTGCGTCGCTCTCGGTGGACAACGTCAGCGAGAAGCCACCGAACGCGGATTTGCCGCTGCAATGGCCGTCGGAGGCGAGCAACTCGCTGCCACCAGCGCGGAAAGCGGCGTGGATGATTTTGCGCTCGCTGCCGGGCGGGCGCTGGTCCGCGGGGATCGGCGCCTCGCCGAAGCGCATCAGCATCGTCACCTCGGCGCCGAGCGCCTTACGGTAGAACTCCAGCGCCTCTTCGCAGCGGCCTTCGAACATCAGATAGGGTTGCACAGCCATGAATCTCTCCTTGCGTTTTTTAGGGCGGTCCGGCAGGCCGACGTGCTCAGCGCGCGCCGCGCCCGGCGTTGTGCGCCGGCAGGTCCGCGAATCCAGCGGCGGCCTTCTGCACGTCCTCGGGGAATTCCGCGAATTCCTGCACCTGGCGCACCTCGATCGTTTCGTGGTCCTGCGCCGGGCAGCGCTTGGCCCATTCGATGGCCTCCGCGCGGGAACGCACCTGGATCATCCAATAGCCGCCGATCGCCTCCTTGGCCTCGGCGAACGGCCCGTCGCTGACGCGCGGCTTGCCGTTCCGGAACGAGACGCGCGCGCCTTCGGCCGGCGGATGCAGGCCATCGAGCGCCAGCAGCACGCCGGCTTTGCGCAATGCCTCGTTGTACTTCATCATCGCCGCGACGTGCTTGGGGTCGGGCATCGTGCCCGGCGCGGCGCTTGCGTAACCCTTGGGAATCATCAGCAGCATGAAGCGCATGACGGTACCTCCATGATGAGTGTGGCCGCGCGCCCGCTCAGGCGCGGACCATCTCCTTGAAACCGCCCCAGAACATGCGCTGGCCGTCGAACGGCAGCTTCCGGGCGTCCTGGTACTTGGCTAGGCGCGGGTCCTTCATGACCTTGGCCATGACGCGGTCGCGCCGCGCGCGCGATGGGTAGACGATCCACGCGAAGACGACCGTCTCGCCGGGCTTGAGCTTGACGCTTTGCGGAAACGAGGTGTGCTTGCCCGGCTTCACGTCGTCGGCCACGCACTCGTGATAGGCGAGCGCGCCGTGCTCGCGCCAGATCTTGCCCGCCAACCGCGCCAGGCGGCGGTAGGCCGCGAGCTGCCGAGTAGGCACCGGGACCACAAATCCATCGACGTAATTCATGAGGATCTCCGCATCGATTGTCGGATGTTCCACCGTAGCCGCGTGGGACAGGACGAGGGGTTTCAGGTTGCGGTCAGGCTTGCGGGATGGGCAGGCACTCCATGATTTCGACGGAGTCGCCCGGAAAAATGGTGAAGTGCGGGTGCTGCGCGAACAGCCGCGCCGCGGCATCGTGGGTCGCGGCGCGCACGACGGTATAGCCGGTCAAGGCGTTCCGGATGTCGGCGATGCCGGCTGCCGAGACCCGCTTGGTCTTGCCCAGCGGGCTGCCGCCGTCGACGATGGCGGCCTGGTTGGCTTTCACCCAGTGGTGCCAGGCCTGGATGCCGGCGCGCTCGCGCTCCTGGCGCTGGGCGGCGCTCAAGGAATCCCAGCCGGAGCGTTGCCTCGCCTCGGGGGTGCCGATGAATACGGCGAGAAAGGTTTTCATCCTGCGTTCTCCTGCGGTTGAGGGCTTTCACTGACACGACGAAGCAGGACGCGCGAAATCGACACGGGCCGCCCGACCGGCGCGCGAAAAACACGCAAGCCCTGACTGGCGCAGGAATTATTTTTTCGCCGCGTGGCGCGCGGCGCGGCGGCCGGAGAAGATGCAGTCGGCGTAGGACAGGCCGCTGACGTACACGTTGGAGCACACGCCCACCGCGTTGCGGCCGGCGGCGTAGAGCCCCGCGATGGGCGTTCCGGCGTCGTCGAGCACCAGGCCGCTGTCTTCGTCCACCGCCAGTCCGCCGACCGTCATGATCGGCATCGGCAACCAGCGGCTGTCGATCGAAGCGTCGATCGCGCAATACGGGGGCTGGCTGAGCACCGCGCATTCTTCCGCACGTTTCTCGTAGGGATCGGCGCGTTCCCCACGCGCGATGCAGTTGTACTCCTCGATCGTGTGGCGCAGTGTCGCCGCATCCACGCTCAGACGTTCGGCCAGCGCCTCGAGTGTCGGGGCCCGCACGCAGTTGAACCACAGATTGACTCGCGCCACGTCGCGCTGGAAGGGCACGAGCTGCGGATCGCGCGCCTGCCGCAGCGCGGTCTTGCGCAGGGCGCCATCGAGCAGGATCCAGGCGCGGCCCTCGGGCTGCGCCATGATCGCGTCACCCAGGCTCGCGCCGTAGAGCGTTTCGTTGACGAAGCGCTCACCGCGCGCGTTGATCAACAGGCCCTGCGCCCAGGCCTTGGGCGGATTGATGAAGCGCCAGGCGCTGATGCGATCCATCCGTTTCAGGGCGCCGCCGACGGAGGCGCCGAGCAGCAATCCGGCGCCGGTGTCGCCCAGCGTGCCGTTGGGCAGACCGCGCACGTAGCGCGGCGCGTAATGGGCGAGCATCGCGGTGTTGAGCACGAAGCCGCCGGTGGACAGCACCACGCCGTGCCGCGCGCGGTACCAACGCACGACGCGCGCGCGTGCTTCGATGGCGCGCGCCTTGGCCAGATAACGCCGGCCGATGGCGTAAGTGAGGGCGGCGAGCGGGAAACTGGGCGGCAGGATCTCGAACCATTTTGCCGCGTGCGCGATCGAGCGGGCGAAACGCCGCGCCGCGCTCGTGCCCGCGGGAATCTGCAAGGCTTTCACGCCGATCACGCGGCCGCGGGCGTCGAGCGCGAGCTGGCAGGCTTCGGCATAAGGATGGAACCGCAGGCCGAGCTTGAGCGCGGCTTCGCGCAGCGGCTGATAGATCGCTCCCCCCAGGCCCCAGGCTTTCTTGCCGTTGTAGGCGTAGGCGCGGTGTCCGCGCGCGGCCGGTTTCGCGCGCCGGGCGTAGGGCGCGGCCAGGGAGCTGTCCGGGTGATAGAGAAAATAATCGAGCGGCGGGTAGGAGGTCTTCTCCTTCCACACGCGCGCGTCGAACTTGGCGCCGTGCGCGACCAGCCATTCGAAAGTGGCCGCGCTTTCTTCGCAGAAGCGGCGCAAGGTGCGGTCGGATACCGCGTCGCCGACCTCGAGCTTGAGATAGTGGTACATCGCCTCCGGCGAGTCGTCCTCGCCGGCTTGCCGCTGGATGCTGGTGCTGCCGCCGGCGTAGTACACGCCACCGTTGGCCGCCGACGATCCGCCGCCCTCGTAATGGTCCAGCGCGATCGCGCTCAGGCCGCGCTCGACGGCTTCCAGCGCCGCGGCCACGCCTGCACCGCCCAGGCCGACGATCACCAGGTCCGCGGTCTCGTCCCAAGCCTGCGCGTCGGGGTCCGCCAGGCGCAGCGGCAGTTCGACGTGCAATCCCCATTCGCTGGCGCGTGCCGCGATCTCCTCCATCGCCGGTCCTCATTTTTTCAGAGCGCTCATCTTCGGGAGGCCGGCGCCGCGGCGGCTTCATCCGTTGGGGTGATGAGTCGGCGCGCGCCGGCCCGGATAATTGCGGCACTCAAGAACAAGGCGCAGACGATGTCCAAAATCCAGGCTCTGGCCTACATCGTGGTGCAAAGCGCCGAACCCGCGCGCTGGCGCGAGTTCGGCGAGCGCGTGCTGGGCATGGCGGCCTACGATGCGCCGGATGGCGGCGTGCAGCTCAAGATGGACGAGCGCGCATTCCGCATCGCGGTGCTGCCGGGCGCCGACGACCGCTATCTGTATTCCGGCTGGGAAGCGACCGACGAGCGCGCGTTCGAGCAGGCGGCGGCGGCGCTGGACCGGGCCGGTGCGTCGCTGCGCATGGGCAGTGCGGACGAGGCGGCGCGGCGCGCTTTCAAGCGCCTGCTGTCCTTCGTCGATCCCTCCGGCAACCGCCACGAGCTGGCCTGGGGTTATAGCGGCGCGCGCGCGCCTTTCGTCTCGCCGCTGGGCGTGTCCGGGTTCAAGACCGGCGCGCAGGGCATGGGCCACACCGTGCTGCCGGCGGCGCAGCACTTCGAGGCCACGGTGGCGCTGTTCCGCCAGACCTTGGGCATGGGTTTGTCGGACGTGTTCAATTTCAAGCCCGCGCCGGATGCGCCGGTCATCCGCATCCATTTCCTGCACGGCGCGAGCGGACGCCACCACAGCCTGGCGCTGGCGGAAATGCCCAATCCCGCCGGCTGCGTGCACGCCATGGTGGAAGTGAATTCCATGACCGACGTGGGTCGCGCCTACGACCGGCGCGAGAAGCTGGGCGTCAAGCTCATGGCCACGCTGGGCCAGCACGAGAACGACCGCATGACCTCGTTTTATATGATGACGCCCGGCAACTTCGCGCTGGAATACGGCTGGGGCGGCATCGACGTGGATCCCGCACGCTGGCAGCCCACCGAGACCAAGCAGGTCTCCATCTGGGGCCACGATTTTTCGGTGGGCTTCAGATAAGAGCGCGCATGGCGCCGAACAAGGAAATGAGCGCGGCGCAAGTCGTGGCGCGATTGCGCGACGGCATGACCCTGGGCATCGGCGGCTGGGGGCCGCGGCGCAAGCCGATGGCCTTGGTGCGCGAAATCCTGCGCTCGCCGCTCAAGGACCTGACCGTGGTCGGCTACGGCGGGCCGGAGATGGGCATGCTGTGCGCGGCGGGCAAGGTCAAGAAGCTGATCTACGGTTTCGTCTCGCTCGATTTCATTCCGCTGGAGCCGTACTTCCGCAAGGCGCGCGAGGCGGGCGCCGTCGAGGCGATGGAACTGGACGAAGGCCTGCTGCACTGGGGGCTGCGCGCGGCGGCCATGCGCCTGCCCTTTCTGCCCACGCGCGTGGGCCTGGGCACGGACTTGATGAAAATCAATCCCGGCCTGCGCACGGTGCGCTCCCCTTACGACGACGGCGAAGAGTTGCTGGCCATGCCGGCGCTCAAGCTCGACGCGGCGCTCTTGCACGTCCACCGAGCGGACCGCTGGGGCAACACGCGCCTGTACGCCCCCGACCCGTTCTTCGACGAATGGTTCGCGCGCGCCGCGCGCGCCTGCTACGTGAGCTGCGAGGAGCTGGTCGAGCGCCTGGAGACCGACGAGGCGGATGCCCAGTGCCATCCCTTCGAACGCAATCTCGTCACCGGCGTGGTGCACGCGCCCGGCGGCGCGCATCCGACCTCCCACGCGTCCGTCCACGGCGCGGGTTACGGCTGGGACGCGACGCATCTGACGCGGTATTGCGCGGGTGCAGAGTCGGACGACGGCTGGCGGCGTTACGCGGAGGAGTTTCTCGCCGGCGACGAGGCGGCCTATCGGCGCGCGGTCGGCGGGCTCGAAAAAATCCTCGCCCTGCCGCGCCAGGTGTTCTGATCGTGAGCGCATCCACCGCCACTCTGGCCGAACTGTTGATCTGCGCCTGCGCCGAGGTGTGGCGCGACGCGGGCGACCCGGGTGGAGAGATTCTGGCCACCGGCATCGGCGTGATCCCGCGTCTGGCTCAGGGCCTGGCCAAGCTCACCCACAGCCCGCAGCTTCTGATCACCGACGGCGAGGCTTACCTCACCGAGACGCCGGTGGCGCTCGGCGCCAAGACTCACGCAGGGCGCGCCTATTCCGGCTGGATGCCTTATGCGCGCGTGTTCGATGCCTTGTGGGGCGGCCGCCGCCACGCGCTGGTCATGCCGGTGCAGGTGGATCGCTACGGTCAGGCCAACATCTCCTGCATCGGCGACTTCGCTCAGCCCAAGCGCCAGATGCTGGGACTGCGCGGCTTTCCCGGCAACAGCGTCAACCACGTCAATTCCTTCTTCGTGCCCCAGCATTCCCCGCGCGCCTTCGTCGCGGGCGAGGTGGACGTGGTGTGCTCGGCGGGCTATCACCCCGGGCGCTGGCCGGCCGCGGCGCGCGGCACTTTTCCCGGCGTGCATCGCGTGATCACCGATTTGTGCGTGATGGATTTCGGCGGTCCGGATCGCTGGGGCGGGCAGGGGCTGCGCGTGGTGAGCCTGCATCCGGGCGTGACCTTCGAGCAGGTCCAGGCGGCCACCGGCTTTCCGCTGGCTCGCGCGCCCGAGCTCTACGAGACGCCCTTGCCCACGCGCGAACAGCTCGAGATCATCCGACGGCTGGATCCGAACGATCTGCGCGGCAAGCAGCTCAAGGGCGATCCGCCGGCGCAGAGGGTATTGCGGTGATTCGTTGCCATCCATGGCGCGGCGTTCGCCGGGCGATGCTGCCATTCAAGGCTACATCGCTTGCTCCGGCACACCCGCCGGTCATGCGGCAGGCCGCGTGATGAAGACCCGAGTGAAAGAACCTTTGCTGCCGGGCTGGTTCACGCTCGACGAGCAAGCGCCGCATCTGATCGGCACGCGCTGCGCCGCCTGCGGCACGTATTACTTTCCCAAAGAGACGCGCTATTGCCGCAATCCGGATTGCGAAAGCACGCGCCTGGAGGAAATCCTGCTGTCGCGCACGGGGAAACTCTGGTCCTACACCAATGCGGCCTACGCGCCGCCGCGGCCGTTCGTGGCGGCTGAGCCGTTCCGGCCCTTCGCCATCGCCGCCGTGGAACTGGAAAAGGAAAAGATGATCGTGCTCGGTCCGGTCGCGGACGGCGTGGGTGTCGAGGCCTTGCGCGTGGGCATGGCCATGGCGCTGACGCTGGAGCCGCTCGCCGACGGCAAGCTGACCTGGAAGTGGCGGCCGGCATGAACCGCGAGATCGCCATCCTCGGCGTGGGCCTGCATCCCTGGGGCAAGTGGGGCAAGAACTTCGTCGAATACGGGCTCAAGGCGGCGCGCGACGCGCTGGCCGACGCCGGCGTGGACTGGCGTAGCGTGCCGTTCGTCTCCGGCGCGGCGACCATGCGCTGCGGCTATCCCGGCTACGTCGCGGGCGCGACCTTCGCCCAGGCGCTGGGCTGGCAGGGCGCGGAAGTCAACACCAGCTACGCGGCCTGCGCCTCCGGCGCGCAGGCGCTGGCGGCCGCGCGCGCCAAGATTCTCTCCGGCGCGTGCGAAGTCGCCTTGGTGGTCGGCGCCGACACCACGCCCAAGGGCTTTCTCGCGCCACAGCCGGGCGAGCGCCCGGACGATCCGGACTGGGTGCGTTTCCGCATCGGTCTCACCAACCCGACCTATTTCGCGCTCTACGCGCGCCGGCGCATGGCCTTGTACGGCGACACGCCGGAGGATTTCGCCGCGGTCAAGATCAAGAACGCCGCGCACGGCGCGGAAAATCCCAACGCGCGCTACCGCCGGCGCTTCACGCGCGAGGAGGTCGCCGCCTCACCGATGGTGGCCGATCCGCTGCGGCTCTTGGACGTGTGCGCGACCTCCGACGGAGGCGCGGCGCTGGTGGTGTCCTCGCTGGCCTATGCCAGGAAAATCGGCAAGACGAACGCACCGCGCATCGTGGCGATTTCCACGGTGACGCCGACCTTTCCCAATGCGCTGGTGGAAATGCCGGACCTCGCCACCGATTCCGCCGCCGCGCGCGAAGCGCAGCGTTTCCGCGCAGCCCTGCCGCAAAAAGCTTACGAGGAGGCGGGCATCGGGCCCGAAGACGTGGACGTGGCCGAAGTCTATGACCTCTCCACCGCGCTGGAGCTGGACTGGATCGAAGACTTGCAACTGTGCGCGCGCGGCGCGGCGGCCACACTCACGCGCGAAGGTGCGACCAGGATCGGCGGACGCATCCCGGTCAACCCCTCGGGCGGGCTTGCCTGCTTCGGCGAGGCGGTGCCGGCGCAGGCGCTCGCCCAGGTGTGCGAACTCGTTTGGCAGTTGCGCGGGCAGGCCGGCGCGCGCCAGGTGCAGAACGCCAAGGTGGGCATCACCGCCAATCAGGGCTTGTTCGGCCACGGCTCTTCGGTGATCGTGAAGCGATGAACGCCGCCACGCCAAAGCGTCCGCCGCGGCGCCGCCCGCTGCGGTTTGCCGGGCGCGTCCCGCACTGCGTGGAGCGCGCCGCAGGATGAACGCGCTCGAAACCCCGCTGACGCGGCTGCTCGGCTGCCGATGGCCCATCGTGCAGACGGCCATGGGCTGGGTGGCCGATGCCCGGCTGGTGGCGGCGACGTGCAACGCCGGCGGCTTCGGCTTTCTCGCCGCGGCCACGCTGTCCACCGCCGAGCTCGAAGCGGCGCTCGCCGCATTGCGCAGCGCCACGCGCGAGGGGTTCGGCGTCAACTTCCACATGTTCCAGCCCAACGCGCGCGAGGTGGTCGAGCTGATCCTGCGCCACCGCGACCGCGTGCGCGCGGTGTCCTACGGCCGCGGACCGGATGCCGCGACCATCCGCCGCTTCAAGGACGCCGGCGTGCTGTGCATGCCCACGGTCGGCGCGGTGAAGCACGCGGTGAAAGCCGTGCAGCTCGGCGCGGACCTGGTGACGGTGCAGGGCGCGGAAGGCGGCGGCCACACCGGCGCCGTGCCGACCACGCTGCTCCTGCCGCAGGTGCTGGACGCGGTGCGCGTGCCGGTGGTCGCCGCCGGCGGTTTCTACGACGGCCGCGGGCTCGCTGCGGCGCTCGCCTTCGGCGCCGCGGGCGTGGCCATGGGCACGCGCTTTTTGCTGACTCAGGAATCGCCGGTGCCGCGCGCCACCTTGCAGCGCTATCTGGAGGTTTCCGACCCCGCGCGGATCCGCGCCTCCAAAGCGGTGGACGGCCTGCCGCAGCGCATGATCGACAACCCGCTGCTGGCGCGGCTGGAGCGCGGCGGGCGGCTGCATCGCCTGTTCGTCGCTCTGGGCAGCGCCTGGCGCTGGCGCGCGCACACCGGCATGTCCCTGGCGCAGATGATGCGCACCTTTTTCGCCGCGCTTGCCGAGGGCGATTCCGCCATCCACACGCTCATGGCCGCCAACGCGCCGATGCTGATCCGGCGCGCGATGGTGGACGGCCGGCCCGACGAAGGCGTGCTGCCCGCCGGGCAGGTCGCGGCGCTGATCCAGGATCTGCCCGCGGTGGCCGAGCTGGTGGCGCGCATCGTGCGCGAGGCCGAGCAGCGCCTGGCCGCGCTCGCGGCGAATCCGCAGGCGTCAACGAACCCCTTGCTCAAGGTGGTCCCATGAGACTTCCCTTCAAAACCGCGCTCGCCGACGGCATCGCCGAACTGGTGCTGGACCATCCGCCGGTGAACGCGCTCGACTGCGCCGGCTGGCAGGCGCTGGCCGCGGAGATCGAGCGCCTCGGTCGCGAACCGGCGGCGCGCGCGATCGTGATCCGCGCCGAGGGCCGCGGCTTCTGCGCCGGCGTGGACATTAAGGAGCTGGCCGCGCAGCCCGAGAAGATCGTGGCCGTGAACCGGGGCAACTACGACACCTTCCGCGCCATCCACCGCAATCCGTTGCCGGTGATCGCCGCGGTGCACGGCTTCGTGCTGGGCGGCGGCATCGGCATCGCCGGGGCCGCGGACATCGTGGTCGCCGCCGAGGACGCGACGTTCGGCGTGCCGGAAGTGGATCGCGGGGCGATGGGCGGCGGCGCGCACCTGCAGCGCCTGTTCCCGGTGCAGAAAGTGCGCATGATGTATTTCACCGGCGAACCCATCACGGCCGCCGAAGCGTATCGCCTGGGCGCGGTGGAGCGCGTGGTGCCGCGCGCGGAGCTGCGCGAGGCGGCGCTGGCCATCGCGCGCAAGATCGCCGCCAAGAGTGGCGCGATGCTGCGGCTCGCCAAGGAGTCGTTGAACGGGATCGAGGACGGCAATCTCGAAGACAAATACCGCTGGGAGCAGGGCTTCACGCTCCAGGCTTACCGCGAGGCGGATTCCGCCGAGACGCGCCGCGCCTTCGTCGAGAAGCGCGCGGCCCGGTTCCAGGACCAGAAATGATCGACCCCCTCTTTTTCGCAACGTCCGGCCGCTGGGCGGCCCGGACTCGGACAGGACGAATCCGGTGAGACTGGAATACACGGAAAAACAAAAACGCTTCCGCGCGGAAATCCGCGCCTGGCTTGCCGCGCACGTGCCCAAGAAGCCGCTCAAGAGCTTCGACACGGAGGAGGGGTTCGAGCAGCATCGCGCCTGGGAAGCCAAGCTGCACGAAGGCCGCTGGAGCATGGTCACCTGGCCGCAGGAACTGGGCGGGCGCGGCTGCGACCTGATCGAATGGCTGATCTTCGAGGAGGAATACTGGGCCGCGGGCGCGCCGCTGCGCGTCAACCAGAACGGCATCTTCCTGCTCGGCCCCACCTTGATGGAGTTCGGCACCGAAGCGCAAAAAAAGAAATTCCTGCCGCGCATGGCGAGCGGCGCCGACATCTGGGCGCAGGGCTGGAGCGAGCCCAACGCCGGTTCGGACATGGCCGCGATCCGCGCCAGGGCCACGCGCGTCGGCGATCACTACGTGCTCAGCGGCCAGAAGATCTGGACCACGCGCGCGGTGTGGGCGGACTGGCTGTTCGGCCTGTTCCGCAGCGATCCGAATTCGCAGCGTCATCACGGCCTGTCCTTTCTCCTGGTGCCCTTGAAATCCAAGGGCATCACCATCCGCCCGATCAAGCAGCTCAACGGCCTGACCGGCTTCGCGGAAGTCTTCTTCGACGACGTGAAAGTGCCGGCCGAGAACCTGGTCGGCGAGGAAGGCCAGGGCTGGCACATCGCCATGGCCACCGCCGGCTTCGAGCGTGGATTGATGCTGCGCTCGCCGGCCCGCTTCCAGAAGACCGCGCGCGATCTGGTCGCGCTCTACCAGCGCCACCGCGAGCGGGCCGACCGCGATCCGGCCATCCGCGACGCCGTGCTGAAAAGCTGGATGGGCGCGGAGGCCTACGCACTGGCCACCTACCGCACCGCCTGCCGGCTCGCGCGCGGCGGCCAGATCGGCGCGGAGGCTTCCACCAACAAGATTTTCTGGTCGGAACTGGACGTGCTGATGCACGAGACCGCCATGCGCATCCTCGGCCCGCGCGCCGAGCTCATGCCGGATGCGCCGGAAGCCGGCGACGCGGATCGCTGGCTGGACGGTTTTTTGTTCTCGCTCGCCGGACCGATCTACGCCGGCACCAACGAGATCCAGAAGAACATCATCGCCGAGCGCATGCTGGGTCTGCCGCGCGCTTGAGGACGCACAGCCATGGACTTCACCTTCGACGAATCACAGCTCGCCTTCCGCGACGCGGTGCGCAAATTCCTCCTGGTCGAGGCGGCGCCCGAATACCTGCGCGAGATCTGGGAGACCGAGCGCGGGCGCTCCGACAGCTTGCGCGCCAGGCTCGCCGACCAGGGGCTCACCGCGATCTCGGTGCCCGAGGCCTACGGCGGCATCGGCGGCGACGATCTGGACTGGGTGCTGATCCAGCAGGAGCTGGGCTATTTCGCCATTCCCGATTCGCTCACCGCCAGCGCCTATCTCGCCCCCTGGCTGCTCACCCAGCTCGCCGACGAGGGGCTAAAGCGCGAGTGGCTGCCGAACATCGTCAAGGGTCACGCCCGCATCGCGCTGGGCCATCCGATCAATCCGCTGGTGGCGGATGCGCGCAACGCCGGTCTGCTGCTGCTGGCGCACCAGGACGAGGTGCACGCGCTGACCCCGACGCAGGTGCGGCTGCATCCCAATCCGAGCATCGATCAGTCGCGGCGGCTGTGCAAAGTGGAATGGACGCCGTCCGCCGCCACGCGCGTGTGCGAGGCCGCACGCGGCGCGCGGCTGTGGGCCGGCGTGATCGACCGCGCCGGGCTGGCCATCGCCGCGCAGCTTCTGGGGCTCGCCCAGCGCATGCTGGATCTCGGCGTGGACCACGCCGCGCAGCGCAAGCAGTTCGGCAAGCCGATCGGTGCGTTCCAGGCGGTCAAGCACCATCTCGCGGAAGTCGCGGTGGCCATCGAGTTCGCCGAACCCGTCGTGCATCGCGCGGCCTACGCGCTGGCGCGCGGCGAGGCGCATGCCTCGATCCACGTCTCGCACGCGCGGCTGGCGGCCGGCGAGGCCGCCTGGCTCGCCGCCCGCAAGAGCCTGCAAGTGCACGGCGCGATGGGCTACACCTGGGAAGCGGACCTGCAGATGTTCATGAAACGCGCATGGGCGCTGGACGCCACCTGGGGCGACCGCGCTTTCCACAAGACACGCATTGCCGAATGCCTCCTCGCCGAAGGCGCGGCCCTCGGGCCGGGGCAGACGTTCGACCCCGGCGCGCCGCGCACCGTCGAACCGCAACGGCGGCTCGCTCATGCGTGAAGGCAGCGGTTCTTGACTGCGCCGGCAGGAGCTGCGCCGCGCGCCCGCCAGACTCAATAGAATTCGACGTCCCATCCCACTGGAACTGACATGGCCGAAGCCTACATCGTCGACGCCCTGCGCACGCCCACCGGCAAGCGCAAGGGCAGTCTCGCCCACCTGCACGGCGCCGATCTCGGCGCGCACGCGATCAAGACGCTCGTCGAGCGCAACCCCATCCCCGCCGAGGATTACGACGACGTGATCTTCGGCTGTCTCGATGCCATCGGCCCGCTGGCCGGCAACATCGCGCGCACCTGCTGGCTCGCCGCCGGCCTGCCGCTGCACGTGCCGGGCGTGACCATCGACCGCCAGTGCGGCAGCTCGCAGCAGGCGGTGCACTTCGCCGCGCAGGCGGTGATGTCCGGCACCCAGGACGTGGTCATCGCCGGCGGCGTGCAGACCATGACCCAGATCCCGATCGGCTCGGCGATGCTCGCGGCCAAACCGCTCGGGTTCAACGATCCGTTTTCGGGCTCCAAGGGCTGGGTGGCGCGCTTCGGCAACGCACCGGTGTCGCAGTTCCACGGCGCCCAGCTCATCGCCGACAAGTGGCAGCTCTCGCGCGAGGCGCTGGAGGTCTTCGCGCTGGAGTCGCACCGGCGCGCGCGCCAGGCGCAGAAGGAAGGCCGCTTCGATCGCGAGCTGATCGAGACCGCGGGCTTGAAGCACGACGAGACGGTGCGCGACACCTCGCTGGAGCAGATGGCCAAGCTGGAGCCGCTGGCGCCGGAGTATCCCAAGATCACCGCCGCCGTGTCTTCGCAAACCGGCGATGCCGCCGCCGCGATCCTGATCGTCTCGGAGCGCGCGCTCAAGCGCTACCACTTGCAGCCGCGCGCCCGCATCCATCACCTGAGCGTGTATTCCGACGATCCGATCTTCATGCTCACCGCGCCCATCCCCGCCACGCGCGTCGCGCTGCAGAAGGCCGGCATGAAGCTCGAGGACATCGATCTGGTGGAAATCAACGAGGCCTTCGCGCCGGTGGTCCTGGCCTGGCTCAAGGAAACCGGCTACCCGCACGAGCGCACCAACGTCAACGGCGGCGCCATCGCGCTGGCCCATCCGCTGGGCGCCACCGGCGCCAAACTCATGACCACGCTGCTGCACGAGCTGGAGCGCACCAACCAACGCTACGGCCTGCAGACCATGTGCGAGGGCGGCGGCGTGGCCAACGTCACCATCATCGAGAGGCTGTGATGGGCATTTGCGAACGGCGCACCGTCATCGTCACCGGCGCGGGTCGCGGGCTGGGGCGCGCGCACGCGCGCGCGCTCGCCGCGGAAGGCGCGGCGGTGCTGGTCAACGACATCGACTCCGCGGCGGCGCAACGGGTCGCCGCGGAGATCCAGCAGGACGGCGGCCAGGCGCTGGCCAACAGCGACGACATCACCACCCTGGCCGGCGCGCACAAGATCGTGGAGGCCGCGCTCGGCGCCTTCGGCGAGGTGCACGCGCTGGTCAACAACGCCGGCATCGTGCGCGACAAGATGTTCGTCAATCTCACCGAGCAGGACTGGGACGAGGTGATCCGCGTGCATCTGCGCGGGCACTTCTGCATCGCCAGCCTGCTGGTGCGCCGCTGGCGCGACCAGGTCAAGGCCAGCGGCCAGAAAGTCGATGCGCGCATCGTCAACACCACCTCCGGCGCCGGCTTGCAGGGCAGCGTGGGCCAGAGCAACTATGCCGCGGCCAAGGGCGGCATCGCCTCCTTGACGCTGGTGCAGGCCGCGGAGCTGGCGCGCTACGGCATCACCGCCAACGCGCTGGCGCCCGCCGCGCGCACCGGCATGACCGAGCCGGTGTTCGGTGAGATCATGAAGAAGCCGGACGATCCGAACGCCTTCGACCACTACGCGCCGGAGAACGTCTCGCCCCTGGTCGTGTGGCTGTGCAGCCCGCTGTCCGCCCACGTCACCGGGCGGGTCTTCGAAGTCGAAGGCGGCAAGATCTCGGTGGCCACCGGCTGGCGCACCGGCCCCGGGCGCGACAAGAAGGCGCGCTGGAATCCCGCCGAGCTGACCGAAGTGGTGAACGAACTGCTCGCCGAGGCGCCCAAGCCGCAGAAGGTGTACGGCACTTAAGGCGGACTCTCAGGTCGCAGCAGCAGTCTAGCGCGCTGTGGCGTTTAGGCTGGGCCCGGCAGCAGAGTTGTTGTTAGCACCCTCCCGCCGCAGTTCATGCCGCCACCGCCGTTGCGCGCACGGCTTGGAGCGTCCTAAGGAGTTCATCCACCTCGGTTGCCTTGAACAGTGCATCGGGCCCGTGCGGGGTGAGATCCGTGAACGGCGATTCGTAGAGCCGCGCCGCTTCCACCACACCGTGCTCCGTCAGGTGATCCACGATCAGGTTCACAAATTCGAGCTGGTTCGCGGTCAGCATCCTTCCATTCGTGAACTTCGCCAATGCCGACTTGGCTGCTGCTCTGTCCATCCCGACGAGGGAACGGACGAGAAGTCCCAGGCCCTGAGCATCCTGCGCTGCCCGGCGGATGTCCTCCGGATCGCCCGCCCCGCTCTCCGCAAGCAGCCGCTCCAGTTCAGAGAGATCCGACGGTGTGAGCGGCCGGTTCATCCTCAGCTTGGCGACGGCGACATGATCGAGGTGCTGACGCAGGAAGGCGCGCGCCTTAGCAAGAAACTTGGCTTGATCGGTACCAAAGGCAAAGCGCGCAAACGTGAATTCCTGTTCATCGCCCATCAGGTCTTCGAAATCGGTGTACACCGGCTTGCGCTGCCGCTTGTCGATGAACTGCACCAGCCCGCGCAATCGCCGCCTCATGGTTTCGAGCATCGGGATGGTGACGTCCTGCCACCACGCCTCGGTCTGTACGTCCTGAATCAGCGCCATCTGGTCGCGCACCATCGGGATCGCCGACTTCTCTTCCAGAAGACCGGCAAGCTCCTTGAGCCGGTCGCGCAAGCGGGTGAAGCCTGGCTCCGACCGCAGCAGCGCAAGCTGCAGACTCAAGACCAGCAAGTCGAATCGCTTGGCCTCCTCGTTCTCCGGGTCGAGCTCGGCGGGCAAGCCAGCGACTTCTTCCGTCAGTTCAGAAAGCTCGACCGGTCCCAGCTGCGTCCATGCCTCGGCCTGCGCGTATTTCTCAACTGCGCGCCGGTGGGGACGCACGATGAAGTTGTCCAGGTTCATCGCCGCGACTTCGCGCTGCAGCAGCTCCGCGATGGCTCGCCGGACTTCCTCGTCTGTTTTGGGGTCGCCGTAGTCTGCTGTCGCCTCCTTGACCGCCGCGGCTAGAGTGTCCTTCGAGCGGCTATCGAGCGCCGCGATCAATTCGATCCGTAACTTGAACAGCCGCTTGCCGAGCGACTCGCCGAGCGCGCCCTCGGTGGCGGGAATGTCCTGGCTGAAGTACTCGAGGTTCTGACAGTAGTCGAAGAGGTAGAAGAACGCCTTGTGCTGCCCCGGCCCGAACAGGTCCGGGCAGAGCCGTGTGCCGCGGCCCACCATCTGCCAGAACTTGGTCTTCGAGCGCACGAGCTTAAAGAAGACGAGGTTCACGACCTCGGGGACATCGATCCCTGTGTCGAGCATGTCCACCGAGATCGCGATGTGCGGCGCCTTGTCCTTGTTCGAGAAGTCGTCGATCAGGCTCTGCGCGTACTCGGTTTTGAACGTGATCACACGCGCGAACTCGCCCTTGTAGTGCGGGTAGTTGGCGTCGAAGCGCTCGGCGATGAACTCGGCGTGCTGTTGATTCTTGGCGAAGATGATCGTCTTGCCCAGCCGGTCGCCGCCCGCCACCTTGAGTCCCCGCGTCATCAGGTGCTCGAGCACCTTGTCCACGGTGTCCTTGTTGAACAGCCAGCGGTTGAGCGCCTCCGCTTCGACCCGGTCCGGCACGCCGCCTTCTTCGTCCCACTCCAGCGCGTCCCACTGGTCCTTTTCCTCCTCGGAAAGCTCGTCGTAGCGGATGCCCTCACGCTGGAACTTGAGCGGTACCGACACGGCCCTAGGCGGTACGAGGAAGCCGTCACGCACGGCCTCCTCCAGCGAATAGGCGTCGGTGGGCACGCCGTCTTCGAGATCGAACAGGCCGTAGGTGTTGCGGTCCACCTCGTCTTTCGGCGTCGCCGTCAGCCCGACCAGCAGCGCGTCGAAGTAGTCGAAGATCGCGCGGTACTTCTGGAACACCGAGCGATGCGCCTCGTCGATGATCACCAGATCGAAATGCCCCACGCCGAAGCGCCGCTGCCCGTCGGCCGCCTCATCAATCAGCCCCATCATCGTCGGGTAGGTCGAGACATAGACTCGGCCCTCCGCGTCCTGCTCGGTCACCAGGTTGACCGGCGACGCATCGGGCAGGTGACGCTTGAAGGCATTGACCGCCTGATTGACGAGCGCCACGCGGTCGGCGAGGAACAGCACGCGCTTGGCCCAGTTGCAGCGCATGAGCAGATCGCAGAGCGCGATCACCGTGCGCGTCTTGCCCGCACCGGTGGCCATCACCAAGAGCGCCTTGCGGTCGTGGTCGCGCTCGAACGCCTCGGCCACGCGCCGGATCGCCCGCGTTTGATAGTGGCGCTCGACGATCTGCGGGTTGATCGGCGCCTGCGCGAGCGAGCGCCGCGTAGTGCGGCGCTGGATGAGGAGTTCCAGCTCGGGCTTTTTGTAGAAGCCCTGCACGCGCCGCGGCGGGTAGCGCGTGTCGTCCCAAATCCAGTGCTCGTAGCCGTTGGAGTAGAAGATGATCGGCCGCTGGCCGAACTGTCGCTCGAGGCAGTCCGCGTAGAGCTTGGCCTGCTGCTGCCCGGCCCGCGGGTCGCGGCGCGTGCGCTTGGCCTCCACCAGAGCGAGCGGCTTGCCGTCGTCGCCCCACAGCACGTAGTCCACGAAGCCCCTGCCCTGCTCGTTGGGCATGCCGCTGACCTCGAACTCGCGGTCGCGGGTCTGGTCGAGCGGCCAGCCCGCTTCCTTGAGCAGGAGATCGATGAAGTAATCGCGGGTCTGGCTTTCCGAATAATCGTGCGTATCGGGTTGTGCGGCGGCTGCCTGCTTCGCCGCGGCCACCTCCGCGCGCAGGCGTTTGAGCTCCTCGTCGAGCGCGGTCTTGTCGGCGAGCAAGGCCGCGAGGTTCTCGTCTTTCTCGCGCAGGCGTGCTTCGAGCGCGCGCAATTGCTCCGCCGTCTGTTGCGCGATTGCCGCGGGCTGGGGCAGCGCCGCCGAATCGAAGGCGCGCCCCGGCGCGGGCCGATCCTTGCGCCCATAGGTGCGCGCGAACCAGTAGGCGACGTGGAAGAGTTCCTTCACCGCCGCGAGCGCGTCGGCCTCCGGCACCGGGCGGTGACTGTGCACGGCGCGATTGCCGAGCGTGGTGATCACGCGCGCTTTGTTGAACACCGCCTCGCCGGCGGTCTGCTTGAAGCTCGGATCAAAGATCAGCGCCGAGAGGTTGTCCTGGTACGGCAGCTTGAGCGCGGCGTCGTGCTTGTAGGCCCAGTGTACCGCCAGCTCCAAGGCGCGGCGGGCGTAGAAACAGGCCGTGCGCGGGTCGGCATGCACAGCAGCTTCCGCGTTCGACGCCGCCTCGAAGACGGCGGCCCATTCATGTTGAAGAAAGGCAAAGTTGCTCATGCCCTTCTCGCTCCTGCGCGCGCCAGTCGCAACGGCTCGTCAAGAAAAGCGCGGATTTCAGCGAGGGTCTCTTCGAGAGTCAGTTCACCCAGGCCGTTGCGGCGTAGGAATGCCACCCACTGCCGCCGCTTCGAGGCGTCCTGCGCGAACTCTTCGCTCAAGCCGAGCGGCATGTCTTCCGGCAGGGCTGTCTTGCGGCGGGCGAATGTCGCAGCGATGGCCTTGGCCAGGACCGGCGTCTTTGTACGGCCTTCGCGAGCGAGTGCGCGCAGGTCGAACAGGTCCTTCATGCGGCTGTTGGCGATGCCGAGGCTTACCAGGGCTTCGAGCTTTTCCGCGACCACGCTCTCGCGAGGGTAGGCCAACAGGCGCGGCGCCGGCTGATCGTCGAGCAAGGTCGGCAGCTCGGCTTCCTGCGGTGCCGGAGTGACTGCGTCGCCATAGCCGACATCGAGTTGCACCGGGCAGCGCGCCTTGCCCAGAAAGCCAACGAGCGTGACCCGCAAACCGCCGTAGTTCGCTTCCTCGCGGATCTCCTCGACGCGCATCGTGGCCACGTCGTAACGCAGGCCATCGTCGGCCTCGATGGCACAGACATCGGCCACCGTGCGCGCGAGCGCCGCGGCGTCGTCTGTGCCGAATCCCAGAAAGTCCGCGTCGCGCGTGGGACGGTGCGGTTGATCGAACCACAGGTCGAACAGCAAGGCGCCTTTCAGCAGGAATTGCGCTCGTGCCGACGAAACGGACAGCCGGTAGAGCCAGCGCTCGGTCGCGTAGCGGCCGAGGACGAGGTTGAAGTCCTCGCCGCGCTCCTTGGCCTTGGCGAGCAGGCGCGCGTGGATCGAGGCCGCCCGGTTGGGTTGCCGCGAGCGCGCTGCCGGCGTCACGCGACGGCCTCCAGATACGGGCGCATGACATTCGCCACCCGACAGATCCTAGCGTAGCGCCACAGGTCGTCCATGCTGGCCTTGCGTGCGCGACGGGCCTCGCGCAGCCCCTCCAGCGCGACGTCCAGGCCGATCTTGTTGCGGTACTTGAAGCAGTCGGCAACCGTCTTGGCGGCATTGAACACCGGCACGCCGACCCCTTCGATCTCGATATGCTCCACGCCCTCCGTCAGCGACTTGCCCGACATCCGCACCACACGCAGCGCGGGAGAGCCGACGCGCGGCGGGATCACCCCCGGCGGCAGCGCCAGCCAGACCTCGAACGGCGCCTGCGTGCCGATCTCGTGCACGCGCAGCGCCGACAACAGACACACCACGCCCCGCGGCGCGCGCAGCGAGACCTCGGCCAGCGAGCGCAGCGCGCTCGGCCGATGCTCCGGCAGGCAGTAAAGCCCGCGCCCCTGCCGCGCGAGCTTGCCGCTGCGCACCAGCCGCGTCAGCACCACCGTCGGCACGCCCAGCGCCGCGACGTCAGCCGTACGCAGCAGCCGGCGCTTGCGGGCGAGCCTCAGCACGGCCTGTTCCTGCGTCTGTGGTGGGTTGCGTTTCATCGCAGGAGTATGTTGCGAAAGCACATTGAATGGCAACTACCAATGTAATTACACAACAGAGCCTCCATGGAGCGGCGCGCCATGCATGCAAGGGGGGTCTACGCCCGGCTCGGAGGGCGCGCGGCGAGCGTAGAAGCACGCCGTACGCGGGTCGGCGTGCACCGCCGCCTCCGCCTTCGACGCGGCCTCGAAGACGGCGGCCCACTCGCGCTGGAGGAAGGTGAACTGACTCATCTCAATACACCGCTTCCATGTGCGGGTCGGTTTGCCAGCGGGTTGCAAAGGTGCTACTAGCCACTATCGGCCTGCCGTAGGAATGCTTACTCGAGCGAAGCTAAGCACGCGCTCGGCGTTCGAAGCGACGATGTGTTTCATTTCGTCGATGCTCACGTTCCGCAATTCCGCAAGCCGCGCAATCGTTGCAGACACATCTTGAGGCTCGCTAGTTCGCTGGTTGATCTTGATAAATGGTGCATCAGTCTCCGTCAGGAGACGGTCGGCCGGCACGCGCCTAGTCACCGCAATACCGGTCCTCGAGTCGAGCATGCGGTGGTTGATCGAGAAGTAACAGCCGACTTGTACGGCTTCCGCGGCCAACTCAACGCTGCCTGAAAACCAGTGCAGAATCGGGAGAACGCGGTCGGATGTCGTATGCTCACTCAACAAGGCAAGAACCTCGCGAGCGGCACCTCTGCTATGGATGCTCAGAATGCGCGCACCGAGTCTTTGTGCCGACCGAAGCGCGCGGGAAAAGACATCCTTCTGAGTCGAGAGCGTATTGCGGTATTTAGCGCTACCATCCAGACCTATCTCGCCGACGAATGGGGTTTCTGCCATGATGTCTTCTAAAAGCGCAATCTCGGCATATCGCTGTCCAACCAGCTCAGGATGCAATCCAACCGCGGGAAGAACGCAACGACTATGTTCGGTCCAGAGCCGATTCTGCTCCCAAGCTTTAGGTGTCGTCGTGACAGCGAGTGTCATGATCCGGTCACGATCGCACTGCGCAATCAACGCCTCCGGATTGGGGAACAGGTCGACGTGGCAGTGGAAGTCGAATCCGTTCGTTGTCATAGGGGGCGCACCACGGCGCTGCCGATGAGCGCAGCAACTTCCTCAATGCCGCGCCTGAACACGCTCGCGTACTCCGCAACTTCGGCGGCATCATAATCCGACAGCGGTCCCGATTTGCGAACGAGGATCTTCTCGATACCGGGCCTCTGCTTCAGTCGCTCAGCCATCATCTGAAAGGACCGAACGTGCTCACCTTCAGCGGCTTTCGCATTCAACGGACGGCCGCGAAGGTCACTAATGGTGTATGTGGTCGGATCTTTACCGAACGCAGCTACAATAGCTGAGCGCCTGATCAAGCACGGCACGCAGTAACCGCATTGACGAGGCACTGAACCCAGCCATCGTGCCTTCGCGATCGAGGAGCAGGAGATCGTTTCTGCCACGTGCTTGCGCACAATGCTTTGGTTCTTGCACTTGGCAAGCATTTCGCCCTTCGTCGTGAAGCGATACGGGTTTGCGAGGCTCGCGGCTATGCCCAGGTCTTGCAGAATGTCCTTCCATCTCGCCATGTAGAAGGGATGCGTAGTCCGAGTGCTCCAGGCGCCAACACGCAGGCGGTCGAGCGGCACGTTGAGAGAGATTAGGCCGTTCTCCGGCACGTAGATCATCGGATTGTTGTCGAGCCCGCTCGCGGCGATTGCAGCGAGTGAAAGAAACAGAAACGATCTGCCGCGGGTTGTAACCTCGCTTGCCGTCGCGTGTGAGAAGTCGCCTTTGTTGAACCGTACGTTGGCGCGAACGTGACGGACGCGCATATCGCCGTACACCTTCGCGATGTGATCGGCACAGCGCTGCTGTGAGCTCGTGCTGATGTCGCCATAGTGGCTGACAAAAACCGGCTTCTCGCCGGCAGCAAGCAGGTCGATGGCGCCGATGAAACTGTCAAGGCCTCCCGAAAAGAGACACACCGATGTAAACGACGGACGCACAAGTGTTCTCGGCCTCTTGATCAACACCCTGTATCTAGCGTCACGGCCGCGGAAGAACAGACGCCAATGGTCGCCAGTGAGAAACGTCATTGTGCCCTCGAGCAGCGGCCCCAATGCGCTCCACCGGTCTGGCGCTTGAACCGGTAGGTAGAGATCGATTTCACGCGTCCAGCCGTCCTGCGCGTCCTTGGAGCGAGAGATGCGCGTGTCTGCTGCTGTAATCGTCGCGGCCAAGATTCCGAGGTCGACGGCCGTCTCGGAAGGCACAACCCCGCGCTCGATTAGCTGATCAATCATCTGCCCGAGACCGAAGCCTAGCCGGTCGTCGCCCTCGATGAAGCGGATCTCCGTCGAAAGGGAATCCGCCTGCAAGACCTTCACTGGCGTCCTATCAGCTGGCCCAAGGCGTGCGATGATGCTATGGCGTCTCATCTGGTGGCATCTCCCCAGGCAACGAGCAGCTCCCACGCATCCTGATAGGTGCGGTCCACGATTTCCTGTATTTGGCGGTCTGTTAGCGAGGCTGGCGTGCTGATGTCGCTTGCGAAAGAGTCGCGGACTGAGCGCCTGATGTAGTCTCGAAGCTGGGCCTCGAATGCCTCGATAGCAACGAGGTCTGTTGCCACTTTGAGGCCGTTGGCTCCGATGTCCTGCAGCAGACGTCCCTCGATCGTGTGGGCAACGAACGTGAGAAAGACATCGCGCATCTGCTCCGCCGTGAGTTCATCCGGATCGGTCACGCTAGAGTGCTCGAGGTCCGCGACGGTTTCCAACCATGCATCCAGCGCGATTCCCTCATCGATCGAGCCTCCGTCCCTGCAGACGACATCGGTGAGTCCCGCGAAGACTTCCTCAAGAGGACGGCCGACGAGGTCGCCGAGATTGAGACGCTTTAGCGTCGCAGCAACACCGTTGCGCTGAAAGTCACGGATGAGTCCAAGGACGCCGCGGGCCGCAAGTCGCGAGGCACCCATGCGGTGGGTCGCATTGCGGGCCCCGCCCGTGCCGGACCGCACGTAGTCACGTACCGCTCGACTCAGAGCGCGTCCGTCACTGCCACCCGACGATGCGAATCTAGAGAAATTGGATCGTGCCACCCTGAATCGATCCGGTGGCGGTGGCGGCGGCATTGCTGGCAGGGGCGTCGCCGCTGGCGGCGGAGGTTGAGTATTCGGAAGAAGCTCGCCTTCGGGCGGCACCGGAGATGTGGCTGGCGGCAGCTCGGCGGGCACGTCAGCGAGCCAGGACGGCACGAGCGGCGTTCCCGAATTAGGACCATTTGAACGGCCGGATGTCCCCATTACCGGCCTCCCTTCCGAGCGGGTGCGAGCGCCTGCGCAGCCGACCGCTTGAGAAGCTGGTTCTCCTCCTGCGCTGCCCACTTGCCGAGCACGCCACGCAGCTGCTCGGTCGTTCCGGCCTCAGTTAGGCACTCCTGCCAGCCTCGCGTTACCCACGGTCCGAGCATGCTCGGATCAATGCTCTCAACTAGTGAGATTAGTTCCGACTGATGGCGCGAATGATGCTTAGCGATAAGCATGAGGCCGGTAAATCCGGCTGGTTCCGTAGACAAATTGGGTGCTCTCAGGAAACGTTCACGCAGTGCCTTGAACACGTGGTCGGCGTCGGCTGCGTTCAACGCTCTGACCTGCGGCTCGACGGCACGTGCCGCAAGCTCGCGGCTGCTCAAGGATTCGATGAGCGAATCGAGGCTGCTTGATTCGGCGGCGGTAGCAAGGATGCGCTTGTCGCGGGCAACGAACACGTACGGCCGCAGGTCGACATCCCTAAGCGCCGGATCGATCTTGGCCCAATTCACGAGCCAGTCACGTGACAGCCATTTCTCGTTCTCACCTTCCGGCCTGGCGGCCTTGTCGGCCTTCCAATCCTTCTTCGTATCCCTTTCGGGCTTGCCGTCGTCGCGGGCCACTGATTCAAGTTCCGCAAGGAGCGGCACTTTCCCGTCTGCTGCGAGCATCGCCTCGGCAGCCAAGTGGTCGTAGAAATCCTGCTGGAAGCGCTCCGCAAGCATCAGTTTGCCGAGCACTGCGGTGTTGACATCCTTTCCGAAGCCACGCTCCTTCGCGATCGCCGCTCTGATCGCGAGCGAATTAAGAAAACGCTTGATTTGCCGCGGATTGCCCTTCGTCCCCTCAGCGAGAATCGGCCCGAGCTGCTGGGCGAGCACGAATGCCGCACCAAGGTCCTCGCGTCTTGTGTTGTCCACAGCACGGACCTGGTCGAGCGTAATGCCAGATCCTTGCCACGGCTGATTCAGGGCCTCGCGGGCTAAAGCCAGGAGTTCCTTGAATCCTGCGTGGTCTTCGCCGACGATCGCCTGAACGAGCAACAGCGTCACGTACGTGCGAGATTCCTGCACGCCGAGCGCAGGTATACGAAACGGAATTTGAATCAGCTTCTCGAGATAGTTCCTTGCGTAAGGGAGCGGCCCAGACGCGAGAGGCAAGTTCGGGAAATGCTGCCGCACCGCATACTCGATCATGCCCTCGTCGGCGCCGATGACGAACGCGGTCTTCGGCACGAACAGGAACAAGCGGATCGCCTCAAGTGTGTCGATCGCGGTCGCGGGCAGACATCGATCGAGATCGTCGATGAGCACAACGAGCTGGTCGATCTTCGCCGCGTCGAGCAACTCCTTGAACTCCTCGCGGAAGTGGTGAATCTGGTCGGGGATGCTGCGTTCATCAGCGGGCTTGAGGAAGTCACCAAGTTCAGTGAGTTTTGCCTCGACCTCGGCTGCCGGCGTGTCTTTGACGCTAACAGCGAGCGCCTTGATGCCTTCTATTGCGTCGGTGATCTGGTCCGGAGAGGGAAGGCCGGTTAGCAGGTTGAACGCGAGTCCGCTGCTGCGGCGCGCGAGCTTCATCAGATCAAGGCGCCGCAGGAGTTTCCCCGCGACGTCCTTGACCTTGGCAACATTTGACCGCTTACGAAGGAGCTCGCTGATGATGACCTCGATGAGCACGGTCTTGGCATCGTCGTAGCCCTGGAACGCCCACCCGTTGAACCACAAGCAGGCGATCTTCTCATCCCCGGCCATGCCGGACTGCACCATCGTGAGTACGCTCGACTTTCCGGCGCCCCAATCGCCGTGGATACCGATGGTCAATGCGTTCTGGCGGTTGTTTTTCAGAAGTGCGATGACCGTCTTGGCGATCGCTTCGTAATTGAGAAAATCGACGGCTGTTTCTTGATCGGGGATCAGCATAGTGCTTTCCGTTTGCGTGACTGCTCTATGTTTCCTTCCATCGCCCTGTCACACGGTGGACTTCGCCCTGCGTGATTGCCATCATGTCTCCTCGAAAGGCGCGTTCCTGAAGAGAGGCAAACAACGAGTCGAGCTGTGGCAACGAAGCGCGCAGGGCGGCCTTGGATTCCTCCGCCTTAGCCACACGTCGCGCGAACTCTTGCTGCAACTTGAACGGTGGAAGAGCGACGGCAATCTTGGCTAATGCTTCAGCATCGAGGCGCTTGGTTCCGTGCGCAGACTCCGAAACTGATGCCAAGACGGCGTGACTTTGCGCCCGGAGGCAGTGCGCCAGAAACTGTGCGTCGAGTTCAATGCTGGCCTTCGGCAATAGCGCCTTCAGGTCTTGGTTGATCGTGGCCGGCACGCGAATCACCGAGACGGGAAACGTGTGTGCCAGGATCATCCCGCGAACAACAACCACGACCGTGTTGGCAGGCAGGAGCTTCAGACTAGTTTCGCTGAGAACGAGCTCGTTGATGTGATCTTCAGAATCGAACAAGTCGTCTTGCTTTAGATCTTTGGGACTAAACCACGGTAAACCGCCGGTCCAGTATCTGCTCTCGCGCTTCGACGGAGTTCCACCGCTATAGCAGTTACACACGGTAGTCAGCGACCTAGTGACATACCCCTTCGGATTCGTGGCGGGGTCGCCGAACATGTCGAGGAAGATGGATTGGGTGAGCTCGTCGAGCTTCTTGAGGGCGGCGCGGCGCTTGGCCCGTAGTTCGTCCGCCTGGTCCAGAATCGCCGCAATCCGCCGCTGTTCGGAGAGGGGCGGGAGGGGGACCTGTAGGTTTGCGAGAAAGTGCTCGGGCACTCGACGTTGGCCTGCGCTGCCGGTCATTTTTCGCTCGCCCTCCTTCCGAATGCGCTCCTGTCGAAGGAAGTGGACGAGATAGCGCGGATCCAACTTGGAGCGGTGTGGCCGTACGACGTGAAACTCGGTGGAGCCGAACCCAATGCCACGCGTGGGTTTCGCTTGTGCGATCTTGCCATTCTCAAAGCAAGGCGTGATCTTCGCAACCAATACGTCGTCCAGCATGAACGGCGTGTAGCCCTTGCTCACTTCCGCAAACCGACGAGTCTCAGCATCAACGGCGTGCACGTTCTCAGCATCGACCGCCGACATCGGGAGGAAGGACACCACGTCGTCATCAGCGAGAACGGCATCGAGTGACGGATTGAGTTCCGTTACGTCCTGAAGCCGCGTCAGAGGGATCTCAGAGCTCATCCTAGCATCCCCTCCAGCTCCTTCAACCCGCGCTGGATTTCCTCCTCCAGCTTCGCCAGCTCGGCGAGGATCTCCTTTGGCGGGCGGTGCTCGACCGTTTCATGCACCACTTCCTTGTAGCGGTTGAGCGAGAGGTCGTAGCTCTGCGCGGCGATGTCGGCCTTAGGGATACAGAAGCTCTGCGCGGTGCGCGGGCGCTCGCGCTCGCTGCCTGAGCGCTGCGCCCAGCGCGCGAGCACGTCGGGCAGGTTGTTCTTCACGTGCTCGTCCGCCGCGAGCGCGGTCTTCGGCACCGGGCCGAGCTTGTCCTCGGAAAGCAGCGGCGTGCGCTTGTCGTCGAGGCTCCAGCCGTCGGCCTCGACGTCGTAGAACCAGACAAAGTCGGTGCCGCCGGAGTTGGTCTTGGTGAAGACGAGGATGGCGGTCGAGACACCGGCGTAGGGCTTGAACACGCCACCGGGCAGGGAGATCACGGCGTCGAGCTTCTGCTCCTCCACCAGGATGCGGCGCAGCGTCTTGTGCGCCTGGCTGGAGCCGAACAGCACGCCGTCGGGCACGATCACGGCGGCGCGTCCGCCGGGCTTCAAGAGGCGTAGGAACAATGCGAGGAAGAGCAGCTCCGTCTTCTTGGTCTTGACGATCTGGAGCAGGTCCTTGGCGGTGTTCTCGTAATCGAGGCTGCCGGCAAAGGGCGGATTGGCGAGCACGAGCGTGTATTTTTCCTCCTCGCCCGCGTGGTCCTGCGCGAGCGAGTCGCGGTAGCGGATGTCCGGGTTCTC
>Ga0070740_10001246_pt1 | contig 36847 bp, 34 predicted proteins | sample Coa_R2_FD_67286 | JGI IMG/M metagenome (GOLD analysis project Ga0070740, IMG submission 67286) | Surface soil microbial communities from Centralia Pennsylvania, which are recovering from an underground coalmine fire - Coalmine... | ecosystem: Environmental > Terrestrial > Soil > Unclassified ... | reverse complement strand
GCTTCGAGACCGACCTGATCCGCTGGGCCTTGATGCACACGGGCGGCCACCAGCGCCGCGCCGCGCGCCTCCTCAACATGAAGGTGACGACGCTCAACGCGAAGATCAAGCGCTACGGCATACTCGCGCACTCGCTCCCCACGAACGTCGTTGACCTCCGCCCGGCCTGAAGGCAAAAGTAAAAAGGTAAAAGGCAAAAGAAGTGCGCGACTCTCGACGGCAACGGTGAGAGTCGCGCACTTCTTTTGCCTTCCCTTTTGCCTTTTGCCCTTTTACTTTTGCCTTTTCATACCGCCTGTCGTATAGAGAGTGAATGAAAGCGCGCGCGGTCTTTCTCCTTCTCTGCTGCATCTGGGGTTCGACGTGGCTCTTCATCAAGCTGGGCTTGAGAGATTTGCCGCCCGTCGGCTTCGCCGCAGTCCGCTTCGTCCTCGCCTCCGCGATCCTCTTCGCCATCGTCGCCGCCCGCCGCTCGCGCGTGCCGCGCACCGCGCGCGAGTGGACGCTCATCGCCGCGACGGGCGTGCTCACTTTCACGCTCAACTACGGGCTGGTGTTCTGGGGCGAGCAGCACATCTCTTCGGGGCTGACCGCGCTGCTTCAGGCGACGATTCCAGTCTTCGGGATGCTGTTCGCGCACGCGCACCTGCCGGGCGAGCGTCTGTCGGCGCGGAAGATGGCGGGCGTGCTGCTGGGCGTCGGCGGGGTCGGCGTCATCTTCTCGAACCAGATGAGCGCGGAAGGGAGTCTGGCCGCGTGGGGCAGCGTCGCGGTCGTCGCGGGCGCGGTCTGCATGGCGTACTCGAACGTGCTCATCAAGGCGCGCGCGGCGAAGATTGATCCGCCGATGCTCGCCGCCGGGCAGATGGCCTGCGGACTCGTGCCGCTGCTCTGCTTCGGACTCGTGTCCGAGGGGAACCCTCTCAAGTTTCACTGGACGGCGCTGGCCGCCGTCTCGCTCCTGTACCTGACGCTCGTCGGCTCGGTCGCGGCCTTCATGCTCTACTACTGGCTCGTGAGGCACATGGACGTGACGAAGACGATGCTCATCGCGCTCGTCACGCCGCTCGCGGCAGTCCTGCTCGGCATGGCCGCGCTCGGCGAGCGCCTCTCGTGGCGCACGCTCGCGGGCGGCGCGCTCATCATGTCGGGCATCGGCCTCGTCGTCCTGAGACGAAACCGCCGGGTCGGAAAGAACACGGAAGTCGCGGCGGTCGCGGAAGGATGAGCCGCGCGCGCCTGTGAGGCTGAATCGCGCAAGGACTCGCAAAGGAATGCACAATCGCAAGAAACTATAGGCGGTCGCCCGCGAGTTGTTCCGCGGGCGACCGCTTATAGTTTCTGCGGCGTGTTCGGTCGAATCAGCCGGCGCGGAGCGTGCGCATGATCGCGTCGCGCAGGCGCTGGGGCGCGACTTCCGCCTGGCCTTCGCCGCGTTGCGGGTTGCGCCAGTTGTCGAGGATGGCGACCTTGTGCGCGCAGGCGACCGTGCACATCGGCGCGCACCACTTCTCGGTGTTGTACTCGCGCTCGATGTCGGCCTTCGTGTACTGCTCGACGGGGACGCCGGGCGTGCCGCGCTGCTGCGAGCAGTAGTGGACTAATCCGTCCTCGCAGACGTAGAGGTAGCGCGCGCCGGAGCGGCAGCGCCAGTTGTTCGACTTGCCCGCGGCGAGGTTGTCCTGGAACCAGCCGAGGCGCGCGTACTCCGACTTGCTCAGCCGCTTCAACTCGTCATAGACCTTTCGCTCGCGCTCGGCCAGAGGCTTGAGGATTCCGTGGCCGTCGTGGATGACGCCGACGGTCGTCGAGAAGCCGAGTTCGATGGCGCGGCGCGCGATGACGAGTGCGTCTTCGGGGTTCTTGATGCCGCCGCCGATGACCGAGTTGATGTTGACGTGGAAGTCGGAGTGTTCGGCGATGTGGACGAGTTTACGGTCGAGGTTCTTGAGGCTCTTTTTGGAGACCTCGTCCGGGTTGATGTTGTCAATGGAAATCTGGAGGTATTCGAGTCCCGCGTCGTTCAGGCGGCGGATGCGTTCGGGCGTGATGTAGTAGCCGTTGGTGATGAGTCCGGCGATCATCCCGCGGCGGCGGATGTGGCGGATGACCTCGTCGAGTTCGGGGTGCATCAGAGGCTCGCCGCCCGAAATCGTGATGACCGAAGTGCCGAGGCGCGCGAGCGCGTCCAGCCTCCGCTTCATCACGTCGAGGGGCACGGGGTCTGAAGTCTTGTCGAACTCGTTGCAGTAGGTACAGGCGAGGTTGCAGCGCCGCATCGGGATGACGTGCGCGAGAACCGGGTGGCTCGTTGACATCAGGGCGCGGGTGATGAACCGCGCCTCGCGCAGTTTCAGCTTCAGAAACGTGCTTCGCTTCATCAAGGCTGTTTTCTTTGACAGGCCCGCGCTGGAGTGTTCGGCTGCCGCGGCGCGGGCGTCCCTTCGAGAAGTCCGATAGACAATACGTGAAACGCGTCGGCGGAAGCAAGCGGCGCGCGCCCGCGTCTGGCAGAGACGGCGAAGGGTTCTGACCACTCCGGCGGGCAGAACCCTTCACGCTTGCTTCAAAAATCCGAACGACCTAGCTCTTGACGATCTTCACGCCGGACGGAAGCTTCGGGTCGAAGGCGTCCGACGGGATGCTGGCGTTGCGCTCGATGTTCGTCAGGCGGACGAGGGTCGTGTCGCCGTTCGACTCGGTGACGCGCGTCTGCACGGGCATCCCCGAATCGTCAACCCAGACCTCGGTGAACTTGCCGCTCGCGGTCTTCGGCGTGAGCTTCAGATACACCACGTGCGGGCCGCCGTCGTAGAGCGTGCCCTCGCCAGCGAGTTCGATGTTGTACTGACTCTTCAACTGCGCGCCGGAGGCGTTCAGGCCGAAGCCGAGGACGCCGTTCACCTTCGCGTTGCCCCTCGCGTTGGCCGTCGTGCCGACTATCGCCTGGTTCAGGCGCGGGCGGTAGAGCGTGTACTTGCCGTTCGAGACGGCGAGGAGTTCGCGCGCGGGACGCGTCCAGTCAACGCGGACGTTCGCGTCCCGGCCCTTGCCGGCGACGTACTGCACCTGCCCGTATGACATCTCCTCTTCGTGAATCTGCGCGTTCCACTTCTGCATGGTCATCTCGGCGCGGAGGCTGTGCAGCTCGCGGCGGTTGCGCTCCATCTTGTTGAGGATGGAGCTGACAAGGCCGGGGCCTTGCGCCTGCGCCGGTCGGGAGACGAATGCCGTCGAGGCCAAGAGCATGGCGACGAGGGCGAACGAAAAATACTTCTTCATCACTAACTCCTTACAGTTGGGAGACAACCTGCCCGGTCGCAAAAAGACCGGATTAGTATAGGGGTTTAAGGCTCTATGTCAACCTCGTAGGCGACCGTGCGACCGTCCGTGCTCTTCAGCTCGCGCCAGCTTTTCACGCGCAAACCGGGCTGTTCCGTGATTTTGCGCGCGCAGCGCTCGATGTCCTGCGCGTCCGGCTGCCCAGAGTTCGCCCCGGCAGTCCTGATTAGCAGCTTCTGTGCCGCTTCAAGCCCGTTTTGATGCGCGGGCGAGCAGGCGAGTTTACCCCACTCGAACCAGCTTTTAGGCGTGAGGAAGATGAAGGCGAGTATCAACACACACAGAACGTCCCACTGCCAAGACGTGCGACCGTACGACCAGAAGACGACCCTTTTGAGTACGCGCAGGAGCATAAAAATCCGACAAGTGATAAGTGATGAGTGATAAGTGATGAGAAAATCCGGCAGCCCGATTCCTTCTTATCACTTGTCACTCATCACTAATCACTCCCCGATTATATCTGCACGCTCGGCGCGGGGGCAACGATCTGGCCGTCGCGCATCTGGATGATGCGGCGGCACATGGCCGCGGCCTCCGGGTTGTGCGTGATCATGATGATGGTCTGGTTGAAGCGGAAGTTCATCTCCTGAAACATGTTCAGGACGATGGCCGAGTTCTCGGTGTCGAGGTTGCCGGTCGGCTCGTCGGCGAGGATGAGGGCCGGCTGCGTGACGACGGCGCGGGCGAGCGCCACGCGCTGCTGCTCGCCGCCGGAGAGTTCGAGCGGCTTGTGGTGCATCTTGTCTTCGAGCTGGAGCAGGCGCAGGATTTCGCGCCGCCGTTCGGGGTCGCCTTTGCTGTTGCCGCCGTGAATGCTCTCAGCGAGTTTGAGGTTCCCCTCGGCGGTGAGCGTCGGGAAGAGGTTGAAGCGCTGGAAGACGAAGCCGATCTTGCGTCGGCGGATGTCCGTGCGCCTGGCGTCGGAGGAGGCGGTCAGGTCTTCGTCGTCAATGACGATGCGCCCCGAAGTCGGCGTCAGGAGGCCGCCCAAGAGGTGCAGCATCGTTGACTTGCCGCACCCCGAAGGCCCCATGATGGCGACGAACTCGCCCTCCTCAACGTCGAGGGAGACGCCGCGCAGCGCCGGCACGTCAACGCTCCCGACCCGATAGACCTTCGACAAGTTCTCCGCTTTAAGAATTGTTCTCATGTTCTGATGAGTGATGAGTGACGAGTGATGAGTGATGAGTAAAAGACAAGCGGTCTTAACTCATCACTCATCACTCGTCACTCATCACTTCTTCCCATCACCTCATTCGTAAGCCAGCGCGCTGACGGCGTCGAGGTTCGCGGCGCGCACCGCCGGGTAGAGTGCGCCCAGCGCGCCGCCCGCGAGTCCGATGAACACGGCGGTCAGCGCCCACGTCCAACTGTACTCGAACAGCAGGCCGGAGTTGCGCTGGATCAGGTAGCCCGCGGCGAAGGAGACCAGGAAGCCCGCCGCGAGTCCGATGGCGCTGATCAGCACGGCCTCCTTCTCGATCTCGGCGACGATGAAGCCGCGCGACGCGCCGAGCGCCTTCAGGATGCCGATCTCGCGCGTCCGCTCCGTGATCGTCGTGTACATCGCGAGCATCACGACGAGCATGCTGACGATGGCCGACAGCCCGACGAGCGTGCGGAGGAAGACGCCGAGGAACGGGATGCTCTTCTCGAAGTTCGTCACGATGTCGCGCGTCATCTGAAGGTTGTTGCCCGGCAGCGCCTCCCTGATCCGCTGCGCGACCTCGACGGCGCGCGAAGGGTCTTTGACCTTGACGTAGATCAGCGTGCACTTGTTCGGGGCCTCGATGGCGTCCTGCATCGCCGCGAGCGACATCTTGACGCGCGGCCCGGCCTCCGGCGAGTAGATGCCGACGACCTTGTAGGGCTTGTTGCCGAAGAGCATGAGCGTGCTTCCGGGCGAGAGGTGGCTGTTCTTCGCCTTCGTCTCGTCAACGATCACCTCGTCGAGGACGGGCTTGCCCGACTCGTCCGCCGCGCGCGGCGCGCGCCCCGCGACGAGCGTCATGTCGTTCATCGCGGCGAACTGCGCCCAGTCCACGCCCTCGACCTGCTCGAAACCGAAGCCGTTGCCGCCCTGCGAGACGTAGCGCACGTCGGGCAGCGCCATCGCCACGCCGTCAACCTGCGTGAGCAGGTCAACGTACTTGACGGGCAGGCTCGCGCTCGTCGCCAGAGGGTTGTCGCCGTTCGGGCGCGTGAAGATGATCTCGGCCTTCAGGCTCTGCGAGCGGCGCTGCAAGTCGCTCGACATCCCGCGCGTCAGCCCCGTGAACAGCATCACGAGGCAGACGCCCAGCGCCACGCCCGCCGCGCTCACAAACGCGCGCACGGGCCGCTGCCTGACGTTCGCTGTGACCAGACTCTCCATAAGCTTCAGAGGTCGGAGGTCAGAGGTCAGAAAAATATTCGCCGGCACGCGACCGCGAATCAAACAAGCTGCACGGTCAGCACGACTACTGACCTCTGACCTCCGGCCTCTATTTCTTCGGCGCGTCCAGGTTGACCTCCGGCAGGCTCGAAGCGTTCTTCAGCACGAAAATGTCGTGCTCGTACTGCTGATCCACCTTGACCGCCGACGGGTCTTGGAACGAGACGCGGATCGAGTAGTGCTCCTGCGGGCGCGTCAACTCGATCTGCGCGGGCAGACGGCGCTGCGCGTCAGCGCCGAAGCTCTGCGCGTTGCTGTAAACAACGTCGGTCAGAAGCTCGCCGCGCTCCCCGTAGGTCTGCACGCGCGCGAGCCGCAGCGTGCCGACGCGGTCGAGCCAGAAGCGGCGCGTGACGCGCGCGCGGTTCTGCTGCTGCAATTCGAGTTCCGTCAGGATGTAGTAGCCGCGGACGACCCTCGCGCCGGGCCTGGCTTCGGGGCGCGGGTCGGCCTCCTCCTCGAACGTCTCGGCCTCGGCGTAGATGTGCTTCGCGTCGTCGAACGAGACGGGCGGGACGAGCAGGGCGTCGGTCAGGTGCTGCGGGCGCAGCGAAGACAGCGCGTTGACGGTCGCGCGCTGCATCGCCTCCTCCTTCCGCTTGCCCCCGGCCTTGCAGTCGGGCGAGATGCCCTCGGCGCTCCCGTCGAGCTTCTCGTAGTGCGCGCTGTTCGTGCCCGTGACGAAGCGCTTGTACTTCTCGCTCCCCAGATAGACGGCGGCCCAGAACTTCTCTCCGTCGGAACTCATCTCCGCGACCTTCGTCCCGACCACGGGGATTTGAATCAGCAGATAGACCTCGCCGGGGCGTTGCAGGATGAGGCGACCGTCGGCGGTGCGGTACTTCTCCGCGATGCCGCACTCGGCGTAGCTCGTGTCGAGGAACTGCACGTCAACCTTGCCGTTCAAAGAGCGCACCGCGGCGAGGCGGTTGATCTCGTCGAACATCTTCGCCATGTCGGCGCTGACGAGCGGCGAGAGCGGCTGCGGGACGCTGATCCTCCGGCTCGGCTTGAACAGGCCGCAGCCCGAAAGCACCAGCGCCGCCGCCAGCGCCAGCGCCAAGCGCGAGCGCGAAACACACCACTCCGAGATTATCGTCGCCTGCATCGGGAAAAGTTTACCGCGCCGCGGCCCGCACACGTCTGAAAGATTCTTCAGAACAGTTAAGGCAAGCTAACAAACGCCCTTCGGCCTTGTCAACGAAGACGGTGAGCGGTAAGCAGTAAGCAGTATCGTCTGCACACGGCGTCCGCTCACTGCCTACCGCTCACTGCCCACTGCTCACTCCACCCTGTCCAGCATCAGCGGCGGCTTGCCGAACTTGGCGCGCAGGGCGTTGACGGCGCTATAAACTCGCGGCTGGCCGACGAAGCGCGCTTCGAGGTCGCGCTTGCCGGGGAAATCCAACATCATCACGCCGAGCAGGACGGTCAGCACGCCCGGCCCCGGCACGCCCGGCACGGCCATGATGATGCCGAGGATGACGAAGATGATGCCGAGCAGGTTCTTCGCGAAAACTCCGACCGTGCGCAGGACGGGGTGACGCTCGGCTAAGAATATCCGCGGGTGCGAAGAGTGGAAGTAGTTTGCCGGCAGCCTGACCAGCACGAACGTCACGAAGGCGCTGCCGACGACGAAGGTCACGACCGAGAAGGCGGTGGCGAACAGAACCTCCCACCACGTCAGCCCCCACCCGTTGATCGTCCGCGTCAGCCAGTCAAGCATAGAAACAGTTTTCAGTTTTCAGTTTTCGGTTTTCAGTTCTCCACCCGCGCGACCGCGGCTTTCACGAACCCTTTGAGCCGCATCGCCGCCGAAGCTGAAAACCGAAACTGAAAAACTATTCTTCACTTCAACTCGGAGCGTGCGCCGACGAGCGACGCAATCGCCTCGCGCACGACCTCGCGGCTCGCGCCTTCGAGTCCGAACTCTCTCGACTCCGCGCCCTCCCAGAACTCGTCCAGCCCGCGCGCGCCCGCGCGCTCGAACGAGAGCGCCTGCGCGAGCAGGTCAACGATGTCCGCCGCCTTCACCAGCCGCGCTTCGAGGCTCGCGCGATCCTCGTAGTCCTCGTGCAGCGCCGAGTAACTTTCGGCCCGCCGCGAGCCGCGCACGATGTCGTCGAAGGCCGCGCGCTCGGCACGCCTGCGCGTCTCCTTGCCGTAGTAGCCGGCGACCGTGCGCGGCAGGTCGCCCGTGCGCGACTCCTGCAAGTCGTGCAGCAGCGCGAGCCGCAGCACACGCTCGACGTTCACGCGCACGCCGCGCGCCATGCACTCGTCCGCCAGCAGCATCGCTGCAAGCGCCACGCCGTAGCTGTGCGCCGCCACCGACTCCGCCCCCGCCGGCAGTCCGCGCAGAACCCAGCCCGTCCGGTCGAGCCGCTTCAGTCGCTGGAGTTCGAGAAGAACGCTCAACATAAAAGCAGTGACAACTGACGGGTGACAAGTGACGAGCGGCAGACAAGATTTAGCTTGTCACTCGTCACTTGTCACCCGTCACTGCTGTTGAAAACATCTTGCCCGGATTAAGAATGCCGTCGGGGTCGAGCGCGCGTTTGATGCGGCGCATGGCCTCGATGGTCGCGCCGCCGAGGGCCATGTCGAGGTAGGGGGCCTTGACGTAACCGATGCCGTGCTCGCCGCTGATCGTGCCTCCGAGTTCGACCGCCGCCGCGAAGGTCTCGCCGACGGCCTCGCGCGCGCGGCGGACGGCCTCGGCGTCCGTGCGCTCACACATGAAGTTGACGTGGATGTTGCCGTCGCCGAGGTGTCCGAAATTTACGACGAATGTCTCGTGCCTGCGCCCGATCTCGACGACACGCTCGATGAGTTCGGGCACGCGCGAGCGCGGCACGACCACGTCCTCGTTGAACTTCAAAGTCCCGAACTTCTTGATCGCGGGCGAGAGCGCGCGCCGCACGTCCCAAAGCTTGTCCTCTTCCTCGCGCGTCTCCGAGCGTAGCACGTCGTAGCCGCCCAACTCTCTCACCACATCTTCGACGACGCGCGCCGTGCGCTCGACCTCTTCGCGCGAGCCGTCAACCGAGACGAGCAGGAGCGCGCCCGCTTCCGGGTCAATGCCGAAGGCGAACTCCGACTCGACCGCGCGGATGGAGTTCCGATCTAAAACTTCGATGGCGACGGGCGTGACGCGCGCGCGCGTGAACGCGGGCGGGCAGGCGCAGGCCGCGGTCATCGTCTTGAAGGTCGCGCGCACGGTGCGCGTCGCTTCGGGGAGCGGCAAAAGTTTCAGCGTCGCCTCGGTGATGATGCCGAGCATCCCTTCCGAGCCGCACACCAGGCCCGTCAGGTCGAAGCCGACGACGTTCTTGCTCACGCGCCCGCCCGTCCGAACTATCTCGCCCGTCGGCAGGACGACTTCGAGTCCGAGGACGTAGTGCTTCGTCACGCCGTACTTCGCCGAGCGGATGCCGCCCGCGTTCTCCGCGATGTTGCCGCCGATGTAAGAGTTCTTGTACGAGGCCGGGTCGGGCGGGTAGAAGAGTCCGACCTCCTCGACCGCCTGTTGCAGCGCGAAGGTCGTCACGCCCGGCTCGGTCACGGCGTAGAGGTTCTCGACGTTGACCTCTCTGATGCGGTTCATCCGGTCGGTGCCGACGACCACGCCGCCCTCGACCGGAACCGCGCCGCCCGTGTAGCCGACGCCGCCGCCGCGCGCGGTCACGGGAAAGCGGCGCTCGTTTGCGAGTCGCAAGATGGCCGAAACCTCTTCAGCATTGCGAGGCAGCACGACCGCTTCGGGCGGGAACTTTTCCTTCAGCGCGTCCTGCGCGTAAGGCTCGACCTTCTCCTCGTCAACGAGCAAGCCGTCCGCGCCGACGATCTCGGCGAGACGGGCGCGCACGTCCGCGTCCGAGGCCGCCGTGCGCGCCCGCCGGGCGAGACGTTCGGCGATGTCAGGAGTCATGGACACTCGTTTGGTTTGAACCTCTCCGGCACATACTAACTTGGCCGTAGCGACTCATCAACACGCCGCGCGTCGCGCCCGCGAGGCTCCGCGCCGGGCCTTAGTAAAGCGAGAGGCGAAGGTGAAGACAGGCCGTCTCCTCCTTCGCCTCTTAACTTTCGCGCGCGATTGCCCGCGCCCAGAAACTCCGCGCGGCGCGCGCCCTCACTTGCAGTCGGGATGATGACAGGTGCAGCCGATCTCCATCATGTGAACCTTGGCCGCGTCTTCGCACTCCTCGCTGCAATACTTGCTGCCCGGCGCAGCCGGACAACTGCACGTCTCGCGGGCGCACTTGTTCTGAGACTTCTGGTCAGCCATTTCAGAGTAACCTCCTTCAACTGCTCGCCTCGGTCGGGAACGTTTGTGTGAGTCAAGTTTCAACCCGCGAAGCCGGAAAGGTCAAGCCGAAAAGTAAGGATGAAGGCGGAAGGCGGACGGATGAAGTGAAGACAGTTCTTCTTTCATCCTTCATCCTTCCGCCTTCATCCTTACCTCTCACGGTGCTTGCTGGACGACGATGCGGACGCGCTCCTTGCCGACCTGGATTTCGAGCGGGTTGCCGAGTTGCACGGGGATGGTCTTGCCGTTGACGTTGATTTCGAGCGGCGGGACGTTCGGAGTCGTCGCCGTGCCGGTCGCGGCTGTTGCACCGCTCGTGTTCGCGGCTGTCGTCGTCGCCGCGCTTTGTCCCGACTCGGTAGTCGTTTGGCTCGGCTTCGAGGCGGCGTCGCCCGTGCGCGTCAGAAGCGTCGTCGCGACGATGCGCCACGTCGAAGGCGTGCAGGTCAGGCGAAGTCCCGGCGTGTCAACCTCGACCTGCTCGTGCGGCGCGAGCGCCTCCAACTTCCAGAGTCCTTCGCCGCAACGCACGCCGTCCTCGCCGTAGAACGTGACCCAGCCCGCGACGTAGGTGTAGAAGACCGGGCTTCGATTCTCGACGACGACCCGCGTGTCGCGCACGGGCGCGTCCGTCGTGCCCGCGAGCGACTGCGTGCGGAGCCGACCGCCGATGGCTTCGTGCCCGTCGGCGTCGAAGGCTGTCGCCGCCTCCGAGATCGCCACGCGCTGCTCGCTCGGTCGCGCGGACTCCGAAGACTGTTGCTGCGTCTGCGCCGTCTGCGCGCTCGCCCCGACCGCACACGCCGCGGCGGTGAACGCCGCGAGCGTCAGCGCAAAGAGTTGTTTCCTCACTTGCTCTCCTCCGTTCCGAATTGAAGCGATGGCCGCGGCCTGACTCCACGCGAGCCGTCTCAGAAGACCCCGCGCCGGAGAGTATAGACAAGGCGCCGCGCGAGTTGAAAGAATCTTGCGCGTGTCGCCGACTGAAACTCAGCCCGCGACGACCGGCATGAAGGCCGCGCCGCGCGGCATGACGTAGCCTTCGCCATGAATGTTCGCAAGTGCTTCGTCGAGCGTGCGCGCCGGAGTCATCCGCATGAGCCGCACCTGTTCGTCGGGCAAAGACGAGACGAGTCGGACGCTGAAACGCTCGGCCTTCGTCAGAAGCGACCAGGCGGTCTGTCCGTTCACCTCGTAAGCAGAGCGCAGACGCGACTCAAGCTCGCGCGAGTCTTTCGCGTCGAACCACTTGAGAAAGTCCGCGCGTCCGAGTCCGTCGGCGCACTCCGCGACCAGGACAATCGTGCCGCCCTCCGCGCAGGCGTGCGAAGCCATCTCCAAAGCCTTGTGCGCCTGAATCAGATTGATGTCGTGCGGCGAGCCGCCCGCCGACGCGACGACGACCGCGCGCTTCTCTCTGATCTTGATCGAGTGCGAGTCGGCGTACTCCGCGCACGCGAGCCGGTGGGCCGCGCGCCAGTCGCCCGTGTAGAGTCGCACGACGCGCCCGCGCTCGTCCGTCACAGTGTTGACCAGAAACGACGGCGCGGCCTCGGCGGCGATGCGCTCGCACTCCTCGTGCACGGCGTTGCCGTCGAGCCGGCCCGCGCCGACGCCCGCGCGCCGCCCGCCGCGCTCGAAGTCGAGCGCCCGAAGATGCGTCGCCTCAATCGTCCGCTTCGACGCGAGTCCGGGACAGACGCTCTTGCGCCCGCCCGTGAACCCCGCGAAGTAGTGGAAGCCGACCGCGCCCGTCAGGACGACGTGCGAGTGGTCGAAGAGCGCGCGGTCGAGTTCGACCGGCGTGCCGCGCTCGGTCTCGCCGAGTGAAACGTGTTTTGATTCGTCCGACGCGTCGTGTTCGAGTAAGCGGACGCGCTGCACGATGAACGGCGTCAGGAGTTCGACCCGCTCCTCGCGCGTGACCGCGCGGTGAATCCCCGTCGCGAAGATGACGCGCAGTTCATGCGGCGCGACGCCGAGCGCGACGAGCCGCCGCGCGAGCAGGTGAACGACCTGCGCGCTCCCCGTCGCGCGCGTCGCGTCCGAGACGACGACGAGGACGCTCTCGCCGGGGCTGATGATCTCTTCGAGCGGCTGCGAGTCAACCGGGTTGTCAATCAACGAACCTATCTCCGCGTCCGTCAGCGGTCGCTCGTCCGTCGCCTGCGGCTCAAGCACCTCGAACCGCCCGTCCTCGAACTCGAACGGTATTGAGTCGTGACCGTAGCCTAAGGTAATCAAAGGCATGTAAGTGTAGGTTTCAGCAGGAAGGCTAAACTTGTAAGAAGAACTTTACCAAGTGATAAATGTATTTCTTCTTAGCGCAACCCGTGTTATGTGACCGCCGGCTCAAGCTCCCTACTCTTTTTAGCGCGGAGAACATAGGCGTGTTTAATTTCTAACCCGAAGAAGCTCGTGTTCCATAGCTCAAGAGGGCTATCCTCTACTTGAACCGTTTCAAGAATCTTCCTCAAATTTGGGTCATCATGATTGAGGGTAACGATCCTGGACAATGAGAGTAATTCTTCTTCTCCGACGATTGAGGCGGCTCTTTCCACGAACTCGCCGAGGGCTTTCAACTTGCCTTCTTCAAGCCACGGCGCTGATACGACCAAGTCCCACTTATCTTGTGCTTCTTCACGCAAGAAAAGTCCGAAGAGCGTAAATTCACCCTTTTCGGCGCTCACCTCTTCCATCACGCGGCGAAGCTTATTTATATGAATCATAGTACACCCAATATAGCCTTGGTAGATTTAATCATGTCAACAGCATCTTGGGAAGAGGCGCTACCGATTGGCCGATACCGAACGTTGGAATCCCATGTTGCGACGATAGACCATTCGGCAAAGTGCTTGGTTTTAATGGTAGCTTCAACTCCCGACAGGTGGAGAAGGATGTCTAAATCATGCGTGCGAAAGCTCTGATAGCCTTCAAACTCTTTTCTGGTGGATGGATAGCCGAGCCATTTAAGTACACGGCTGATGCGAGCTTTAAGAGCGGTCTCAACAGCATATCCGCAGAGATAAATTGCCCCGTCGTAGCGCTTAGCCGTAAGCAAGACTTCGGCATCTTTCAGGCGGCCCCTGGCAATTTTTCTCAGCTCGGATATTGAGACCATTCCTGTTTGCGGCTCTTATCTTTCAAACTCCGAAGCGCACGAGTTCGCGCTCGATGACGTTGAGCGAGGCGAAGTCTGTCTTGCCGGAAGCGCGCACGTCGGCGAGCCAGCGGCGCAGCACGCGCGCCTCGTCGAGCGTCTGGATGCGGCACGCGCCCGTGAGCGCGAGCGTGACGAGCGCGTCGGGCGCGCCGTGCGTGACGAGCGCCGCCTGCAAGGCCGCCTGCTCGCGGAGGTCGAGGACGATGAGAAGGCTGATCTCCATAGTCGAAAGTCCGGCGTCTCGGAGTCCGAAGTCTGAAGTCAAAGGCCGAAGTCTCGAATCAATAGTCGAAGTCTTGAGCCGAGTCAATTTCAACTTTTGTCTTTCGCCTCTTCCTCTCCGAAAGACGCGAAGTTGTACGCGGGCCAAGGGCCGGTCAGCTCGAAGCGGAAGCCGAGCGGCGTGTACTCGTCGGCGAGCGATTCAGCCGCCGCGCGGAAACGCTCGAACGTTTCGCGCGGGACGAGGAAGGCGAAGCGCGCGGCCAACTCGCCCTGCTCGGTCGCCTCGTCCTTGAGCACGCGCAGGCGCGACGCGCCGTCGCTCGCCTCCGCAAGTCTGCGCTCGACATCGGCGGCGACGCGCTTGACGCCCGCCCGCGCTTCCTCGTCGCGCGCCGCCTCGATCTTTTTGCGGAGCAGGTAAGCTTGGCCGGGCGGCGCGGCGTTGGCTCGCTCTTCCAACTCGCGCAGCCGCGCGCTAAAACTCTTCACCTCTTCGCGCAGTCGCGCGCGCTCGACGTAGATGTTGACGCCCCACTCGTCGCGCCCTTCGAGCCGTTCGACGACGGAGAGCAGTTGCGCCCTCCTCTCTTCAAGCATCCGCGCGACCGCCTCTCGCCGCAGGTAGATCGTGCCGAAGCGCAGCGGCGCGACCGACGCCCTGCGCGCGAAGTGCTCGACGACGCGCTCGTGGCGGAGCGCGCGCGTCGCCGTCCACGTCGCGTCGTCGAGCCTCGAAGGCAACTCCTCCTCGCCGTAGTCCGCGAGCGGCACGCGGCTGACGACCGCGGCCAACTCGCCATCGCCGACAAGCTCAAGCGCCGACTCCGATTCGATTGCGCCCGGCACTCCGCCGTCGAAGAGCGGCGCGAGCGCGTTGCGCGTGCCGACGCAGTAAACGTAGAACGCCTGCGAAGCCTCGCCCGCATTCTTCTTTGTCGCCCGCTTACTCATCCGATGCTGCGTCCGCAAGACAGACCTCGCGGCGGCCCGTAGGGGCGGGGCTTGTCCCTGCCCGGCTGCGTTTTATTTGCATGTCGTACTCCGACGTGTCCGCGGGCAGGGACAAGCCCCGCCCCCACAATCCCGTCGAACGATTTATTCTAACCTGTACCAACTCTCGAAGTGTGCGCGAAGACGGTCGCGCCCGCGAACCTCGTCGGGCTGCTGCGGCGCGAGATAAATCTCCGCGTTTCGCGCGAACGAGCGTCGGAACTCCGCGACGACTTTCTGCTGGCCGCGGCGGCGCGCGGCGCAGAAGTCGCAGCCGGCGGCTGCATTTTCCCTGACGACGTTGTTGACGAGAAGCCGGCGCATCGGGACTTGCAGACGGCGCAGGCTCGCGGCGAGTCGCCTTGTCTCTTCGAGGCTCATCCGTTCGGGGATCGCGACGCCGACGAACTCGCATTCGTCCGTGTCGGTCAGCAGCGACGCGACGCGCTTGATCGCCTTCGAGAGCGCCACCAACTCTTCGGCCACGCCGCCCCAGCGTACCACGTTCCTGTACTTGAGTAGCAGCTTGATGAAAGTCCTCACCCACGCGAGCGCCACGCCGGGGAGTTCGAGGAAGCGGAGGAGGTGTCCCGTCGGCGCGGTGTCGAGGACGATGGTCGCGTAAGGGCCTCCGTCCAGGAGGTCGCTTACGGAAGAGAGCGCCGCGATCTCGTCAATGCCGGGCGGCGCGAGCGAGACGAGTTCGCGCATCGCCTCGCGGTCGAACTGCACCTCGAAGCGCGAGCCGCCGGTCAAAGACTCGAACAGATCGTCCGTCCAGCGACGGTATCGCTCCTTCAATTCCTCGAAGCGCGCCGCCGGGTCAATCTCCTTCGCGTCGAGGTTCGCGCGTCCCGCGACGCCGCGCTTCAACTCGCCGACGCGCTCATTGAAGCTGTCCGAGAGCGAGTGCGCCGGGTCTGTCGAGAAGACGAGCACGCGCGCATCTTCGTTCGCTTCGGCGAGCGCGAGAGCGTATGACGCCGCCGCGGTCGTCTTCCCGACTCCGCCCTTGCCGCCGAAGATGACGAGCCGGCGAGGCTCAAGGATGAAGGATGAAGGATGAAGGATGAAGGATGAAGTGAGGGCCGTCTTCACTTCATCCTTCACCCCTCCGCCTTCATCCTTCACCCTCCCGCCTTCATCCTTTGCTCCCGTCTGCCAGACTGCGCGCGCGAAGTCGCGGAGCGAATCCGTACCGCGAACCTCTTCGGGGAAGAGCGGGACGAGGTGTGCGCGCAGAGGCTTGAACTCGCGGCTCAGAGCCTTGAGCCAGCGCGACTGCATTCGGACGCGCGCGCGGCAGAAGGGACAGGACGCGTGCTCGCGCTCGACGCGGTTGACGAAGAGGTCTGTGACGTTGACGCCTTCGTCGCGCAGGGACTTGAAGTAGCGCGCGCTCTCCTCGAACGCCAACGCTTCGGGGATCGTGACGAGAACGAAGCTCGCCCCCGACGCGTCGAAGAGCATCGAGCGGACGCGCGCGACGCGCCCGGCGAGGTCGCGCAGGAAGAGGTCAACTTCGTCCTCGCGCACGCGGCCCGCGCGGACGAAGTGCGCGACCATGTAGCGGTGCTTCTCCGACATCACGTCGAGCGCGCCGGCCCAGCGCGCGAAGACCTCCGGCAGCCGCAGCATCCGCGAAGTGTGGCCCGAAGGCGCGGTGTCAACGACGACGCGCGCGAACTCTGCGGAGCGCTCGACCTCGCTCAACTCGAAGAGCGCCATCACCTCGTCCATGCCGGGCAAAGAGAGGTCGAGCAGGTCGTTGATGTCGGCCTCGTCGAGAATCGTGCCGCGGTCGGCGATCTCGGCGAGCACGCCGCGGTGCTTCTGCTTGAACTCTTCGAGCGCGCGCGCCGCGTCCATCTCGCGCGCGAAGAGGCGTGGCGCGTCGTCGCCTCGCCCCCGACGCGCGACTTCCGCCGTGCGGTCGCCGACTGTCGCGCCGAGGCTGTCGGAGAGAGAGTGCGCGGGGTCGGTCGAGAAGAGGAGAATCCGCTCGCCCGCGCCCGCCGCGTCGAGGAGCGCGAGCGCGGTCGCCGCCGCGGCGGTCGTCTTGCCGACGCCGCCCTTGCCGCCGAAGAAGATGTATCGAGTCGGAGGGAAATGTTCGGGGAGCATGCTTGTCTCATCTTGCGCGGCGTCCGTCTTGGCGAGGCGGCGGGACTTGCGAGGCGGCGGGGCCGCGTGTTGAGAGGAGCGTGATTTTGAACTGCGCTTCGCTTGCGACGACGCGTGTGCGTCTGTTTGTTCGCGCTTCGGCTTCCCTTCGCGTGTCTGTTCGTGCTTCGGCTTCGCGCGGTCGTGGATGCTTCTGTTCGCGCTTCCCTTCTTCGCCAACTCGACGCCTCCCGCGGCGACTCGGAAGTTATCGCCCGCCGCCGGGTTCGTAGAAGTCGCCCTCTTCGTCTCCGCCCGACTCGATGACCATCGAGGACGTGTCGGCGGTGTGCACCTGCGACAAGGCTTCGAGTTGCCGGGCCTTGATTGCCCGCAGCCGCGCGAACAGTTCGCGCTCGGCCTCGGCGTAGTCGTCCTCGGAAATCTCCTCAAGCTCAAGCCGCATCTGCAACTCCAGCAGTTGCTCTTTGATGACAGACTCGTCGTTCAGCTCCTTGTCGGCGAGCTGCTGAATCTGCTTCATGATGAACTTGAAGCCGTTGACGGGCGCGAGCAGTAGGTCGTCAATTAAAAACATAATCGGATTGCGGATTGCGGAATTCGGATTGCGGATTAAAGAAAGTGGAAGTCTTTAACAATCCGAATTCCGCAATCCAAAATTCTCAGGCCGCCCCCTCGCCGCGTTCGAGCTTGAGGCGGATGTGGACGAAGTTGTAGGGCGGCCAGGGGCCTGTGTACTTGAAGGAGAGCTTGCCCTCGTACTTGGCGGCGATCTCCTTGACCTTGGCGTCGAACTCCTGTTCGCGGTCGCGCTCGATGAGGAAGGCGGCGTTCATGATCATCTTGTCGCCGATGGGCTTGTTGGCGCGCGAGGCGACCGCCGTGTCGCGGAGGTGGTCGTAAACTCCGCGGACGTAGGCGTCGGATTTTTCGGCGAGCGCCGTCTCGATCAGGCGGCCCAACTGCATCCGTGCGAAGTAGGTCGAGCCTGCGCCGCGCGAGGTGATCTGCTCCTTGAGGTTTCTGATCTCCTCGCTCTCCTCTTCCAGCTCGGCGATGACGCGCTCGCGATCCCAGTTCACTTTGAGTCCGAACTCGACCTTGCCTTCCATCTTCGCCAGCACGTCGCGCAGCGCGTCGTAGGTTCCGCGCATCAGCTCCATGATGTCGTCTTCGGTGCGGAAGAGGACGCCGAAGGCCATCGGCAGGACGGTGAAGTCGCGCATCACGGTCTCGTTGACCTGCTCGTGCGCGAAGACGTTCTCGCGCGTCGGGTCGTAAACCTGAATCGGCGTGTTCGAGACGACGGCGGCCAGCCCGTCGTGGTGGACGGTGTAAACCTCGTCGCCGCGGCCCCCGATGCCGATGGGGCCGAAGGAGCGCGACTCCTTCGTCTCGATGATGCAATAGACGTACTTGCCTTCGGGCGTCTGCGATGCGGCTTGTTCTGTTTCGGCGCTCATAAGTTCCCCGGAATTGGTTTAACTACGGACTCGCCCGAAACGCGTCGGGCGACGGCTCGTGGAGTGGTCAGCACCGCCCGCTCGAAGAGGCGCGGACGCCTCGCGGCTGTCGTCGGTTCCGTCTCGCGGCGCTCACGTTCGGGAGCGCCGGCTCTTGAGTCTTCGGGGGTGTGACCGAAAGTATAATAAGCGCGCGCGCGATTCCCGCGCAACAACTATCCACACGGGGGCCGCGGTGTTAGAATTCTCGCGTCTGCAACCCGGCGGCGACGGCGGACGTATCTGAATGAGGCGGGCGAGAGTTCGGTTCATTCGTCCGTGAGTCCGGCGAGTTAACGAATCGCCGGACAAACCCTTTCGGAGATTCTTATGAGCGACCAGCGAAACTGGCTTGAGCGTTTGGGCGAGAAGATTCCGGGCTACGGCGGCTACGTCTCGAAGGAGCGGAGGCGCGACGCGGACAAGCTCCAGCGCGAGCACCTCGCCGAGCAACTGCGCGCGGCCAAGCAGCCCTTGAACGAAGTGATGCGCGAGCTTTCGTCTTCGGGCCGCCTGTTCGAGGTCGGCCCGGTTGACCGCGTGATAAAGAAGATTGACCAGATCGAGAACCGCGTGCGGTTCGCGTCCTACGGCTACGCGGGCTTCTTCGACGCGGTGAAGATTCAGGACGCGCAGCTCGATGCGATCTACCGCTTCGACCTCGCGCTCGTCGAGAAGGTCGAGGCGCTCGAAGGCCGGGCGCGCGAACTCGGCTCGAAGTCTTCGACGCCGGAGGGACTCAAGCAGGCTGCGTCGGAACTCGAAGCGGCGGCTGACGACCTCAACCGAACCTTCGACGAGCGCTACCGCGCAATCGAGAACTTCCGCCCCGACGACACGCAGGGGCAGCCGATGTTTAGTTGAAGTGATGAACGCGGAATGATGAGCGATGAATGTCGCGCTGGCTGAGCTTTCAATTCATCATTCCGCGTTCATCCTTCATCGTTTCTTCTTATGACTGAACGTTGCGAAAAGTGTGGCGCGGAGTTGTACGCGCGGCAGCAGTTCTGCCGCAGGTGCGGCGCTCCGGTCGCGCGCGCCAAAGAAGATGCGCCGACGCAAATCTTACAGCCGGGCGGGGCGAATTCGGGGCCGGTGAACTCCGGCGGCCTGAATTCGGGGCCGGTTGACTCAGGCCCGTTCGTCGGCACCTCGCCGCTCGGAGGCGGCGCGCGCACTGACGCCGTCGGCCCGAAGCCCGCGACCGCGTACCAGCCGCAAGCCTCAAGCTACGCGCCGATGCCGCCGAGTTTCCAACAGGCGCAGACGCCCGCCGGCTTTCAACACACGTCGCCGCTCGTCGGACAGCCTTTCGGCTCGCAGCCGCTCGCGGTCGGCGCGCCCGCGCGCAAGAGGCGCGGCTGGGTCTGGCTCGTCGCGCTGCTCGTCGTCTTCCTGCTCGGCGCGGGCGCGGTCGGCGGTGCGGGCTACGTGATCTGGCGCGCGAGGCAGCGCGCTTTGTCCGCGCGCGCGGGCATTCCGGGCGTCCCCAACGTGCCGAGGCCGCCCGACGTAAACATCCCGACCGACCTGGGCGACAAGATCAACAAGGCGCTCAAGGCGGCGGGCATCCCGCAGCCGCTCGACGAGTCGGGCGCGACCGTGACGGGCACGGACACGGTCATCACGAAGACCTTTCAACTCGACGACGACGCGACCTTCTCAGTCCAGGGGCTGACCGGCAACTTCACCATCACGGGCACGGACGGCGACCAGGCCGAACTGAGGGTGACGAAGCACGGCGGCAGCCCGGAGGAGCGCAAGGCGGCCAACGTCTCGATGGCGCAGACCGACGAGCGTGTGCTCCTCGTCGGCGGCGGCCCGCCGTCGGGCGTCGAACTCTCCTACGAGATCAAACTGCCGCGCGACCTCTCGAAGGTCGAGATAAATTCAGACCACGGCGACCTGAAGTTCGCCGACTTGGGCGGCGCGGTCAACGTCACACTGCGACAGGGCAACCTTGAGTTCAAAGACCTGACGGGCGCAGTCCACAGCAGGCTCGTCAACGGCGACGTGAAGGTCTCGCTCGACAAGTCCGACCGCGACGGCGACCAGGACATCTCGGTCGTCAACGGCAACATCGAGGCGACGGTCGCCGACGGCGCGGACGTGAACCTGAAGGCCGAGTCCATCAACGGCGACATCAGCGCTGACGACCGCCTCGGCCTCAAGGTCGAGAAGCGCCCCGCCGGCCACGCGGTCTCCGGCCAACTCGGCGACGGCGGCCAGGCGCTCGAACTCAAGACCGTCAACGGCGGCATCAAGCTGAAGAAACAGTAAACTAAAGGAGAGGTCGGAGGTCAGAGGTCAGAAGTCGCGATCCAATGCGGTCGAATGTCTGCTGACGACAAAAGCTTTTCACTGACCTCTGACCTCCGACCTCTAAACAAGGAGAAGCGGCCAGATGGCAATCGAAGTCATACAGTTTTTCGACCAGACGGGGCAGCAGATCGTGGCGCGGATTCCGCCGCAAGGGTCGGCGGACATCAAGATGGGCGCGCAGTTGATCGTGCAGGAGAACCAGTCGGCGGTCTTCTACCGCGACGGCAAGGCGCTCGACACGTTCGGCCCCGGTCGCCACACGCTCACGACGATGAACGTGCCGCTCCTGTCGCGGCTGATCTCGCTCCCCTTCGGCGGCACGTCGCCGTTTCAGGCCGGAGTGGTCTTCGTCGCGCGCCACACCTTCCAGGACATGAAGTGGGGCACGAAGGAGCCGATACCTTTTCGCGACTCCGAACTCTACATGGTTCGACTGCGCGCCTTCGGCAAGTACGCCTTCCGCGTCGCCGACCCGCAACTCTTCGTCGGCTCGATTGTCGGCACGCGCGGACTCGTCTCCACGCAGCAGCTCGGCGAGTACCTGCGCGACATCATCGTCTCGCGCCTCAACGACCTTCTCGGCGAGAACCTGAAGACGGTCTTCGACCTTCCGGCCTATTACGACGAACTCGCCGCGGGCGTGAAGGCGCGCGTGGCCGAAGACTTCAGCAAGCAGGGGCTTGAGCTGGTTGACATGCTCATCTCGGCGATCACGCCGCCCGAAGAGGTGCAGAAGAAGATTGACGAGCGCGCCTCGATGTCCGCGCTCGGCGACATGAACAAGTACATGCAGTTCAAGGCCGCCGAGTCAATGCCCGACGCGGCGAAGCAGCCGGGCGGGGCCGCGGGCACGGGCATGGGCTTGGGCATGGGCTTCGGCATGGGGCAGATGATGGCGAACGCCTTCGGCGGCGGACAGGGCCAGCAGCAGGGTCAGCAGGGCGGGCAGGGTCAGCAAGGCGGCGCGCAGGCGCAGATGATTCCGTGCCCGAAGTGCGGCACGCCCGTGGCCGCGGGCGCGAAGTTCTGTAACAACTGCGGCGCGAACGTGCAGCAGCAGGCCGCGACGCAAACCTGTCCCAACTGTCAGGCTCAGGTGCAGGCCGGCGCGAAGTTCTGCAACAACTGCGGCCAATCGCTCGAACCCAAAGCCTGCAAGAACTGCAACACGCCCGTCCCCGCCGGCGCGAAGTTCTGCGGCAACTGCGGCACGGCCACCTGAAGCCACACGCCGCTTCATTTCATTGGCGCGGGCGATACACGCTTCCCTCGCCCGCGCCGACTCCGAGATATGCGACGCCTCACTTCGGCAATCGCCATCGGCCCGCTCGCGCTCGCGTCCCTTTCATTTAACAGCAACGCGGCGCGGCGCGCGTGCGATTGTCCCAACGTCAGCGTTTCGTGTCCTGATGCCGTCAGGCCGGGCGTGCCGGTGACGTTCACGACCAACGTAAGCAACCTCGACTCCGACGCTAAGGTCACGTACAACTGGACTGTCTCCGCGGGAACGATTGTCAGCGGTCAAGGCACGTCTTCGATAACGGTTGATTCGACCGGCATCTGGGATGGAACAATCGAGGCGACTATTGAAGTAAACGGCCTGCCTGACTCATGCGGCAAGAAGACCTCATGTTCGACAACCGTCGTAGGTATCGGCGATCCTGGTCGCCTTGACGAGTATGGCAACATCCGTTGGAGTGACGAGAGGGCACGCCTCGACAACTTTGCCATCGAGATGCAGAACGACCCGTCGGCTCGGGGATACATCATCTGCTACGGCGGAAGGGTAGGACGAGCAGGCGAAGCGTTGCGCCGTTGTAGCCGCGCCAAGAGTTACGTTAACAGACATCGCGGCATCGAGGCTGCGCGCATCGTGACCATAGACGGCGGCTATAAAGAAGAACTGGCCGTCGAACTTTTCATTGTGCCGTCGGGCGCGACGCCGCCGATGGCATCGCCGACGGTTGACCCGAAGGAAGTTCGCATCATCAAACGCGGCGCGAAAAGTCGGCGGCTTCACTGACCGACACTCGACTTGAGGACGATGAATCAAACTTGCGAATACTGCCAGGGCGCGGTCGAAGAGGGCGCGACGAAATGCGAGAACTGCGGGGCGAGTTTGGGCGAGAGTGTGGCGAAGGACTTTCGCTTCTGCCCGTTCTGCAAGCGCAGGCTGGTCGCGCTGGGGAGTCCGGCGTGCAACTACTGCGGGCGGGCGCTGCCCGACGACTTCGTGAAGGCGCGCGAGGCGACGTGGCAGCGCGTCAACGAAGTGAGCACGGGCCACGCCAGCGAAGAGCAGATCAGGGAGTTGGAAGAGGAGAGCGACGACGCGATGAAGCGCGCGCTGAGGTCGCTTCTGGATTTGAAGGACAAGTCGTAGGCGTTTGACGAGTCGAGAAGACGACAAGCCTTCGCGCCCGCGTCGCGTTCGGACGAGCGCCGTCAGGCGCGGAAGAATGTGGCCCACGGCCCGACGCCGTGGGCCACATTCTTCCGCCGACTCCGTCGGCTTACTCCTGCTACCGACCGCGTCGGCTCAAATCCGTCGCTGACTCCGTCGGCTCGTGTCTGCCCCGACTCAGTCGTCTCAATTCATCAATGCTCTTGCTGCACGCGCAGGGCCGGCACCGCCGACGAAGCGGACGCCGCGTCCGGCTTTGTTTCGTCGCCCTTCAAAATCTCTTCGGCCACTTCGAGCGCGCGGTCGCGCCTGCGCCGCAGGTCTTCGCGCGTCGGCGCGGCGGCAACGTCGGGGGGGAGGCCAGCGCCTTCGAGCCGCTCGCCCGCGGCGGTGTGGTAGTCGGTCTCACTGATGTCGAGGACGCCGCCGTCGGGCAGTTGCTGTCGGCGCTCGATGCCGAGGACGCAGCCGCAGGTCTGCTCGCCGACGACCGTGGCGCGGCCCGACTCGCGCATCGCCGCCGTGAAGACTTCCGCCGCGCTCGCCGTGCGTTCGTTCGTGAGCAGGACGACGCGACCGTGGAAGCGCGCAATCGAGTCGGCGGACGAGAGCAGGACGGATCGCGTCGTCGGCTCCAGGCGCACGCGGCCCTCGCGGTCGGTGAAGCGACCGAGGCTGACGCCCGAAGGCAGGAGCGTCGAGGCGAAGTCGGCCATCGCGTCGGCCTCGCCGCCGCCGTTGTCGCGCAGGTCTATGACGATGGCGCGCGCGCCGCGGAGTTTGCCGACGAGCGCGCGCGCGAACTCGACGGCGGCCTCCGGCGTGAAGAGGTTGAAGCGCACGACGCGGACGCCGCCGCGCTCGCTCCTGATTTCGAACGTCGGCTTTCGCGTGTGCGTCTCGCGCCCGAGCACGACCGTGCGCTCGCGCTCCTCGCTGACGTGTCGGAAGGCGACCGTCGTATATGTGTCGCGCTGCCCGTCGAAGAGACGCGTGACGGCGAGCAGACGCGCCGGCTTCGAGTCGCCCGCCGACTGCTCCGCCAGACGCCGCGCGACGAGCGCCTCCGCCGGCACCCCGTCAACGCTCACGATCTCGTCGCCCGCGCGAAGCCCCGCGAGCGAAGCGTTCGAGTCGCGCTCGACATCAGTCACCACAATCGCGCCCGCGAGTTCGCGCACGGCCACCCCGACGGAGACGTAGCGCTGCACGCGCCAGTCCGTGTTCTCGCCCGGCGCGAAGACGCGCGTGTGCGGGTCGCGCAGCTCGCCGAGCATCGAACGGAGCACCGCGTACAACTCCGTCTCGTCGTGCGCCTCCGCCGCGCGCGGCCTGAAACTCTTGCGCGCCTCCTGCCAGTCAACGCCGCGCATCGTCGGGTCGAAGTAGCGCTCGCGCACCTGCTCCCAGACCTCGTCGAAGATTCGCAGACGCCCCTCGCGCGTCGCCGAAGACTCCGTGTCGCCGCCGCCGTCGCCCGCCGCCCGCGCGACGAAGGCGCGACGCCCGCCGCCCGCGAACGCGAGCGCCGAGGCGAGCGCGAACGCCGCGAGCGTCGCCCGCATGAACTTTCCGCGCGTGCGATTCGACTTCATAAACGTTCAGGCTTCGACCGCGCTTCGTTCGCGCGCGGCGAACCGTTCAAGGCACTCGCGACACAGGCAGCCTTTGAAACGCGAGCGCAACTCCGCGAGCGTCGCGTCGCTCAACTTAACCTCACTGCACCAGCAGCCCTTGAGCGTCGCGCCGCACGTGAACTCGCCGCCGCACGACTCGCAGGCAGGCGTCTCCGTTCCGCGTTCTCCGTGCCTCTGTGATGAATCAAGCTCCATGTGCGCCCAAGAATCGCCCTTTCGCGCGCTCGCCGTCAATTAGTTTTAGCGGGCTTTCGGAAATTGTAGCGCAACAGCACGCGCACGGGAACAGGCACGCCGTCGCGCGTGGCCGGGCGGAAGTGCATCCGGCGGATCGTCGCGGCGACCGACTCGTCGAGGCCGAAGCCGCCCCAGCGGACGATCTCGACGCGCGCGACCTCGCCGTCCGTGCCGATGTCGGCGACGGCGTCAACGGTGGCCTCGGCCTCGGCGCGCGAAGCCGTGTCGGGGTACGCGGGGCGCAGACGGTTGTACGGCGCAGGCTCGCGCAGGTCTCTGTTCGCCGCCGCGCCTTCGTCGGTCGAGAGGTCAACGAACGCGTCCGCCGCGTCTGCCGAGGCGCGCTCGACGCGCTCGCGCTCCTCCGCGCCGCCCGCGTCGAGGATGGCCGCGGCGTAACCCGCCGTCAGCTTCGCGTCGAGCGAGGCGAGCAAACGGCGCTCGGCCTCGGCGGGCGTGTCGGCTTCCGCTTCGGGGCGATCCCACTTGACGAGCCGGCCCGTGCGCGCGCTGACGAAGAGGAGCGAGGCGTAGGACTCGAAATAGACGGGGCGCGCGGACGACGAGCGGCGGATGGTCTGCGCGTCGCCGATGACGAAGAAGTCGCAGCCGATGGCCGTGCCGAGGTCGCGCGCGTCGGCGAGCGTCATGTTGAGCGAGCCGTCGTAGCCCACGCCGCGCGCCGCCGCGCCGCTCATCCCGCGGTCGAGCAATGCGAGGTGCGTCGCGCCCGCCGAGTCGGGCGAGGAGAGAAGTTTCGTCAGTCGCTCCGAGACGCGCGCGGCGGTCTCGGTCTTGCCGAGGTCGAGCAGGGCCACGCGGATGATTGCGGATTGCGGATTGCGGATTGCGGATTCGTTCGGTCGAGTGGCCGCACGATGCTGCGTCGCGACGGAGGCGAGCACGATTGCCGACAGGAAGATGAGCGCGGCGCGCGGCGACATTGATCGTCGGTCACTTTTTGATGGTCATCGGTTAACCGTCATGACCGCCCGGCATATTTTTTATTCCGGCTCTTCGTCGGCCCGCAGAGGGTCTGCGTAGATGCCGGGCGTGCTGTCGGGGATTAGGGTCGCGCCGACCGCGCGCTCGTAGAATGCGGCGGGGCCGACGCCGCCGATTATCGCATAGGCGTAGCCCGACTCGCGCAAGGCCCAGAGCGACGCGAGCAGCAGCGCGCGCCCAAGCCCGCGACCGCGCTCCCGCTCGACGACGCCGGTCGGGCCGAAGAAGTTTTTGCGCGTGCACTCGTACGCGGCGAAGCCGACGAGACCACCTCCGCGCAGCGCGACGAAGACGCTCACGGGCTGACGCGCGAACCCGACCGAAATCTCGTCGGCCCAAGCCGCCTCGAACTCGCGCGCGACGAACTCGCGCACGGGCGTCAACTCCCACGGCTGCGCGCGGCGCACGACGAGTCCCGCGCCCCTCACCTCTTCCAAAGCGGGTTCGAGCGGCGGCAGACGCAGCAGGTTGACGAGCATGTCGGGCACGTCGCAAAGGCCCTCGACTTCATGATTGTTGACTGGCCGCCGCGCCCGCGCTGGGGTGGCGGTGGTAGAGCGCGTAAACCTCTTCCTTCGCTTCGGGCGGGAAGCAGACGCGAAGCAAACTGTAGCGGCGCAGCCCGCGCACGGCGTCGCTCACCTCGCTGATCTCGCGCACGCGCGGGTGCGCGTAGCCGTCCTCGACGTAGATGAGCGACTTCGGCTCCGCGCCTTCGGCGGTGTAGTAGGAGTAGTAAGGGATGTCGCCCGCCGCGTCTTCGACGAAGTAGTAAGCGGGGTCGAAGCCGCGGCGTTCGACCGCCGCGCGCGCCTCGGCGATGAAGTCCGCGCGTTCGCCCTCGGCCATGTCGAGGTCAACGGCCTTGAAGAGACGGCGACCGACGAAGCGTCGGCTCAGGTCGCTCAGCACCGCGTCCTCGGAGCGCTGCCACTGCTTGAGGTGGAAGGTAACTTCGGCGTCGTCGAGTTCGAGGTGGTCGGCGAGCGAGAGCGGCGCGCCGTTCAAGACTTTCTCGAAGGCCGTGCCGGGCGCGCACCATACTTTTTCGCCAGCCGCCATGAGTTCGAGCGCGCGCCGCAGCGCCGAGCGCAGGACGGCCTCCGCCGAGCGCAGCGTGCGGTGAAAATAGACCTGCCGGAACATGTAGTAGCGCGCCTGCAAATATTCTTCGACGGCGTAGAGTCCGCGCGCCGCGACGTAAACGCGATCCGCCGCCTCGTCAATCTCGATGGCGTTGACTATCCATTCGAGGTCGTAGTTGCCGTACTTCGCGCCGGTCATCAGCGAGTCGCGCAGCAGGTAGTCCATGCGGTCAACGTCGAGCTGCGACGAGACGAGTTGCGCGAGGAAGGCGGGCTGGAACGTGCCCGCGATGATCGCGGCGACGCTACCGGGGAGTTCCGGCGAGTAGTCGCGCAGCACCTGCCCCACCTCCGTCTCTTCGCTCAGCATGATGCGCCGCGTCCAGTCCTCGTGGTGGAAGTGCAGGACTTTCTCCATGACGTGCGAGAAGGGGCCGTGCCCCGTGTCGTGCAGGAGGGCCGCGGCGCGGGCAGCCGCGCGAGCCTCTTCGGCGATCTTGTACCTCTCGGAGAGGCGGTCGAGCACGCGCGTCATCAGGTGGAGCGCGCCCAGAGAGTGCGCGAAGCGCGAGTGCTCTGCCCCTTGATACGTGAAGAGCGCGAGGCCGAGTTGCTTGATGCGGCGGAGGCGCTGGAACTCGAACGAGTCAACGAGGCGCACCATCAGCCGGCCTTCGTCCGTGTCGGTTCGCAGGCGGATGATGTTGTGTACGGGGTCGCGGTAGATGCGCTCGGACAAGACTGGCCTCGCTGTAATCTTTCTCGTTCTTACGTCAGGCGACGGCAAGCTCGCGGGCGTGCAGAATGTCTCGTCCGCCGAGCGGCCTGATGTCCTGCGCGGTCAGGGTCAGGAGCGCGACCGTTCGACCTGCGGCTGTGACGAACTCGACCTCGAACGCTTCGCCGTCCGCGTACCGATGTACTACCGCACCAACGTCGCCTTCCTTCAGCCCGTGCTCCACCACGTCGCGCTTAAGGACGACGGTGTCCAGTTCATTAATCATGTCTGCCTCCGTGTCGCTCACAACGGGTAAGCCGTGACGAAACGCGGGCGCGTCTGCCCCGCGTCAATAATCCAGACCGTTCTGATTCTCCTCACTCCGCCGGAGGGAGTTTGAATGTCGCCTTCGACGGCATACTTCGTTCCGTACCCAGTTTGCTCCACCTCTGTTACATCCTCGCCACGTGCGATGTCAATCAGCGCCTGCTCAAGCGACGCCACATTCGTCTCGTCGAAACCGGCTGAGCGGAAGAACCGCGCCTTCGGCCCGCCGACCGGATGCGACGGCGACAGCAGGTAGTTTACCAGCTTGGGCGGCGGGATGTGGGCGGTCTCTCGGTTAGGAAGCTTCATGTCACGTCGTGACGAGTAATCGAGGTTTACTGCTTCTTGTTCTCTTTGATGTACTCCTCAAGCTTCTTCCGGTCGGGGTAGTCGGGGCGGGCGGCGAGGAACTGTTCATAGACGGCGGCGGCTTTGTCCTTCGCCCCCGCGCGGTCGTAGAGGAGCGCGAGGCGCAGGAGCGCTTCGGGCTTGCCGAGGCGCGCGGCCTCCTGCAACGGCGCGACGGCCTTCGAGCCTTTCCTGATTTGCAGGTAGCACTCGCCGAGCATCATGTTCGCGTCCGCCGAAGGCGGCTGAAGCGTGACGGCGCGCGCGAGTATCTCTATCGCGCCGTCGTAGTTCTTCTGCTCCATCCGCAGGTGGCCGAGGGCGAGGTAGGCGAGCGCGAACGTGGGCCTGACTTCGACGGCGCGGAGGTACGACTTCTCCGACCCGGCGGCGTCGTTCTGCGCGTAGAAGGCCGTGCCGAGTTCAGTCCATGCTTGATAGTCCTGCGCGTCGGCGGCGACGAGCTGTTGGAGCAGGGCGGCGGCGTCCGAGTACCTCTTCGCCGTCAACGCCTCCTCGGCGCGCTCGAAAAGTTTTTGGTTCGCGGGCGTGCGCTTGTAGAAGTCGGCGGCGGAGACGTTGCCGGGCTTCGAGGCCGAGGGGCGCGCGCGCCACTGCAACTCGATGTCCTGATGAAAATCGGTCTTGAAGTTGGAGAAGACACGCACGCGGACGCGCGTGACCTCTGCGCCCTCGACTTCGACGCCCAGGTCGTAGTTGCCATTCGGCAGGTCGAGGAATCGGTAGCGCCCGCCGTTGGGAACGGACTGGCGACCGACAATCGTCCCCGACTCGGCGTAGAGCGTGATGTCGAAGGAGAGCGGCTTCTGGCCCTCGACCTTGCTCTCGTCAACCTTGAGGTCGCCTTCGAGCGTGTGGCCGCCGCCCTGCGCCGAAGCGCCGTGCGCGGCGAGCGCGAAGACCGAGAGCAGCGCCGAGGTGACGAGCGCCGCGAGCGAGAGCGACGCGCGCAGCCCGGCGTGCGGGGCGATTCCTTTCAGCATCGTTTACTCTCCCCGAACAGAACCAGCCACGGAGATGCGGAGACAGGGAGATTGTATTTCAGAATTTCAATTTTGAAATCTCAAATCCTTAAACTCTCTGCGTCTCCGCGGCTGACTCCGATTTGGCAGTCTTAAAGGTAACGCGGGCCGGAGCGAACAAGCGCCGGCCCGCGTTGCTTTCAAGTGCCCGGCTTCGGGGCCGCCCCTTTTTAGAAGGAGTAGCGGAAGCCGAACTGCATGACGCGCGGCGTGCCCTGAATGGCCGTGAAGTTCGACCAGTTCGTCGGCGGCGTCGCGATCTGCGGGTTGAGCACGAGGCCGAAGCCCGTGCGGCTCGAATCAATCGCCCCGAACCGCTGCGTGTTCGTCACGTTGAAGGTCTCCCAGCGAATCTGGAGCTTGTGCTTCTCGCTCCAGGGCATCGTGAAAGACTTGGCGAGTCCGGCGTCGAGGTCAATGTAGCCGGGCAGGCGGATGACGTTGCGGTCGCCGGTCTCGCCGGGCTTGGCGTTGCGCCAGCTCCGGTAGGCGGCGGTCGTGCCGCAGCCGAAGAGCTTCGGCGTCGGGTCGCTCGACGGGCACGACTCGACGGGCGCGACGCGGACGCCGCTCGACTGAACCTCCCAGTTCGTCGCCCAGCGCGCGTCGTCATAGGGCGAGTAGATCGGCAGCCCCGAATTCCAGCGGAAGATGGTCGAGAGCTGCCAGCCTCCGAGGATGCCGTTGACCCACTTGTTCGAGTCGTTGAAGAGCCACTGGCCGCGCCCGAACGGGAGCTGCCAGATGGAGTTCATGTTGATGCTGTGGCGCACGTCGTAGTCGGAGCTGGCGTAGTTGTCGCGCTGCCGGAGCGGGTTCAAGACGAGCGCCGTGCCGTAGCCGCCGCCGGTCTGAAGGCCCGACGCGTCGTCGAGCGAGTGCGAGAGCGTGTAGTTGAAGTCGAGCAGCAGCTTGTCGCCGAGCCGCTCGCGCACCGTCACCGTGCCGGCGTTGTAGTTCAGGTTGCCGACCGAGCTGAAGGCGGCGAGCGCGCCGTACTGCGAGTTGTAGAAGAAGTTGGGCACGCCGAAGTCAGCCGCGGCGTTGTCAATGTCGCTCTGCGTCGTCGTCCAGTCGTTGCCGTTGAAACGGAGCGCGTCGCCGAAGACGGCCTGCGTGTAATTCGTGGCGAACCCGGCGCGGCTCGAACCGAGCAGGTCGCGCGCGAAGGTGCCGAGCGGGATGTTCGAGAACAGATTCTCGAAGTATGGAATCGCGGGGACGTTCCTGATCGCCGCTTGGATGACGGCGTTCGACGAACGGTTCGTGATGCCCTGGAAGGCGAGGTTGCGGCGGATGTCTTCGAGCATCCCGGCAGCCGTGTACCAGTCCATCCCGGACTTCGGGTCGGCCAGGTCGTTCGGCGTCATCACGTCGCGCGTGACGAGCAGGTTGCGGCCCGCGCGGCCCAGGTACGACATCTGGATGACGAGTCCCTTCGGCAGCTTGCGCTCGTAGGTCAGGCTCCAGACGTAGTGGGTCGGCGCGACGAGGTCTTCGTCAATCGAGGTCTCGATACGCCGCGCCTGATCCTGCGGCTGCTGCTGCGGGAAGGTCAGCGTGCCGGGGATGGTGATGAAGGGCAGCGTGCGGACGTTCTGGTTGAAGCCCGTGAAGAGCGGCCCCGGACTGCTCTCCGTGTCGAACGTGCCCGCGGCGGTCGTCGTGTTCGACAGGAAGCCGAGCGTGTTGCTCTGGTCGAAGTCAACCGCGAGCTGCTCGCCATAGTAGTCGTTCAGCATCGCGAAGCCGCCGCGCAAGCTGGACACGCCGTCCGCGCCGAAGAGCTTGCCGAGCCAGCCCTTGCGGTAGTTCGGAGACCACGCGACGGCGATGCGCGGCTGGAAGTTGTTTTTGTCCCAGCGGTAGAGCGGCGAGCGCCCGTTGGCGGGGCCGGAAAGATCAACCGTCAGGGGCGCGTCGAAGTTCTTGCCCTGCGCCGCCGCCGCGACCCTCTGCGCGAAGTATTCGGAGAGCGGGATGTTCGGCTTGGCCTCGAAGCCGTTGGTCTCATAGACGGGGCGGCTCAGGCTGTAGCGCAGGCCGTAGGTGATCGTCAGGTTCTGTTTGACCTTCCAAGAGTCCTGAATGTAGCCGTCGTAGGACTGCGTGGCGAAGTCGCGCTTGGTGGGCGTGCCCGACGGCTGCAACTGCCCGTTGCGGTCGAAGGTGAAGCGCGCGCTGTACTGCGTGAAGCGCCCCAGCAACGCCGACGCGGCGTTCTGCACCGCCGACGTGAATCCCGGCCCGATGGGCGAGAACGAGTCAACGGCGTCCGAGAGCGGCGTGCCCGAATCGAGGTAGAACGAGGGGTTCGTGATCGCCGTGTCGTAGGCGTTCTCGAAGCTGACGCGCCGGTTGTTGACGATGCGGATGTTCGCGCCGAACTGGAGCGAGTGGCTCCCCTTCACCCACGAAACGTCGTCGGTGAAGTTGTGGACGGGCGTCACGCGGCTGACCGTGCGGTCGTAGTTGAACGGCGAGAAGACGAAGCGGAAGTAAACCGCGTTCGAGGCCGAGTCGCCCGCCTGCGTGAAAGCCTCGCGCGTCAGGCCGTAGCGGAAGCTGTTAACGACGCGGTTGTTGAGCGTCCAGGTGTGCTGCACTGCCAGCGCCATCGGGTGCGACCAAACGTCCTCGGTCGGCGTGTCGGGGAAGGCCGACGCCCCGCCCGTCAGGTCGTCCTGCTCGATGGCGCGGAAGGTCAGCACCTGCTTGCCCGTCACGTTCCAGTCGAAGTTCGCCCAGTGCTGGCTGTAGCGCAGCGGCGTCGAGGCGTTGAAGCGGAAGCCGGCGGTGTTCAGGCCGTCGCCGACCGTGAAGTCGTTGGCCGGGTACTTCGCCGCCGCCGCCGCGAGCGCCGAGACCGCCGCCGGGTTGACGCCGCCGAGGTCGGGGAAGATCGTCGCGAGGTCGGCAGCCGTCACGGTCGTGATGCCGCCGGACGCGTTGCGGTAGCGTATCTCTCCGCGACCGAGGCTGGGGAGCGGGACGGTCTCGATGATTGACTGCTGGCTGGCGTCGCGCCGCCCCTCGTAGCTGTAAAAGAAGAAGAGCTTGTTCTGCTTGACGGGGCCGCTGATCGAGCCGCCGTAGGTGTTGCGGATGAGCTTCGGGCGCGCGACGCCCGCGCTGTTGTTGAAGAAGTCGTTGGCGGTGAAGATGGTGTTGCGGTGCGCCTCGAAGAGCGAGCCGTGGAACTGGTTCTCGCCGGGCTTGCTGATGATCTCGACCTGCGCGCCGGATGAGCGGCCCTGGCTGGCGTTCGGCGTGCTCGTGGTGACGCGGAACTCCTGAATGGCCTCGGCGTTCAGGCGGATGACCGTGTTGCGTTCGGGCGAGGAGGTCGAGTCGATCAGCGCGTTCGAGCCAGCGCCGCCGTTGGTCGCGCCGCCGAGCTGGCTGGTCTGCGCCTCGTTGATGTCAATGCCGTCGAGCGTGACGTTCGCCTGGTCGGCGTGCGCGCCCGCGACGTAGCCCTCGCGCGTGGCGGCGGGCTGGAGCGTCAGAAGCGAGTTGACGTTTCTCGCTTCGAGCGGGAGCTGCGTGATCTGCTGCGTGACGAAGTTGTTGCCGACGGTCGCGTCCTGCGTGTTGATGAGCACCTCGGCGCTCGACGTGGAGACCGTGACGGACTCCGAGACGTTGCCGACTTCGAGCGTGACGTTCAGGTCGGTCGGGCTGGCGACGAGCGCCTGCACGTCCGTGATGACGCTCTTCTTAAATCCCGTGGCCGTCGTCTCAAGCCGGTAGTTGCCGGGCGGTATCAGGTCGAAGGCGAAGTGGCCGTCCTCGGTCGTCGTCTGCGTGCGGGTGGTGTTCTTGTCCGGGTCAACGAGCGTCACGGTCGCGCCCGGCACGACGTGCCCCTGCGCGTCCGCGACAGTCCCGCGCACCGAAGACGTGCCCGTCTGCGCCGACGCTTGCAGGCAGAAGAGCGCGAGGGCGAGCGCGCAGAGCAGTGCCGCCGCGCACCTGCCAGAAGTCGTGGGTCTAATCATCGTTCCCTCCTCAAAAGCTCGGTTGGATGGTCGGCGCGCGCGCGCAGGAGTCGTTGGCGAAACGCCGCGCGTCGGGCGCAAAAGGATTGTGCTGTGCCTTGAATGATGTGGCTGCTTGCGAGCAGCGCGGGGCCGGGCTGTTCAAAGCCCGCCCCGCCCTGCAAAGGAGGTGCGCGGGCGGTGCTGTCGAAAGTGCCGAAGAACCGGGGAGCGACACCTCGCGACTACTTGACTGACAAACTTCTGCTAAGTTCGGAAGAAAGCGAAGAACGATGACGAAAATTTATACGCGACGACGTGACGAGACCGCCGCGAAAATTATCTGATGGCAACCGACGTTGGCAACTGTCGTTCCCGACGCGCCGACGAAGCTGGACGCCCGAAGGGTGTTGAGCTTTTCAAGGGTTTCTTCGTGGCGGCGGTCGGGACGCGCGGCATTATATCCAAAATTATGGAAAGCGGAGACATTTTTTCGGATGAGACTTCGGACGCGAGCGCCGCGGCAGTCTCATCCGACGATGAGAAAGCGCCCGCGCCTCGGACGAACGTCGAGAGGCGCGGGCGCGATGTCTGTCGCCGTGTTCGGCGCGACTACTCGATGTGTTCGAGCAGGTGGCCGAGCTTCTGCTTCTTCGTCCGAAGGTAGTTGACGGCGTCGTCGGGCGGCTCGACCTCCAGCCCGACGCGCTCGACGACGCGCAGGCCCGCCTCCTCCATCGCGCGCAGCTTCAGAGGGTTGTTCGACATCACGCGCACCTTGCACAGCCCCAGGTCGAAGAGGACTTCGGCGCACTGCCGATACTCGCGCAGGTCAACGGCGAGTCCGAGCCGCTCGTTCGCCTCGATGGTGTCCGCGCCTTCGTCTTGAAGTGCGTAGGCGCGAATCTTGTTGATGATGCCGATGCCCCGGCCCTCCTGTTGCTGATAGACGATTGCGCCGCGCCCCTCCTGCTCGATCAACTCCATCGCGCGCCGGAGTTGGCGACCGCAGTCGCACTTCGTCGAGCCGAACACGTCGCCCGTCAGACACTGCGAGTGAATCCGGGCGAGCGTCGGCTTGTCCGGGTTCATCTCGCCTTTATAGAGGACGACGAACTCCTCGTCGCTCGTCTTCGAGCGGTAGCCCGCGATGCGGAACTCGCCGACCTCCGTCGGCAGGCGCGCATCCGACACGCGCTCGACCGTCAGGGCCTGTTTCGACCAGGGGCAATCAAGTACCTCTTCTTCTTTCAACATGAAAACTCCTCGGACGCCTCGCCGCCGATGTCGCCCGCGCGGAGCGACCGCGCGCGCGTCCTTTTTAAGTGCCGAACTTCTCAAGGGGCATTCGCATTAATTATAGGAGAGGCGGAGCGCGGGCCACAAGCGCGTCTGCCCCCGCCCCCAACTCCGCCCCGGTTTCAAAGCGTCCCCGCTCCTCCGCCGAACATGAGCGACAGATTCTCGCGCAGCGCCCGCGCGTCAACCAGCAAGTCCGCCGTGTGCGGGTCTTCGTCGGCGTCGGCGGGCGCGCAGTTCTGGTAGAAGTATTCGAGGCCGGCGGCGTTCGCGAGGTTGAAGAACCAGTTGCGCTCGCGCTCGTCGCGCCGCCGCAGTTCGAGGACGGAGCCGCCCGGTCGCATGAAGAGCGTGTTCGTCAGCCCCGCCCCGTGGTTCGAGACGAAGTGGCTCGCGCCCGCCGCGATCTCGACCTGGCGCGCGAAGGCGTAGTCCTCGAAGTGCACGACGCGGAAGCCGAACTCGCCGAGCACCGCGACGACCTCGTCCTCGTTCCTCACCTTCCGCTTCGGCGCGCGCGAGCGGCTGAGGTAGATGCGCTCGCGCGGCTCGTCGCCCGCGCCGAACGAGTCGAGCATGAACCGGCGCATCTCGCGCATGAGACCTTCGTTGTAGTTCCCCGAAGGCGCGGCGTGCGTCGGCATGACGAGCCGTTCGCAGACGCACACCTCGCCGTCCCGCACGTACTCGACGCGGCGCGCGCCGAAGATTTCGAGCGACGACCGGACGTATTCGAGGCTTTCGTAGCGGTGCGGGAGCAGCAGGACGAGTTCGCGGAGTTGTTCCCTGATCGTGAAGAGCCGGGGCAGCGCGTCGCAGAGCCAGTGAAAGTAGCCGTAGCTCCAGTCGTCCGTCACCCAGGCGCAGCGCGCGGCGATCCGCCTGCGGCGGCGCGCGAGGTTCGCGGCGAAGAACTTGACGACGCTCGCGCGCCTGCCGAGAAAATATTTGAGGACGACTGGCGACGAGAAGGATTCGGGCAGAATCCGCGTGCCTTTGAAGAGGACGCCTTCGGAAGTCGCCGCGACGCCGCGCAGCTCGACGAGCCGCGTCGGCGGGATGGCGCGCTCAAGCTCGTGACCGAAGAGCGGCGCGTCCTCCTCGCGGAAGTTCGCGGGGGGCTTCCGCCGCGAGACGCCGCCCTCGCGCAGGACGCGCGCCCCTTCGAGCGGCGTGTCGTAAGGTCTGAACATTCAACTTCTGTCAACGAAGAAGTATTCGTTAATCTTGTCGAGGATGATGACGTTCTGCGCGCAGACGCCGTAGCCTTGCGAGCGCATGAAGCGGACGATCTCGGACTTTTCGGCGTCCGTCTCGCCGTCCTCGACGACGACGAAGCGCGGCCTGAACCTCGCCCAGTCGTTCGACCGCAACGCGCTCAGGTCGTGACCTTCAACGTCAACGCTCATGAAGTCAATCGCCTGCCCCGGCGGCAGGCTGCGCGCGAGCACTTCCGAGAGCGGGAGCACGGGCACGGCGATCTCGCGCCTGACCTCGCCGAGCATCCCTATGTGTTCGAGCCAGTCGCGCGAAAAGCTGTTCATCGTCGAGTCCTCGCCGATGAAGTAGTAGGTCAGCTCGCCCGGCTCGGTCGAGACCCCGACTTCGAGGTTGATGTCGCGCGGGCGCACGCGGTCGAAGAGCGCGCGGCTGCCCGGTCGGGCCTCGACGTTGATGCCGCGCCAGCCGTTGAGGTAGAAGAAGTACGTGTTCGACGACAGCACCGGGTGGTAAGCGCCCACGTCAACGTAGAAGCCCTCCATCCTGTCCGAGCCGATGACGTGGCGCAGAATCATGTCCTCGCCGGCGGACGCGAACGACGGCGCGTAGGAGTCGTAACCGAGCAGCACGCGCTGGAAATATTTTTTGAAGTCCTGCGGGAGCCAGCCCCTCGTCAGCGACCTGATACTCGCCATCCGTACCTCGCGCGCCGCGCCGCCTCTGAAGTCGCGAGCTTGAAGGAGTCGTGCGGCGGGCGCTCGCCGTGAATCATAAAGGCTGCGCGCGCCGGAAGGCCAACGCCGCCGGGCAGATTTACGTTGAAGCGCGCGCGCCCGCCGCGCTAAGATGCGCGGGAAGAGTCGGCGCGCGAGTGAAGTGCCCGCGCGCCCCAAGCCCCGCTCCAAGTCTTTCGCTCCGCTTGCCCCTGAGATGAGCAACGAACCGGGCGACAAAACTTTCACCGCAGGCTCTGTGCCGAAGCCACGCGCGGGCGACGGCGACCGCCACCCGGCGCTCGTCTTCCTGCGCGGCGAGCTTCTGGCCGCGCCCATCCCGCTCGAACGCGAAGAGGTGACGCTCGGTCGCGCGCTCGAAGCGGACGTGCGCGTCAACGACGCGCGCGCCTCTC
>Ga0070740_10001244_pt1 | contig 36928 bp, 32 predicted proteins | sample Coa_R2_FD_67286 | JGI IMG/M metagenome (GOLD analysis project Ga0070740, IMG submission 67286) | Surface soil microbial communities from Centralia Pennsylvania, which are recovering from an underground coalmine fire - Coalmine... | ecosystem: Environmental > Terrestrial > Soil > Unclassified ... | reverse complement strand
ATGCTCGATCAGGGCGATGACGTCGCGCCCCAAGGCCAGCACCGAGTAGTCGCGGTCCGGCGCAAGCGCACTCGGCGCATAGCCGCGCAAGTAAGGCGCACAGGCCCGGAAGCCAGCCGCGGCCAGGCGCTGCAACAGATCCTCGAAGCTCGCCGCGGTGTCGGGGAAACCGTGCAGCACCAGCACCAGGGGCGCGTTCTCCGTCTGTCCCGGCGCGACCTCCAGGTAGGCGAACTCCAGACCATTGGCCTCGATCCGCCGCAACGCCGGTGCCGCGTTCATCGCGCGTCTCGCTGGGCCAGTGTCCTCAGCCGCAGACCGTTGAGCCGGATGAAGCCTTCGGCGTCTTTCTGGTTATAGGCTCCACGGTCGTCCTCGAACGTGCTCAAGCGCGCGTCGAACAAGGAATCCGGCGAGCGCCGGCCGGCGTTGTAAACGTTGCCTTTGTACAACTTGAGCCGCACCTCGCCGTTGACGCGCTGTTGGGTCTCGTCGATCAGCGCCTGCAAGGCACGCCGTTCCGGGCTCCACCAGTAACCGTTGTAGATCAGGCTCGCGTAACGCGGCATCAGCTCGTCCTTGAGGTGCGCCTGCTCGCGGTCCAGCGTCAGCGACTCGATCGCGCGGTGCGCCTTGAGCAGCAGGGTCCCGCCCGGTGTTTCGTAACAGCCGCGCGATTTGATGCCGACGTAGCGATTCTCCACCAGATCCAGCCGGCCGATGCCGTGGCGCGCGCCGAGCCGGTTCAAAGCGTCGAGAATCTGGAACGGCGTGCCGCGATGGCCGTTGATCGCGCAGGCGTCGCCGCGCTCGAAACCGATGGTCACGTATTCCGGAGTGTCCGGCGCGTCCTCGGGATTCTTCGTCCAGCGCCACAGATCGTTCGGCGGCTCCCACCAGGGGTCTTCCAGACCGCCGCCTTCGTAGGAAATATGCAGCGCGTTGGCGTCCATCGAGTAGGGCGAACCGCCGCCTTTCTTTTGCGGCACCGGAATGCCGTGCCGTTGCGCGTAAGCCAACAGCTTCTCGCGCGAGTTCAGATCCCATTCGCGCCACGGCGCGATGATCTTCGCCTCCGGCCACAGCGCATAAGCGCCCAGCTCGAAACGGACCTGGTCGTTGCCCTTGCCGGTGGCGCCGTGCGCGATCGCGTCGCAGCCGGTGGCGCGCGCGATCTCGACCAGGCGCTTGGCGATCAGCGGTCTGGCGATCGAGGTGCCGAGTAAATACTCGCCCTCGTAAACGGCGTTGGCGCGAAACATCGGAAACACGAAGTCGCGCACGAACTCCTCGCGCAGATCGTCGATGAAAATCTCCTTCACGCCGAGCTGCTGTGCCTTGGGCCGCACCGGGTCCAGTTCCTCGCCCTGGCCGATGTCGGCGGTGAAAGTCACGACTTCGCAGCGGTAGGTGTCCTGCAGCCACTTGAGGATGACGGAGGTATCCAGTCCGCCCGAGTAGGCGAGCGCGACTTTGCGGACGGAAGAGCGGCCAGTGGACATGAGCGCAGGGGAAACGAAAATCGGGAGCGAATTATAGAGCCTGACCGGACGATTGCGATGTTATAGTGTTTGCCGCCCCCGGTTCCCGCATGGAAAACAACACCCCACCGCCGACCTCCGCGCCGCGCATCGGCAACCGTTTCCGCGGATTCCTGCCGGTGGTGGTGGACGTCGAGACCGGCGGCTTCAACGCCGCGACCGATGCCTTGTTGGAAATCGCCGTGGTGTTGATCGAGCTGGACGCACAGGGCGATCTCCGGCGCGGCCCGACCTACGCGGCCCACGTGGAGCCTTTCCCGGGCGCCAACATCGAGAAGGCCGCCCTGGAAGTCAACGGCATCCGGCCCGATCATCCCCTGCGCCTGGCCTTGCCGGAGAAGGACGCGCTGACCAAGGTCTTCAAGCCGGTGCGCCAGGCGGTGTCCGAGCAGGGCTGCACCCGCGCGATCCTGGTCGGCCACAATGCGCATTTCGATCTGTCGTTCCTCAACGCCGCCGCGGCGCGTTGCGCGATCAAGCGCAATCCCTTCCATCCGTTTTCCGCATTCGACACGGTGACGCTGGCGGGCGCCATCCTCGGGCAAACCGTGCTGGCGCGCGCGCTGGAAGCCGCAGGACTGCCGTACGACGCGAGGCAGGCGCATGGGGCGATCTACGACGCCGAGCGCACCGCGGATTTGTTCTGCCTGCTGCTCAACCGCCTGCGGCCGGTGCGCGAATCCTTCGCCATCGTGGCGCGGAATGCTTCCGGCATGGCGTAAACTGATTCTTTAAGTCCCTCGCACCCGCCGCGCCGCCCGATGAAGCCGCTCAGACGGAACACCGCGCGCCTGCTCGCCCTGGCCTTGTGGTTTGCGCTGGCCGGCGCCCAGGCTTTCGATTTCGCCGACGTCGCCGCCCGCGCCAAACAGCTCGCAGCCGCCCCCTATCGCAAACCGGAGTCGAAACTGCCCCAGGCGCTCAAAGACCTGAGCTACGACCAGTACCGCGATATTCGCTTCAAGCCGGAGCGCGCCGTCTGGCGCAAGGACAAGCTGCCGTTCGAGCTGCAGTTTTTCCACGAGGGGATGTACTACGACCAGCCGGTGAAGATCAATGAAATCACGCCGGGCGGGGTGCGCGAGATCAGGTTCGATCCGGACGATTTCGACTACGGCAGCAACCGGATCGATCCGACAAAAATGCAGGGGCTGGGCTACGCCGGCTTTCGCGTGCACTACGCGCTGAACACGCCCAAGTACAAGGACGAGGTGCTGCTGTTCCTCGGCGCCAGCTATTTCCGTGCCCTGGGCAAGGGTCAGCGTTACGGCCTCTCGGCCCGCGGACTGGCGATCGACACCGCGCTGGCTTCCGGAGAAGAGTTCCCGCGCTTCACCGAGTTCTGGATCCAGCGGCCCAAGCACACCGACAAGGAATTGACGATCTACGCCCTGCTCGACTCACGGCGCGTGACCGGCGCCTACCGTTTCGTGCTCAAACCCGGCGACGACACCCAGATCACCGTCAAGGAACGACTCTATCTGCGCGAGAACCTCAGCAAACTGGGACTCGCGCCGCTGACCAGCATGTATTTCTTCGGCGAAAACCAGCATCCGACCACGGACGACTATCGCCCGGAGGTGCACGACTCCGACGGTCTGTCCATCCACTCCGGCACCGGCGAATGGCTCTGGCGCCCGCTGGTGAATCCCGCGCGCCTTTTGGTGACCTCGTTCGCCATGACCAATCCGCAAGGCTTCGGCCTGATGCAGCGCGATCGTCAGTTCTGCCACTACGAAGATCTGAACTTGCGCGACGACCTGCGCCCCAGCGCCTGGGTCGAGCCGCTCGGCCAATGGGGCGCCGGGCGCGTGGAGCTGGTGGAGCTGCCGACGCCCGACGAGACCAACGACAACATCGTCGCCTATTGGGTGCCGGACCAGCCGCCGACACCGGGCCAGGCGCTGGACCTCGAGTATCGCCTGCACTGGCAGATGCACGACGAGGAGCGCCCGCCGCTGGCCTGGGTGGTGCAGACGCGCCGCGGTCTCGGTTACGTGCGGCATCCCGACGGCAGCATCGGTTTCGTGGTGGACTTCGAAGGACCGGCCCTCGAGAAACTCAAGCCCGACGCCAAGGTCGAGGGCATCGTTTCGGTCGGCGCCAACGGCGAACTGCTCGAGCGCAACACCGTGCACAACGAGGTCACCGGCGGCTGGCGGCTCATGCTGCGCCTGCGCCGCATCGACGACGACAAGCCGCTGGAGCTGCGCGCCTATCTCGCGGGCGAGAACAGCACCTTGTCCGAGACCTGGAGCTACATCCTGCCGGCCGGGGAATGAGGCCGATGAATCACGCCGACGCCGCCCAGGCGGTGCAGACCTACGCCGACCGCCTGCCGCTATCGGCTGAAGCGCGCGCCGCCGTGCTGCGAGCGGCCGGCGGCGACCTGGCGCAACTGCATCGCGCGCTGGCCGCCGGCGAACGCTTCGATCCCGAGTTGCCGGCCTACGCCTCGGTACGGGCACGGCTGCGGCTAGCCTTCGCCGGCGCGCGCCGGCGCGGCGACGCGCAGGCGGAAACCGTGTGCGGCGAGAATGCCCAGGGCCAGCTGCGCCTGGTCGCCACGCCACCGCTCAGGCGCGCTTCCATGGCGCCGCAGCCCTGGTCGCGCAATCCGCTGCGCCGTCTGTGGCAGGCGCTGCAGTCCCGGCTGCGCGGCGGGCGCGGTTTGCCGCCGCCCGTGCGACCCGACTCGCCCGACCCGCGCGGGCGCTGGCATGCCGCAGCGCTGCTGCGACGGCTGGCGCTGATGGCCTTGGCGCTGGCGCAGACCGCGATCGCCACCTACTACATGAGCGCGGTGCTGCCCTACCACGGCCACCAGTGGCTGGAGCTCGCCATCCTGGTGCTCTACGCGATCCTGTTCGCCTGGGTGTCGATGGGGTTCTGGACCGCGATGCTGGGATTTCTGCTGTTGCTGGTCGGTGGCGACCGCTACGCCATCTCGCGCAGCGCGAGCAACGACGCGCCGCTCGCCGACGAGGTGCGCGTGGCGGTGCTGATGCCGATCTGCAACGAAAACGTCCCCCGCGTGATCGCCGGCCTGCGCGCGACTTACGACTCGGTGGCGCGCGCCGGCATGCTGCCGCATTTCGATTTTTACCTGTTGAGCGACAGCGGCGATCCCGACGCGCGGGTCGCGGAACTCGACGCCTGGCTGCGGCTGTGCCGCGAGGTGGACGGCTTCGGCCGCATTTTCTACCGCCTGCGCAAACACCGCATCAAGAAGAAGAGCGGCAACATCGCCGACTTCTGCCGGCGCTGGGGCCGCAATTACCGCTACATGGTGATCCTCGACGCCGACAGCGTGATGTCCGGCGCCTGTCTCAAGCGCCTGGTGCAGTTGATGGAAGCCAACCCCAACGCCGGCATCATCCAGACCGCGCCCAAGGCCGCCGGCCGCGAAACGCTGTATGCCCGCATGCAGCAGTTCGCCACGCGCGCCTACGGCCCGCTGTTCACCGCCGGCCTGCATTTCTGGCAGCTCGGCGAATCGCATTACTGGGGCCACAACGCGATCATCCGCGTGGCGCCTTTCATCCGTCACTGCGCCCTGGGCCGCTTACCGGGACGCGGCGCGCTGGCCGGCGAAATCCTGTCGCACGACTTCGTGGAAGCCGCCCTCATGCGGCGCGCCGGCTGGGCGGTGTGGATCGCCTACGATCTCGACGGCAGCTACGAGGAAATGCCGCCCAACCTGCTCGACGAGCTCAAGCGCGACCGCCGCTGGTGCCACGGCAATCTGATGAACTTCCGGCTGTTCCTGGCGCAAGGCCTGCATCCGGCGCACCGCGCGGTGTTCATGACCGGCGTGATGGCCTATCTGTCGGCGCCGCTGTGGTTCGCCTCGCTGCTGCTGTCCACCGCGCTGCTCGCGGTCCAGACTTTGCGGCCGCCGCAATACTTCGTCGAACCGTTCCAGCTTTTCCCGATCTGGCCGGAATGGCACCCCGAGTGGGCCATTGCCCTGTTCAGCGCCACGGCCGGGCTGTTGCTGCTGCCCAAGTTCCTCGCCGTGCTGCTGATCTGGTTCAAGGGCGCGAAAAAATATGGCGGCGGGCTGCATCTGCTGGGATCGATGCTCATGGAGCTGGTGTTCTCGGCCTTGCTGGCGCCGATCCGCATGCTGTTCCACACCCAGTTCGTGCTCGGCGCGCTGCTGGGCATCGGAGTGGGCTGGAAATCGCCGCCGCGCGAGGACGCCGAAACCGGCTGGGGCGAGGCGTTCAAACGCCACGGCCTGCACACGCTGTTCGGACTGGTCTGGGCCGGCACCGTCTATTGGCTTAATCCCAAGTTCCTGGGCTGGCTGGCGCCGGTGGTCGGCGCGTTGATCCTATCCATCCCGTTGTCGGTCTGGTCCAGCCGCGTGGCACCGGGCCGCTTCATGCGCCGCGCGCGCTATTTCCTGATTCCCGAAGAAGCGGTGCCGCCGCGCGAGCTGCGCTGGACGCAGGCCGGCGTGCGTCGCGCACCGCCGGCGCCGGGCTTCGTCCAGGCCGTGGTGGACCCGGTGGTCAATGCCCTGGTCTGCAGCGCTGCCCGAATCCGTCCGCGCCTGAGTCCGGCGCAGCGCGAGGCGCGCCGGCAACTGGTCGAGAAAGCCCTCACCGCCGGCCCCGGCGCCCTCGACGCGGTCCAGAAAAACATCCTGCTCGGTGACGCGGAAGCCTTGTCGCGCCTGCATTTTCTGGTCTGGAGCCGCAGCGACGCCCATGCCACATGGCTCACGGCGTCATGAATGTTTCACCGCGTTTTCATGCCGGCTCAATGCGCGTTTCATAGAGTGCTATCATGTTTTTACGGAGCTTGAGCATGCCCACTCCCATCGAGCAGGACAGGCCCACAGCCGAGCCGCGCTTCACGGTGCGCTTCGCCGAGAGCGCGGAGGAAATCCGCGAGACGCAGCGCCTGCGCTACCGGATCTTCGCCGGCGAGCTGGGCGCCGCCATCGACGGCGGGGAGGAAGGGATCGACGCCGACCCCTACGACGCCTACTGCCGCCATCTCACCGTGCGCGACGCCGCCAGCGGCCGGCTGGTGGCTTGCACGCGCATCCTCACCGACGACCGCGCCGCGCTGGCCGGCGGCTTCTATTCCTCCAACGAGTTCGACCTCAAGATGCTCGACGCCCTGCCGGGCCGGTTGGCCGAGGTCGGACGCACCTGCGTGGACGCCGAATATCGCAACGGCGCGGTGATCGCCTCGCTATGGTCCGGCCTCGCCGAGTTCATCGTGCGCGAACGCTTCGACTATCTGTTCGGCTGCGCCAGCATCAGCCTGGAGGACGGCGGCGCCACCGCCCACGCCTTGCTCCAGCAGATCAAGGCCAAATACCTGGCGCCGGCCTGGCAGCGCGTGACGCCGCTGATTCCGCTGCCCGCCTGCGACGCGCAGCCGGCGGTGAAAGCGAAATTCCCGCCGCTGCTCAAGGCCTATTTCAGCCTGGGCGGCAAAGCCTGCGGCGAGCCGTACTGGGACCGCGACTTCAACTGCGCCGACGTGTTCGTGCTGGTCAACGTCAGCGATCTGCACGGTCGTTACGTGCGCCATTTCCTCGGCCGCGAGCGCGTATGGGACAGCGCCGAGGGTCTGTCGGCGCGACCGCCGGCATGCCGCAACTGAACTCCGCGCGGGCACCCTTGCCGACGCGATCCTACCTGCGCGCCGCGACTCGTTGCGCGCGCGTGCTGCTCCATGTGCTGGTCGGCCTGCTGCTGGCGCTGCTGGTGACGCTGCCCGGCGGACGCCGCCTGCCCCGCGAGCGGCTCACGGGCTGGTGGAACGCACAGCTCCTGGCGATCCTTCACGTGCGGGTACGGCGTCGCGGCCGTCCGGCAGCGGAAGCGCGGATGCTGGTCGCCAACCACGTCTCCTGGCTCGACATCTCCGTGATCGTCGCGGACGTCGAAACCCGTTTCGTGTCCAAGGCCGAAGTACGCGACTGGCCGCTGGCGGGGCAGCTCGCCACCGCCGCGGGCACGTTCTACCTGCGGCGCGGCGCCGGCGGCACCCGTCATCTGATCCACGCCCTGACCGAGCACTTGCAGCGCGGGCGCGTCACGGTCTTTCCCGAGGGCACCACCACGGATGGTCACACGGTCTTGCGCTTCCAGCCGCGCCTGTTCGCGGCGGCCATCGCCGCCGGCTGCGCCGTCCAGCCCGTCGCCCTGCGTTACGGCCGTGCCGCGGGCGGCGAGGACATCGCGCCCTTCGTCGGCGAGCAGACCTTGACCGATCATCTCTGGCGTCTGCTCCAGGAACGCGAACTCGAAGTGGAGCTCATCTACTGCCCGCCGATCCAGCCGCGCCCCGGCCAGGATCGCGCGAGTCTGGCCGCCGCCGCGCAAGCAGCGGTCAGCGCCGCCCTGGCGCCGCAGAACGAGACGCCAGCCGCAACGCAGCGCGAGCGCCACGCGGCCCTCGCCGCCTGAAATTCAGTTCAACGGCGGCGGCGCGGACTTCCGCCACGCCTCGAGCGATGCGAGCTGACCGTACCAGCGTTTGATGTTGGCGAATTCGTCGACCGGGATTTTGCCGACTCCGGCGTAGTGCAAGGGCGCAGCCAGCGCGAAATCCGCCACGCTCAGGTTCTTGCCCAGCAGCCAGTCGCGGCTCGCCAGATGCGCGTCGAGCACGGGAGCAAGCTGGCGGAACTTGTCCTCGCCCTCTTTCACCTGCGCCGGATCGGGCGCAGCGCCGCGAAACACCGGCTTGATCATATTCTCGAACAGCAAGCTCGCACAGGCCGGATCCCAGTGCGCCAAGTCCCAGCACAGCCAGCGCTGCACCTCCGCGCGCCCGCGCGCGTCCACCGGCATCAGCTCGCCGGGTTTCTTGTCGGCCAGGTATTGGATGATGGCGTTGGACTCCCACAGCACGAAATCGCCGTCCACCAGCGTGGGCATGCGGCCGTTGGGATTGAGCTTGAGGTACTCGGGACGCTTCTGCTCGCCCTTGACCAGATCGAGCACCTTGATCTCGCACGGCAGGTCCAGGTGATGCACCACTGCCAGCGGTTTGCGCGCGCGCGGCGAGGGCGGAAAGACATAGAGTTGCATGTGTGGTCTCCTGTGTGTTTCTAGCGTAAACCCATGGTGCCGAGATGATCGAGGCAACCGCTCCAGCCGTGCTCGTGGCGGGCGCGGCTATCGGCGTCGGGCAGACGCTCGTGGGTGAGGATCAACTCGGTTCCGCCCGGCTGCTCGCGCAGTTCGATGGTCACGAGGGATTCGGCTTCCGGCTTGTTCTGCCAGACCCAGGTGAAGACCAGTTTCGAAGGCGCGTCGATTTCGCGGTAAACACCGCTGACACTGTGCTGTTCGCCGTCCGGGGATTGCACCACGATGCGGTAGCGCCCGCCCACCCGCGGATCGATTTCCGCCGCCGTGCAGCGATGCGCGTCGGTGGGCAAAAACCAGCGCTTCAGCGCCTGCGCGTCGACCCAGGCGCGGAACACTTTTTCGCGCGGATGCGGGTAGTGGCGCGTGAGCCTGAGCGCGACGGCTTGGGTGGCAAGGTCCATGGCAATTCCTCCGCAGTCTGGTCGAGATAGTGCGCGAGCGCATCCAGCCGTTCGCGCCAGAACACCTGGTAACGGTTGAGCCACTCGTCGGCCGCCTGCAAAGGGGCAGCGTGCAAGCGACAGTACACCACGCGGCCGGATTTCTCGCGCCGCACCAGACCGGCATGCTCCAGCACCGCGAGATGCTTGCTCACCGCGGGCAGCGAGATGGCATGCGGCGCGGCCAGCGCGCTCACCGGCGTCGCGCCGCGCGCGAGCTGATCGAGAAGGGCGCGGCGCGTGGGATCGGCCAGCGCGGCGAAGGTGGCGTCGAGCGCGGCGCTTTCAGGGGCGGGCAAATACTTAACCATTTGGTTAAGTTTTAAGCGCGGCGGCGCGCTTGTCAAGCCCGGCATCGGCTTCGCGTACACTATGGGCCGCCATGAGTTCAGTCCCCGAAGCACCGCGCGCCGCGCGCCGCGCGCCGCCCGGCGCGGGCGTCAAGCTGCGCGGCGCCGAGAAAATGGCGCGCATCCCGATCAAGATCGAGGCGCCGAGCGAACCGCTGCGCAAGCCGCCGTGGATCCGCGCCAAGCTCGGGGATGCGGCCGAGGTGGCGCGCGTCAAGGCGATCCTGCGCGCCCACGCCCTGCATACGGTGTGCGAGGAAGCGAGTTGCCCCAACCTCGGCGAATGTTTCGGCAAGGGCACCGCCACCTTCATGATCATGGGCGACATCTGCACGCGGCGCTGTCCGTTCTGCGACGTGGCCCACGGCCGACCGCTGCCGCTCGACCCCGAGGAACCGGCCCAGCTCGCGCGGACCATCCGCGACCTGGGTTTGCGCTACGTGGTGATCACCTCGGTGGACCGCGACGACCTGCGCGACGGCGGCGCGGCGCATTTCGCCGCCTGCATCCGCCAGGCGCGGGCGCTCAATCCGCAGCTCGTCATCGAGGTGCTGGTGCCCGATTTCCGCGGCCGCATGGATCCGGCGCTGGCCATCTTCAAGGACACGCCTCCCGACGTGTTCAACCACAACCTGGAAACCGTGCCGCGGCTGTACAAGCAGGCGCGGCCCGGGTCCGATTACGAGTGGTCGCTGGACCTGCTGGAACGGTTCAAGGCGCTGCACCCGGAAGTCCCGACCAAGTCCGGCCTGATGCTGGGTCTGGGCGAGGCGCTCGAGGAGATCGAACAGGTGATGCGCGACTTGCGCGCCCACCGCGTGGACATGCTCACGCTCGGCCAGTATCTGCAACCCTCGCGCCATCATCTGCCGGTCGCGCGTTACGTGCACCCCGACGAGTTCGAGCGTTTGCGGGAATACGGGATGCGCCTGGGTTTTTCGCACGTCGCCAGCGGGCCCCTGGTGCGCTCCAGCTATCACGCCGACCGGCAGGCCGAGCGGGTGCTGCACGGCGGATGAAGCGCGTCCATCGCGCACTCGCCGCGCCTCCCAAGATCCAGGAATCCTCGCGCGGGAGCGATGAGAAATGGGGCAATCGCAGTTGTGGCAGGTCTATCTGGTTCTTGCCCTGGCCACCGATGGACTGGCGCTGGCCCTCGCGGGCACGTTGTGGCTGCACGGCGCCTCCTGGTACTGGGTGGCGTTGCCCCCGGTGGCCGACGCACTCCTGCGCACGCTGTTCGTGGCCCATGGCTTTCGCACGGCGTGGCGCCTGAGGCCACGCGCGCTGGCGGCGGCTTATCCGCACGGCGCGCTGCAAGCTTTGCGCACCATCGCGCGCGAAACCCTCGCCTTGTGGCGCATGTTCAGCCTGCTGATGCCCCTGCCCTTCGGATCGCGCCGCGATCGCGGGTGGGGTGTGCCGATCCTGTTCGTGCACGGCTTCATCTGCAACGCCGGCGTGTGGCGGCCCCTGATGCGCGCCCTCGCCCGCAGAACGGGAGCGCCGCTGCGGGCGATCTCGCTCTATCCGGCCTTCGGCAGCATCAACGAATACGCCGAACAACTCCACGCCGCCGTCGAAGCCATTCGCCAACAAACGCGCATCGCGCGCATCATGCTGGTCGGCCACAGCATGGGCGGACTGGTCATCCGTCGTTATCTGCGCGCCTACGGCGCGGACCGCGTCTGCCGGGTCGTCACTCTCGGCAGCCCGCACCACGGCGTGTTCGTCCCCGCGTCGCTCGCACGACTGGGCGAGAATCTGCGCCAGATGAAACACGGCTCGGCGTGGCTGGCCGCCCTCAACGCCGACGAGGACCAGCCCTGCCCGGTCCCCATCCTCAGCGTGTGGAGTCCTCACGATAACCTCATCCCTCCGCAGGACGGCGCCCGGCTGCGTTATCCCAACGCGCGCGAACGCATCCTGCCTGGCGAAGCTCACGACACCTTGCTGTTTTCGCCCGTCGTCGCGGACCTCTTGGTGCAGGAGTGGAACTCGAGCCCGGCGGAACCGCTGACGCCGACCTCCGCTTCCGAGCAGCGCATCGTCTGCTTCGATTTCGATTAGCCGCCGAATCGAAATCCCCGTACGCTCAGGGCGGCGCGCGCTCGAGCGCGTGCCAGCGCTCGAGCGTGCCGACGTCCGACCAGGAACCGGCATAAAGCTCGCCGCCGGCCTGATTGCGCAGCGCCGCGGCGCGCAGCAACGGCCAGAGCGCAAAGGCACCGCCGGATTGATCCGCGAAGAGTGCCGGCCGCAGCACGGCCAGACCGCTGTACGTGTGGCGCGGCTCGGCGTCGGGCGCGAGCCGGTCGCCGTTGAGCCCGCAATCGCCACGCGGATGGTGCGGCGGATTGGGCACCAGCACGAGATGCGCGAGATCTTCCTCTGGCAGCGCGCGCGCGCGCTGCGCCAGACGCGTCAGCGGATAATCGGTCCACACGTCGCCGTTGAGCAGCAGAAACGGCCGTGTTCCCAGCCACGGCAAGGCGCGCAGGATCCCGCCTCCGGTATCCAGCGCCGGCCAGCCTTCGCGCGAATACGCGATGCTCACCCCGTAGCGCCGGCCGTCGCCGAGCGCCTGTTCGATGCGTTCGCCGAGCCAGCCGAGGTTGATCACGATCTCGCGCACGCCGGCGGCGGCGAGCCGGCGCAGATGGCGCTCGATCAGGCTTTCGCCGCGCACCGGGATCAGCGGCTTGGGCAGCGAGTCGGTCAGGGGCCGGAAACGCTCGCCTCGCCCCGCCGCCAGGATCATTGCCTTCATCGCCGTGCGCCCCCGGCGGGGCCGGCGCCCGCTCCCGCACCCGCTGCTGCGCAGACACCGTGTCGCGGTCGCCCCGCCGCCAGGATCATCGCCTTCATCGCGCGACTTTCGGCAGCACATGTTTCTCGAACAGCCGCAGCAGCGGCTCGAGCTCGGCGTAGCGCGACGCCGCCTCGACGACGTAACGCACGAAGCGCGGCGTGTCGGCGAGATACCGCGGTTTGCCGTCGCGCTCGTTCAGCCGCGCGAAAATGCCCAGGACTTTGAGATGCCGCTGGACGCCGATCCAGTTGGCATCGCGCAGGAAACGCGCGAGCGTGGACACCGGCAGCCCGGCCGCGCGCGCGCGTTCCCAGTAGTCGCGCAGCCAATCGGCTACGCGCGTCTCCGGCCAGCTCAGGAAGGCGTCCTTGAACAGACAGATCGGATCGTAGGCGAGGGGGCCGTAGACCGCGTCCTGGAAATCCAGCACGCCGGGATTGGGCGTGGCGCGCATGAGGTTGCGCGGCATGTAGTCGCGGTGGACATAGACCCGCGGCTGCGCCAAGGCGGCCGCGACCAGCCGGTCGCACACCGCGTCCCAGGCTAGGCGCGCCGCGCCCTCCAGCCGCAGGCCCAGATGCCGCGCCAGATACCAGTCGGGAAACAAGGCCAGTTCACGGCGCAGCAGCGCTTCGTCGTACGGCGGCAGCACGTCGGGCCGGGAAGCGCGCTGCCAGCGGATCAGGGCGGCGACCGCATCGGCGAAGAGCAGGTCGGCATTGTCCTCGTCCAGCACTTCGAGATAGGTCTGCGTGCCGAGGTCGGTCAGCAGTAAAAACCCATCCGCGAGATCCTGTCCCAGCACTTCAGGCGCGTGCACGCCGGCCGCGCGCAGCAGCCGCGCAACGTGCACGAACGGCCGGCAGTCCTCCTGCGGCGGCGGCGCATCCATCACGATCCACGTCCGCCCGCCGGCAGTCAGCCGGAAATAACGACGGAAGCTGGCATCGGCGGAAGCGGGCGCGAATTCCGCCCCGCGCAGGCCGAGCTGCGCACACGCCCAGCGGTAGGCGGCTTGGGCGCGTGCGTCGATGGCGGCGGCGGGCAAAGTAGCGGTCACGGATCAATCGCGGTCGTCGCTCGTGGCTGCGAGCGCCTAGAGTAACGAAGCGTTGCGGTGATTTGCACCGGCGCCGCGCTTGAAACGATACTTTGTCGAAAACTCTGGAAGCTATTTTTTGCGCCCGACTCCGCTCCCGTCGCCGCGGCTGACCGTCCTGCTGCTCGGCCTCGCCTGTTGCGGCGCCGGTCTCCCGCGCGTGCCGGCCTCCTGCCCGCAGTACGAATTCGCGCACGAGCTGCCCCCGGTGAGCGACGAGCCGCACCTGGTGCTGAACGCCGACCACGTCGAACTGGAGCAGTCCGGCGTGTCGCGCCTGTCCGGGTCGGTCACCATCAGCCAGGGCGGACGCGAGTTCTCGGCCCCGCAGCTCGAATACCGCGACGCCGACCGGCGTCTGCACATCGACTCGCGCTCCCTGTTCCGCGATTCCGAGCTGGTCGTCGAAAGCCAGAGCGCCGACTTCGACCTCAACCGTCAGACCGGCGTGTTCAATGAAACGCGTTACACCCTGATCCCGCTCACCGCCCGCGGCGCTGCCCAGCGCATCGCCGTGGAACGCGCCGGGCGCGCCCAGCTCGACGAGGTCAGCTACACCACCTGCGCGCCGAGCAGCGAAGCCTGGATCCTGCGTGCGGACCGCATCGAGCTGGACCGCAACACGGGGATGGGCGTCAGCCGCAACAGCACGCTGTGGTTCCAAGGCGTGCCGATCCTCTACCTGCCCTATTTCCGTTTCCCGCTCGACGACCAGCGCCATACCGGCTTCCTGTTCCCCACCGTCGGCGAGTTGCACAACACCGGTTTCGACGTGCGCGAACCGTTCTACCTCAACCTGGCGCCGAACTACGACGACACCCTGATCCCGCGTTACATGTCGCGCCGCGGCTTTCAGATCGGCAACCGATTCCGCTACCTGACCGAAGACGCCGAAGGCTCGCTCTACAGCGAATACCTCAACCACGACGAAGAAACCGGCTTCCAGCGCAGCTACGTGGACTTCGAGCACCACGGCTTGCTCACGCCGCGGCTGGGATTGCAAGCCGAGTATGGCGCGGTCAGCGACCGCGCCTACTTCGAGGACCTCGGCGGCAACATCGATCTCGCGGCGACTTCGTTCCTGCCGCAGGGCGCCAAGCTCACTTACCAGGCGCCGACCGCCTATACGGTGAGCGCGCTGGTCGAGGGCTATCAACCCATCAACAGCGCGTTGCAGAGCACCGAGAATCCCTACCAGCGTCTGCCGCAGATCCGCATCGATGCCGTCACCAAGAACCGCTACCTCGACACCCGCGCCGGCCTGAGCGGCGAGTTCACCAACTTCGTGCGCTCGGATGCGATCGAGGGTCAGCGCATCGTCGCCCAGCCTTACCTGCGCTGGGAGCAGGACCACGCCGCCTGGTTCGCCGCCGGGCAGATCGATTTGTCGTACACCGCCTACAACCTGACCGACGCGGGCGGGCTGGCCCGTCGCCCGCAACGCAGCTTACCGCTGTACAGCCTCGAGGGCGGCCTGCACTTCGAGCGCATCACCGCCGCCGGTCGGCTCCAGACGCTGGAACCGCACCTGTTTTATCTCTACGTGCCGTACCACAACCAGGACGCCTTGCCGCTGTTCGACAGCGGCGAGCCGGACTTCGATTTCCCCGATCTGTTCGCGCGCAACCGCTATACCGGCGAGGATCGCATCTCCGACGCCCATCAGCTCACCAGCGCGCTGACCACGCGCCTGATCGATCCGGCCTCCGGCCTGGTGCGGCTGTCGGCCAGCTTCGGCGAGATCTACCGCCTGCGCGCCCCGCGCGTGGATCTGCCGGGGTTCAACATGCCCAGTGCCGGCAGCTCCGACTTCATCACCCGCTTCGACTACCAGTTCAACGCGGCCTGGGATGCGGCGGCGGAAGCGGAATGGACGCCGCAGTTCGATCGCATCGTGCGCGACGCGGTGGCGCTGCGCTACCGCCAGCCCGACGGCGGACTCGCACCGCGCCAGTTCGATCTCGCCTATCGCTATCGCGACGGCCTGCTGGAACAGACCGATCTGAGTTTCGCCACGCCGGTCAGCTCGCACTGGCGGCTGGCCAGCCGCTTGCGCTACTCGCTGCGCGATAGCCGCGCGCTGGAATCCTTCGCAGGCATCGAATACCAGACCTGCTGCTGGGCGATCCGCACCACCTGGCACCGCTATCTCAGCAACAGCCGCGGCGATTTCAACAACGGCGTCTATTTCCAGCTCGAGCTCAAGGGCTTAAGCCGCCTGGGCACCGGCTTCCAGCAGCTTTTGCCCGCCGCCGATCCCTTCGCGCCGATCCAGGGCCGGCGCGGTAACTCGCTCTCGTCCATGCTACCCTAGCCGGGTCCGGAGTCCGCAGAAACCTCCCTCATGAAGCTGTTCCCGAGCCGGGCCGTCGCCGCCGCGCTGTTATGCGCTTTCGCCGCGCAGGCCCACGCCGCCGCAGAAGTCATCGACCGCATCATCGCGGTGGTCAACGATGACGTGATCCTGGAAAGCGAGCTGGATCAGGCGCTGCACGTCACCGAGAGCCAGCTGCGCGACCGCGGCATCACCCCGCCGTCGGAGGACGTGCTGCGCAGCCAGGTGCTGGAACACCTGATCCTGCTCAAGCTGCAGACCCAGCAGGCGCAGCAGGCCGGGATCAAAGTGGACGACCGCGAGCTCAACGAAGTGCTCAACGGCATCGCGGCGCAGAACAAGCTGAGCCTAGCGCAGTTCATCGCCCAGGTGAAGCAGGAGGGCATCGACTACGCCGCGCTGCGCGAGCAGGTGCGCGACGAGATCCTGGTCAACCGCGTGCGCCAGAAAGAAGTGGACCCGCGCGTGGTGGTCACCGACCAGGACATCGACCAGTTCCTCGCCGCCCACGGCGGCAACGACCGGACCGAGTATCGCCTGTCGCACATCCTGGTGGCAGTGCCCGACGGCGCCACGCCCGAAGTGCGCGACAAGGCGCGCGCCAAGGCCGAGAAGCTGCTCGAGCAACTCCGCGCCGGCGCCGACTTCGCGCAGGTCGCCATCGCCAATTCCGACGGCCAGCAGGCGCTGCAGGGCGGCGATCTCGGCTGGCGCGACGGCTCCAGCCTGCCGACCGTCTTCGCCAACGTGGTGCCCAAGCTCGCAGTGGGCCAGATCAGCGACCTCATCGAAGCCGCCAACGGCTACAACATCATCAAGCTGGTGGACAAACGCGAAGGCGGCGAGCGCCAGACCGTGACCGAAACGCAGGTGCGCCACATCCTGCTCACGCCAAACACCCTCCGCGACGAGGACGCCACCCGCGCGCAGGCCTTCGAGCTCTACGATCGCCTGCAGAAAGGCGCCGACTTCGCGGCGCTGGCCAAGAAATATTCCGACGACCCCGGCTCCAAGAACGCCGGCGGCGACCTTGGCTGGCAGCCGCCGGGCGTGTTCGTCCCGGAGTTCCAGAAGCAGATCGACGCGCTCAAGCCGGGGGAAACCAGTCAGCCCTTCCACACCCAGTATGGCTGGCACATCGCGCAGGTCGAGGGCCGCCGCACGCGCGATGTCACCGAACAGGCGCGGCGCGCCCGCGCGCGCCAGGCGATCTTGCAGCGCAAGGAAGCCGAAGAGTACGACGCCTGGCTGCGGCGCCTGCGCGAGGAAGCCTATGTCGAATACCGCCTGAATGCCGACGGCGGCGAGACGGCGAGCGCCACGCCCGCCTCGTAAAGCGACGTTGTCCGAGCCGCCGATCATTCTGCTCACGCCGGGAGAACCGGCGGGCATCGGCCCGGATCTCGCGGTCCAGCTCGCGCAAGAGGAAATCCCGGCGCGGCTGGCCGTGATCGGAGATCCTGCTTTGCTCGCTGCGCGCGCCGGCCAATTGCGGCTGCCGCTGTCCGTCCACGAACTCGCCCACGACCGCACGCCGCCCGTTCACCGTCCGGGCGAACTCCAGGTCTATCCGGTGGCGCGCGCGGCGCCGGTGATCGCCGGCAAGCTCGATCCGCGCAACGCCGCCTACGTGCTGGACGGCCTGCGCCTGGCGGTGCGCCTGCTGCGCGCGGGCCGGGCCGATGCGCTGGTCACCGGCCCGGTGCACAAGGGCGTGCTCAACGACGCCGGCTTCGCGTTTTCCGGCCACACCGAGTTCCTCGCCGAACAGTGCGGCGCGCCGACGCCGGTGATGATGCTGGTCGCCGAATGCGAGGGCACGAACCCGCTGCGCGTGGCGCTGGCCACCACGCACCTGCCGCTGCGCGCGGTGCCGGCGGCGATCACGCGCGAGCGCCTCGTCGCGGTGATGCGTGTGCTGCACCACGATCTCGCGGCGCGTTTCGGCATCGAGCGTCCGCGCATCCTGGTCTGCGGTCTCAATCCGCACGCCGGCGAGGGCGGCCATCTCGGCCGCGAGGAAGTGGAGACCATCGCGCCGACGCTGGACGCCCTGCGCCTGCAGGGTCTGTCTCTGCTCGGCCCGCTGCCGGCGGACACCGCCTTCACCCCACGCTGGCTCGCCCAAGGCGACGCGGTGCTCGCGATGTACCACGACCAGGGTTTGCCGGTGCTCAAACACACCGGCTTCGGCCATGCGGTCAATGTCACCCTGGGCCTGCCGATCCTGCGCACCTCCGTGGACCACGGCACCGCGCTGGACCTGGCCGGCAAAGGCGGTGCGGATGCCGGCAGCCTGCGCGCGGCGCTGCGCCTGGCGGTCAATCTGGCCCAAGGCGGCCGCGCGCGATGAAGCGCGAGACTCCCGCGGCGCGGGCGCCGGCGGCGAAAAAGCGTTTCGGCCAACACTTCCTGCACGACCCGCGCGTGATCGAACGCATCGTGCGCGCCGTCGACCCGCAGCCTGGCGAAACCCTGGTGGAGATCGGCCCCGGCCTGGGCGCGCTCACGCGCCCGCTGCTCGAACGCGCCGGACGGCTGCACGTGATCGAGATCGACCGCGAGCTGCTGCCGCCCTTGCGCGAGGTCTGCGGCGATGCGCCGGGTCTGACGATCCACGCCGCCGACGCGCTGCGCTTCGATTTCGCGCGGCTGGCCGAGGACGGATCGCCGCTGCGCCTGGTCGGCAACCTGCCCTACAACATCTCCACGCCGCTGCTGTTCCATGTGCTCGAATTCGCCTCGCGCATCCGCGACATGCACTTCATGCTGCAGAAGGAAGTGGTGGAGCGCATCGTCGCCGCGCCCGGCGCCGCGGCCTATGGCCGCCTGACCGCAACGCTGGCGGCACGGGCGCAAGCCAGCGCGCTGTTCACGGTCGCACCCGGCGCATTCCGGCCACCGCCCCAGGTCGAGTCCGCGGTGCTGCGTCTCGTGCCGCGGCCGCCGCCGTTTCCGCTGGCGAGTCTCGCCGCCTACGACCGCATCGTCACCGCCGCCTTCGCTCAGCGGCGCAAGACCCTGGCCAACGCCCTGCGCGGATCTCTTTCCGCGGACGCCATCGCGGCCGCCGGCGTCGATCCGCGGGCGCGCGCCGAAACGCTCGCGCCCGCGGATTTCGCGCGCCTCGCGGACGCCTGCCCGGCGTAGGAGGGGCGTCAGCCCCGACACACGTTTGTAGTCTCGCAGCGGACGCCGTTCCTACGGCGCTGCGGTCGTGCCCGGCTCGCCATAGATGCGCAAGCAGGCGCGACCGGCGGCTTTGGCCGCGTACATGGCGTGGTCGGCGTGACGCAGCAGGCTCTCGAGGTCGGCCTCGTCGCTGGGATAAAGCGTGAGGCCGATGCTCGCGCTCACCGCCAGACCGTTCGCCCCCACGCTCAGCGGCTGGGCGATCGTCTCCAGCAGTTTGCCGGCGAGCGCGCGCGCGTCGTCGAGCGAGCGCTGCCCCGGTGCCAGCACGATGAATTCGTCGCCGCCCAGCCGCGCCACCGTATCGCTGGCACGCAGGCTAGCGGCCATGCGCGCGGACAAGGCGCGCAACACTTCGTCGCCGGCCTCGTGGCCGTAGCGGTCGTTGACCTGCTTGAAGCCGTCGAGGTCCAGAAACATCACCGCCAGTTCGCGACCGTCGCGGCTGGCCGCCGGCATGGCCTGGCGCAGACGCTCGTACAGCAGCGCGCGGTTGGGCAAGCCGGTGAGCGGATCGTAATGCGCCAGCCGTCGCAACTGCGCCTCGTAGCGCTCGCGCTCGCTGATGTCGCTGGCCACCGCGACGAACAGCGGCGGCGTTTCCTCCGGCAAATAGCCGAGCCGCACTTCCACCGGATAGCTGCTGCCGTCGGCGCGGCGATGGCGCGCACGGTAGACCAGCCGCTGGCTCGCGCCGCTGCGCAGCCGCGCGAGCCAGCCGCGGAACTCGTCCGCGTCCAGATCTTCGCTCAGGTCAAGGGGCGTCAGGCGCGCGAACGCGCGAGCGCGATAGCCGAGATTGCGCCGCGCGCCACGATTGGCTTCCACGAAACGCAAGGACTGGGCGTCGAAGAGGTAGATCTCCTCGACCGCGACGTCGAGCAGCCGCACCAGGTGCCGGGCCCGCTCGATCGAAGGCCGGCTCTTCCTTGAGCTGCGGACCATCAAACCGCCTCCTCGGACAGCGGCAGGACCCGCTCGGGTTGGCGCGCGACCGCCGGCGTGCGGACTGGAATCCCGCGGCGGCCGCCGCGATCCAGCGGTCTACGCGTGTCAGGGCCCGCTGCTGCTCGCCGAACCGCCGCCGCCGATGAAGCCCTGGCGGCCGTATTCCTCCGGAATCGGGTGCGTGAAACTGTCGAGATAGCGTTGATACACGCGGCTGGCAACCTCGCCTGGCATGGGGCGCGGCGTCCCGCTCGTGCTGGCGATCTGGGCCGCAAGCCAGGCGTTCGTCTCAGAACCGAAGCCACCCTCCTGCACAGGTGCCGCGGCCGTTGGTTCAGCGGGCCCGGCCGAGGGAGATTCCGCCGCGCCGCTCGGCGCGGAAGCGGTTTCTTCGCTCGGCCCCTGCGCGGCTTCGGCGGCCGGTGCCGGAGCCGCGGACTGATCCTGTGCAGGTGGTGCGGACTCCGCAGCGGCCGCCGCCGTCCCGTCGGCAACCGCCGCTGCCGACGCGCCAAGCAGGAACGCACAAACCGCAAGAATCATCTCGATGCGCATCGTTGGACTCCTCGCTCGCCTTCAGCGAGCCACGATTCTCCCACCTTGCTGCCGGCGGATCTGCTGGGCTTCCGCGCGCAGCCGTTGCAGCTCGTCCGCCGTCGCGCCCGCCCCCGCCGCCAGCTTCTGCACCGCCGCCTCGTTGCCCATCAGCATCATCAGGATGATGAGGTTGTTGCGGCACTTGCGGCTGTCCGGCGCCAGCTCGGCGGCCGTCGAAAGCTCCGGCATGGCCTCAGTATAACGGCCGGCCTGCATGAGGGCGTAACCGAGGTCGTTGCGGAAATCCACGTCGGTGGGCATCCGCCGGACGGCCTGCCGGAGGTCGCCAATGGCGGTGTCGAGATCGGTGCCGACGTAGAGCAGGCCCAGGCCATGGTACGCCGGGCCGGCATAAGGACCCGCGAGCAAACCGCGATACAGCGCCTCGGCCTGCGCCCGTTGATTGAGGTGGCGGCGCGCTTCGGCCTCCAGCAGCCGGAGTTCCGCGGTATCGCCCCCGTTGCGGCGTTCGTCCTCGATATGCGCCAGCGCGGCGTAGTACTGGCCGTTGGCGATCATGTCGCGGATCAGGTCGGTGTGGACCGGACCGCTCTTGAGTTGCACGGCCTGTGCGTCGGCAGGCGGCGTGGAACCGCTCGAAGAGCCATGCAGCGAAGCGCAGGCACACAGCAGGGCTGAAAGCGCCAGGGGCAGATAAGGTCTCATTGTTTCGCAAGGCCGGCGAACGCTTTGATGATCGCGGTAAAGGCAGGACCGGCGACGAACATCAACAATGCCGGGAAAAAGAATGCCACCATGATGACGTTCATCCGGCCGGACATGAGGTTCACCTTCTCGCGCAGGTCCAGCGCCATGCGCTCCTCGATCACCTTGAGCGCGTCGAGCAGCGGTTCGCGGATCTCCCCGCCATAGCGGTCGATCTGGCGCAGCACGCCCAGGATGGTGTTGAGATCGCCGACCTCCAGGGCCTCGCCGAGATTGCGCAGCACTTCCGCGCTGTCCGCGCCCGCCTCGATCTGGCGCAACGCCAGTTGCACCTCGCCGCCCAGCTCCGGCAACACGCCACTGCCCTCGCGCACCAGGTTGGAAAACGCCTGGCGGGTGGACAGGCCCGCGTCGAACAGCATCACCAGCATGTGGACGAACAGCGGGACCTCGTTCTGGATGCGCCGCTGGCGCGCCTTGGCCAGTGCGCGCAGCACCCGGATCGGAATCAACATGCCGGCAAGCACCGCGAGCAGGGCCATCATGAACACCAGGGGCACGCGGAACAGCTTGCCTTCGCCGAACAGCCAGCCGAGGAACACCAGGCCGAGCAGCACCAGCGGAACGAGGGCCTGCATCACGTAGAACAGCAGCCGGGATTGCGCGTCGCGCCAGCCGGCCTGGACGAAGAGCCGGTTGGTCTCGCCTTGTGTGTCGAGCAACTGGCCAAGCGCCTGCCCACGGCGTGCCAGTTCTTGCAATACCGGGCGCTCGCCCGCGGCGCCGAACTCGTCGGCCGCCGCAGCCGTTTCTTCCGCCAGGCGCCGCTGGATCTGGCGCCGCTCGCGCGACAGGAACGCCTGCACCACGAACACCGCCAGGGCGAGCACCGCGGCGAACACCGCCGCCGCCGCCACGAGCGCGAAAACGGTGGCGTTCATCAGTCGGTGCTCCCGACGGAGTTGACCATCCGCCAGAGGATGATCACGCCCGCCACCTGCAGCAGCGCGGCGCCGATCAGCAACCAGTGCCCGATCGGGTCATGCCACATCACGCTGTAGTAGTTACGGTTGCGGAAGAAAATGAACAGGGTCAGTCCGATCGGGACGACCGCCAGCACGACGGCCGAAAACCGGGTTTCCGCCGTCAGCGCACGCAGCTCGCGGGCCGAAAGCTCGCGCTGGCGAATGGCGGTGATCAGGCTCTTGAACACCGGCCGCAGGCTGCCGCCGTAGCGGCGGTTGACGCTGGCCGCCAGCGCCATGACCTTGAGATCGCGCAGGCGATAGAGCTCTCCCACCTCCGCCAGCACCTGGTCCGTGGGCGCGCCGAGTTTGACCTGGCGGGCCACGCTCATGAACAGCGGCCGGATGGGATCGGAACTCTCGCGCGCGGCGGCGGCCAGGGCTTCTTCCAGAGAATTGCCGGCGGAAAGGATGCGCGCCACGTTCTCCAGATACACCGGCAACTGCTCGATGATCCTGGAACGCCGCGCCGCGGCGCGCCGCAGCAGCACCAGGTAGATCAGAACCAGGGCGACGAAGGCGATCAGCGCGCCCAGCAGCCAGCCGCCGAGGACAAAAACCAGCAGGATCGCCACCGCCAGCGCAACCAGACCTCCGATCAGCTGGCGCGGCTGCGGTTCGATGCCCGCGCGCCAGAGCAGGGCGGCGATCCAGCGCAACAGCGGATTGCGCAGCTCCATCTGGCCGCCGGCCAGCGCAGCGGCGGAACCCGCCGCTTCCTCGTCCACGCGCAGCCGCGCGGTCGCCTGTTCTTCGCGCTGGCGGGCTTGCGCCAGGGAATACAGCCAGGCGGCGGCGGCCAGCAGCGCCAGCGCCAGGAACACCGTGATGACGGTCGCGGTCGTCATGCGGCTGCTCTCAGGTCCAGATGCCGTCCGCTGTCGGCCTCGAAGCGGAACACCTCGCGCAGATCCAGCTCGTGGCCCTTGATGCCTCTGATCTCGGCGATCGACAGCACGCAGCGCCGCCCGTCCGGCAGGCGCGCGAGGTGCACCATGAGCTGCAGGGCGGAAACGATCTGGCCGAGCAGGGTCTGTTCGCTGCCCGTGTAACCGGCGAAGCCGGCCAGCAATTCCAGCCGGTGGACGGCATCGTACGGATTGTTGGCGTGCAGCGTGGTCATCGAGCCGTCGTGGCCGGTGTTCATCGCCTGCAGCATGTCGAGCACTTCGTCGCCGCGGACCTCGCCGAGGATGATGCGGTCCGGGCGCATGCGCAGGGCGTTGCGCACCAGGTCGCGCGCGGTGACCGCGCGCTGGCCTTCGAGATTGGGCGGCCGCGTCTCCAGCCGCACCACGTGACGGTGGCGCAGGCGCAGCTCGGCGGCATCCTCGATGGTGATGATGCGCTCGCCTTGCGGGATCCACTGGGATAGCAGGTTGAGGAAGGTGGTCTTGCCGGTGCCGGTCCCGCCCACGATGATGATGTTGGTGCGTTTCTCCACGCGCTCGCGCAAATAGGCGATCTCTTCCTTGGTCGCGGTGCCCAGGCGCAGCAGGTCGTCCTCGAGCAGCGGATGCTTTTTGAACTTGCGGATCGACAGGCAGGGGCCTTCCAGGGAGATCGGCCGGATGATGGCGTTGACGCGCGAACCGTCCGGCAGGCGCGCATCCACCATGGGCGTGGATTCGTCCACGCGCCGGCCCAGCGGCGCCAGGATGCGCTGGATCACGCGGATCACGTGTTGCTCGTCGATGAAGCGCACTGGCGCCTCGAACAGCTTGCCGCCGCGCTCGACGAAGACGTTGTACGGCCCGTTGACGACGATGTCGTCCACGGTGTCGTCGTCCACCAGTTGCTGGATCGGGCCGTAACCCATCAGCTCGTTGTGCGCGTCGCGCACCAGCGCCTCGATCTCGCGCTGGTTGACCGGCAGCTTTTTCTCGAGCACGAACTGCCGCACCTGCTCGGCGACGAAGCGGTTGACGCGATCCGCCGTCCAGGTATCGATGTCGATGTTGCGCGCTTCGATCAGCGCAATCAGATGGCGATGAACGTCGGCCTTCAGCGCCTGATATTGATCGGTCAGGCGGAAACGCTCGGCGGATTCCGATGCGGTCATAGCGGCGCGAGCAGCATGCAGGGGTCCGGCGCGCAGCGCGGGGACCGTGGCGTCGCGAGTCGACGCGGGCATGAAACGGCGCGAACTCGGTGAGAGCTTGAAACAGGGAGTCTCATGCGCCTATCTCACCAATTTCGCGAGCAAGCCCTGCGCCGCAGGCTGGGACTTGAGCTGCGGCGCCGCCAGAACCTCGGCGAGCCGGCGCACGCCGTCGCAGTACGGGTCCTTGCGCGCCAGGGTGAACAGCGGCTCGCCCGAGTTCATCGACATCACGCGGTTGAGGTTCTCGGTGTGCAACACGGCGAGCAAGGGCAGCTCGAACAACTGCGCCAGGTTGGGCGGCTCCAGGCCCAGGCGCTTGCGGTAGTTGTCCACCACCAGCCCGGCGTTCTCCAGGCCGCAACCTTCGTGGCGCAAGGCGCGCAGCAGATGGCGGTTGTGGCGCGAGCGCAGGATGGACTGGTCGGACAGCAGAGCCACCCGGTCGGCTTCGCGCGCCACCCCCACCAGCGCGGCCATGGGAAGCTGGCCGTCCAGCGCCAGCACGATGTTGGCGAATAAACCGCGCAATACCGTCAGCAGATGCAGCAGCGCCTCCACGTCCACCGGCGGCGGGCCGAGCAGGTCTTCGGGTAGCGAGAGCACGTAGATGCCGCTGCCATGGCGGGTGAAGGCGGTGTCCACCAGCGTCTGGTCGCAACGGCGCGCGTCGCCGATGGCGTCCAGCACGCTGTAGACCTGCTTGAGGTTGAGGAACACCGCCGCCGCCCCCGCTGGCGTGGCCAGGTCGATCAGCAGCGTGCGCTGGTTGGGCGCCTGCGTTTCCCCGATCGCCAAGGCCAGGTGTTCGGCCAGGAAGGCGGTCGCCACATAAGGGTGGCTGGAGAGCACCGCGTAAAGCTTGCCGGTCTTGGGCGCGGCGGGGCCGCCGCCCGGGCCACCCGTCATCGAGCGACGCAGCAGGCGGCCGATCTGCACGCCCAGCGTCGCGTCGTCGCGGTGCAGGACGAAGAAATCGCGCGCGCCGGAGCGCATCGCCGCCAGCACCCAGTCCGGATTCTCTTCCGCGCCCAAGCCCACCACGGGGACCTGCCAGTGCCGCTCCAGGAAACGCTCGATCAGCGCCGCGCGCTGCGCGAGCTGCTGGCTGTCGAACTCGCAGAACAGGATGTCCACGCGCGGCAAGGCTTCGATCCGCGCCAGCACCTCCGCGGCTCCGCCGCCGCGCAGCAGCGTCACTTCGAGGTTGGCGCCGGCGTTTTGCAGCCAGTCCCGATAGACCGGGTCGTCGGCGATGACGATCGCTTGCGTTTTCATCGCAGCCGCGACAGGGACCGCGGAGAGTCTAGCGGCTGTATCCGTGGTCGCTCATCCCGAAGTCGCCGGTTTCCATGAACATAGTGTGTGCGAAACCCGGCTGGTACTGGTCTGTCTGCGCACCCGGCAGTGGCGGCAGGGTCGCGCCGCGCGCCAGCGGCTGCACCAGGTGGGGCGTGACCACCATGATCAGCTCCTTCTCCTGACGGTTGATGCTGGTGTCGCGGAAGAAGGCGCCGATCACCGGCAGATCGCCCAGCCACGGCACCTTGTCGATGTTGTTGCGCAGGTTGTTGCTGACCAGACCGCTGATGACGAAGCTCTCGCCGTCGCCGAGCTCCACCGTGGTATCCGTGCGGCGTACGTCCAGGCCCGGAACGGTGAAGCCGTTGAGGGTGATGCCTTCCGAGAAATTGAGCTCGCTCACTTCGGGCGCCACTTTCAGCGCAATGCGGTCCTTGGACAGCACCGTGGGCGTGAGGCTCAGCCGCACGCCGAACTGCTTGAACTGGATGGTGATGGTCGAGGCGCCGTTGATCCCGCTGCCGCCCTGCGGCACCGGCACGGGAAACTCCCCGCCGGCGAGGAAGCTGGCGGTCTGGCCGCTCATCGCGGTCAGGCTGGGCTCGGCCAGCACGCGCGCCAGGCCCTGGTTCTCCAGCACGGAGAGCACGCCGAGATAACCGTCGTTGGCGAAGATGAAGTTGAAGGCGTCCTGGATCGGCAAAAAGCCGGTGGCGCTGCCCAGCGCGGCGCCTTCGATACCCGACAGCGAGCTGCCGGTGCCGGCGCCGGGGTTGGGAATGCCGTTCAAGCCCGAGGCCGTGCCGCGATTGGTCAGCGACTCGAAGTGCCGGCCGTTGTGCAGGAAGTTGATGCCGTACTGCTGCAAGGCCGTGCGGCTGACCTCGACGATCTTGACCTGGCTCAGCACCTGGGTACTTTCCAGCGCCACCTGGCTGCGGTCGCCGACGGGACCTTTGGCTCCCGTTCCGGAAGCCAGCACGGCGTCTTGATGGGCCAGCAGATCGGCTTGCGTGCCGGCCAGCCCGCTGCCCACCTCCACGCGGTATTGGGCCGGCGCGGCGTTCTTGCCGCGCGGCCATACGATCAGGCTGGTGGTCCCCAAGGCCTTGCCTTCCAGCAGCAGCTCGCGCGGACTGATCACGGTCACGTCCGCGATCTTGGGATCGCCGACCGCGACGCGATGGACCGGCTGGTCCTGCCGCAGCAGACGCTGGCTGCCGACCGCCACCGTGAGCACCACGTTGGGGGCGGGCTGGGCGCGCACCGGCGTGCACAGGGACAAAAACGCCAGCACGGCAAGCGCAAAAACGCGCGCGAGCGCTCTCGCCGGAGCGGTGTGGGCCGCGACCCGCTCCGACATCCACGTAGGAGCGGCGTCAGCCGCGACAAGCCCGTAGGAGCGGCGTGAGCCGCGACCGTCGAGCGCGATGCTCGGGGTCAACGCCCCTTCGAAGCCATTCCGTACCGCGCGATTGCACATTCGTCTTCCCCTGAACCCCGATCCTCGCGCGTTCACGGATACACCGTGCTGCGCGCGGAACCGCGATACACGATCACCGCCGCAGGCGCGCCCTTGGGCAGCTTCTTCTTGAGCGCCGCCAGTTCCTTCATCGTGATCGGCTGGTCAGCCTCCGGCCCGGTGGGCGCCGGCGCGGCGTTTTGCGCCAGGCTCGCGCCGGAAATCTCGGCCGGCGCCGGTGCCGGCGCACCCTCCGCCCCGGTGCCCGCGGCACCGGGCGGCGCGGCGGCCTCGGCGACTTGCGTCGGTGCCGCCGGATGCAGCGCCAGGCGCAGCTCGCCGATGCTGGCGCCGAGCATGACGCGCGTCACGTCCGCATCCGGCACGGCGACCACCACCGTGCGCTGGTGCGGGCCGGGCGTCTGCGGCTGTCCCGCGCCGGGCTGGCCTTTTTGCCCGGCGGTGCCGGCCGGCGGCGCGATGATGCGATCCTCGTAGGCCAGCACCAGCGCGTCGCGCAGCAGGATGCGCGCCTGCGCCGGCTTGACGTCATTGCCCTCGTCGTTGCGCAGATACAGCAGCACGTCCACCACGTCGCCGGGGCGCACGAAACCGCCCACGCCAATCACGTCGTCGATCTTGAGCGACACCGCCTTGTCGCCCGGCGGGATCAGCCGAGCGAGCTGGTTGTTCTCCTTGAAGAAGCGCGGCGTGATCGGCGCGCCGGCGTCGATGTCGATCAGCGGCGTGCGGCCGACCACGTCGTCCACGTTGGCGTAGTAGTCCTTGGGCGCGATCTGCACCGGCTCCAGCGCCACCGCGTCCTTGCTGATCGGCTGGTTGGCGAGCAGCGGCCGGGTCGCCACCACCACTTGGATCTGCGGCGCCGCCGGCTGCCCGCCTGCCTGCTGCGGGGCTGCCGCGTTGGAAGCGGTCTGCGCGTAATTGCGGCTCATGCGGAAGGCGACGATGGCGAGGACGATCGCCAGCACCACGAAGACGACCGCGACGACCCTGATGACGTTGCTGCTCATCCCCAAGTTCTCCCCTGACCGCCTCACGTCGCTCGGCGCGACCGGGATTTAAGCACAGGACACCGTGCGCCGCTACCGTCAACTCACCGCCACGGCACAGGCCGCCAAACCGTTCGGCGGCAGCGGGGGAAAGGTCCCCAGCAGCGGCAGATTCGCGATGGGCGGCAAAAACGAATTCAATTGCGCTTGGGTCAGCGACACGCGCACCACGTAAGCCCCAGCCGGAGCGCTGCAGCCGGTGAATGAGACCGTCGGCTTGATGCCCGCGCCGCTCAGCCAGGTCAGGCTGTTGTTCACCGCCGTGGTCGCGGCGGTATTACGATCCCCCACTCCCGGGATCACGGCGACCGCCGCCTCGGCACCCTGCTGGGCGGCGAAGTTGATCGCCTGCTGGAACACGTACACCATCGAATAGACGATGACGCTGTAAGCCAGCCCGAGCAGGATCGGAAACACGAAGGCGAACTCCACGGCCACGGCACCGTGTTGCCTACCAGGCGAACCGGCTTTCATTCGATGGACCATCATCGCTGACCCCTCGGTTTCATCACGATGCCAGAGGTGCGTTGCCTCGCCGCAACGAGAATCTACGAGAATCTACCGGCGTATCGCCACTGGATCCAATCGCTGGCTGCACATTGCTCTGCCCTCCATCCCCGATCCCGAATCATGGCGCGCACGACACGACCGCAAAATGTTCGGAGTCAGACTTCACTCGTCCTTGGGACGAATGAAGCCGACCACCGCGAACCAAGAAGACACACCGAAGTAAGGGGCGAATACTTGTGTGTAGCCTCCAAATCCTGATGACTCCAGCGTGTGCATGACAGCACGCCACCCGTCGAGGTCAGCGGATCTCTTTTCTTCTTATGGGGTCGGAAGCTTTCCGCCAACGCCATTAAAGAAGTTAACCAGATCCGAACCGAGCACCATGGTAGCCCCTAACAAAACAAGGGCCACGATGGCAATGATGACGGCATACTCCGTCGCCGTCGCACCCGTCTGCCGACGCAGGCCCAACAATTTGATCCGATCCAGCATGTTCATGGAATTGCTCCTGGTAAATGACCGAGTCCATCCGACTCGCAGAGTAAGCTAGGGCAACCCCCGTCTGGCGTCAAAGCAGTTCGCGGCCGCGTTCGCTACCGCCCATCGGTTTTCATGTGACCTGACTCGGTCGTTGGTTGCGCGCAGGCTCGGATTTCGCTTTTGCGGCAGGCTGCGGCCGCCGCCCACCCGTCATCGCCGCAGCGCGTTCGCGAAAAAACAGCGTCGCGCAGGGCCGGGTATCCTTTCCAGCCTTGCGCAAGACGCACGGGTGTTCCTGGTGAGCCTCTACGCCATCGGCGACCTGCAAGCCTGCTACGACCCGCTGCGCCGGCTGCTCGACCGGCTGCGCTTCGATCCCGCGCGCGACCGGCTGTGGCTGACCGGCGACCTGGTCAATCGCGGGCCCGCCTCGCTGCAAACCCTGCGCTTTGTAAAAAGCCTGGGCGGCGCGGCGGTCACCGTGCTCGGCAACCACGACCTGCACCTGCTGGCGGTGGCCCACGGCCGGCGCAAGGGCCGCCACGACACGCTGGACGAAGTGCTCGCCGCGCCGGATCGCGAGGAGCTGCTCGACTGGCTGCGGCACCGGCCGCTGCTGCACGAGTCCGCGGACGGCGCCACCGCCCTGCTGCACGCCGGCTTGCCGCCGCAATGGGATCTGGCGCAGGCGCGCGCCTGCGCGCGCGAGGCGGAGGCCGCGCTGCAAGGCGAGGACTACGCCGGGCTGCTGCGCGAGATGTACGGCGACCAGCCGGACCGCTGGGACGAGGGCCTGTCCGGCATCGCGCGGCTACGCTTCATCATCAACTGCTACACGCGGCTGCGCTACTGCACGGCCGAGGGCCGGCTCGACCTCAAGCCCAAAGGCGCGCCCGGCACGCAACCGACGGGCTTGCTGCCCTGGTTCGCGGTGCCGGGGCGACGTTCGGCGAACGTGAAGCTGATCTTCGGCCACTGGTCCACGCTGGGTCGAGTGCACTGGCCGGAGCACCGCGTGTGGGGCCTGGACACCGGCGCGGTGTGGGGCGGCCGGCTCAGCGCCCTGTGCCTGGACGACGGCCGCCTCGAAGCGGTGGAATGCCCGGAGTATCAACGGCCGGGCGGCGAAGGGTAGTCGCGACGTCGGCCGCGACCGCGACATCTCGCATCGGACCCTCGCCCGCGCCGGAGCTGGCTTCCCGGTCCGCTGGGATCGTCGATCCGGCTCTACGACCTGGGCATGCGCCCGGGCACACCCGCGATGGTCAACGCGCCCAGCGCGAGTCCGGCCAGGACGTCGGCCAGATAATGCCCCCCGCCAGCCGGCGTCACCGCGACGATCAAGACATCGAGTATTGCCATCGGCCAAAACAGCCTGGGAATGCCGCGCACGGCCCAGGCGCACAATACGGCAAGCGCGGCATGAAACGACGGAAACCAGACCAGCCCCTGCGCGCGGCTCAAATCGATCACGCGCAGGCTGCCATCGCGTAAGGCGAGATATTGCTGCACGTAGAGCTTGGTGTGCGCCTCGGGGGTCCCGTAATGGACGAAGGCCCCTGCCGCCGGCAGTAAGGCACCGAGCACGACGGTGATCATGCTGCTGGCCAGGAACGCAACGAATAGCTCTCGTGCCCGCTTCGCGTATTCCATGGCATCGAGCAGTACGATCAGCAGAATGAGCTGCGGCCCCAAGGCCAAGTAAATCATTTGCATGCCCACGTATCGCAGCGGCGCTTGCATGAACCACCGGTGATAGGCCAGCCAGTCGAAGCCAAGCGCGTGATCGAAGGCGGCAAAAGCGTCATCGAGCAGGGGACGATCAGCCAAGCCCGTGAGCAAATAGCTCAGCACGCCGAGCGCGTTGGTATAGAGCACGTAGTACAAGCCGGTCTGAGCGAGCGCGGCCAGACGAGGCGCGGGCCGCAGATCGCGATAGATCCACCACAAGGTCACGAGCAGGACGACCGCGCCGGCCACTCCGAGCTCGGGCTGCCAGCGCAGCGAGAAATCGCTGGCCGACAGCAACAACGCATCGAGGCCGGCAACGGCGAGGATCGCAGCCCAGATTCCGCGATTGCTCAACCGCGATCCTTGGGTTAACTGGCGTCAATGCCTCGGCTTGAACACCGGTTTCTCGCCCGGCGCCAGCTTGCGCGGCACGATCAGGAAGCGCGCGATGGCCGGCAGGATCAAGATGGCGCCGAACATGTTGGCGGTGAACATGAACACCAACAGCTTGCCCATGTCGCGCTGGAACTGCAGACCCGAGAACAGCCAGGTCGCCACGCCGAAGCCGAGCGTGATGCCGGTGAACACCACCGCCTTGCCGGTCATCTTCAGGGTCTTCAGATAGCCCTCGCGCAGGTCGAAACCGCTGGCGCAGGCATCGGCCAGCGTGGCGTAGACGTAGATGCCGTAGTCCACGCCGATGCCCACCGCCAGCGCCACCACCGGCAGGGTCGCCACCTTCATGCCGATGCCGAGCAGCGCCATCACCGCGTAGGCCATCCACGAGACCAGCGCCAGCGGCAGCATGATGCAAACGATGCTCTGCCACTCGAAGAAGGAAATGTACACGCAGATGACGATGGCGATATAGACGTACAGCAGGATGCGTTTCTCCAGCTCGTGCACCACCTGGTTGGTGGCGGCCATCACGCCGACGTTGCCGGTGGCCAGCGCGAAGTTGACCGGACATTCCTTGTCCATGCCGGCGAGCTTGGCCTTGGCCGTATCCAGTTTCTTCTGCTGCGCGACGATCGCGGGATCGGCCTGGATCTTGTCGTCGCTCATGCCTTGGCGCAGGCGCTCTTCGGTCATCGCCTCGAGCGCGATCTTGTCCATGCCGGTCTCGCGCCGGGTGAGATTCTTCTCGGCGCAGTACTTGGCGTCCACGTCCTTGTGGGTCTCGTAGAACTCCTGCGCGTTGTCCGAGCCGAAGCGCTCCACCTCGCCCACGATGCGGTTGATGGTGGTGGCGCGGTGATCGGAGGTGAACACCCAGATCGGCATGGCCGAGCAGGATTCGTTGAGCATGCCCGTGGGCGGCGTGATCGGGGTGATCGCCTGCACCATGGCGTCCTTGTTGCGCGGCAGGACGTAGAACTTGGGGCTGCCCTCGACGAAAATGCTGTACACGAACTTGGCGAGCTGCGGTAGCGACAACGTGGACTGTACGCCGGCGGTGTTGGTCAGATGCCAGGCCAGCCGGTCGATCTGCTCCATCACGTCGTATCGGATGCAGGCGTTGGGGTCGGTTTCCGCGACCACTTTCAAGATGTCGGTGCCGAGCGCGAAGTTGTCCACGATGGCGGCGTTGTCGCGGTTGTAGCGCGAGTCCGGCAGCAGTTCCGGCACCCCTTTCTGGCTGTCGCCGATCTGCAGGTCCTTGCCCTTCCACAGACTCAGGCCGAGCAGTACGCCGCAGATCAGCAGCGCGGCGATCGCCGGCTTGGGCTTGACCATGTTGGACAGCAGCTTCCAGACGGGGTCGAAGATGCTGTCGCGCTTCTCCTGCTTGGCGACGAAGGCCTTGACGTCGCCGATGTTCACCCAGGTCAGCCAGATCGGCATCATCACCTTGTTGGTGATGATGATCGCGGCCATGCCCAGGCAGGCGTTGAGCGCCATCTCCTGGATGATGCCGATGGGGATCAACGCGATCATGGCGAAACCCGCCACGTCGGTCATGATGGCCATGGTTCCGTAGATCGCCAGCCGCCGCCAGGTGTAGAGCGAGGCGTCGAAGCTGTTGCGCTGGTACATCTCCAGCTCGCCGACCCAGGCGTTGACGTACTGCACGCCGTGCGACACCGACACCGCCAGGATCAAGAACGGCACCAGGATGGCGAAAGGATCCACGCCCTTGCCGAACAGCTTGAGCAGACCGAACTCCCAGACCACCGCGGTGATCGAGCACACCAGCGGCAGGATGGCCAGACGGAAGCTGCCGACGTACAGCCACAGCAGGATCATCGTCATCACCAAGGTGATGAGGAAGAAGGTCACCACTTCCTGGGTGGCGTCGATGACGTCGCCCACCACCTTGGCGAAACCCACGATGTGGATGCCGATGTCCGGACTGTATTCGGGATTGGCCGTCTGCTCGATGTCGATCAGCCGGCCGTGCACCGGCACGACGTAGGCCGAGCCGTCGGCCAGGTGCAAAGTGCCGTTGAAATCGGTGAACCAGCGCTTGAGCGTGCCGACCGGCACGTAATGCTCGGCGAGCACCTCGCCCTTCTTGAACAAAACTTGGCCGGCCTTGAGCTTGCCCTCGTCGGTCTTGCGCAGCGTGTAGTTCTTGCCGGCGACGATGTCCTCTTTGGCCTTGTACAGGTACTTGACCGGGCTGGCGAAGCGCCCGCGCACCCGGTCCTCGATCTGGTCGGCGAGTTCGCCGTAGTCCAGCTTGACACCGGTGATGGGATCGACTTCCAGCAGGTCGGCCATGACCATCGCCCCGCGCTGGTCGTTGCTCACCAGGCGGCCGATGTAGCCGCCCTTGGCGACGTTGGATTTGATCTTGGCGAACATCGCCGGCGTCGGCTGGTAGTCGGCGGGAATCACGTTGGCGCCGTAGAAACCGCCTTCCACCACCTCGATGTAGGTGACGTTGGGCGTGAACAGCGACTGCACCTGCGAACGGTCGATGCCCGGCAGGAAGAACACCGCGTCGGTGACCTGCTTGAGCCGGGTGAGGAACTTCTCGTTGTAGATGTCCCCGCCGTTCTTCTGCATCAGCGCCACCAGCAGCGTGTTGGCGCCGCCGAACTGCTCCTGGTACTGCTTGTACACCTGCATGTACGGATGCTTGAGCGGGATCGACTTGTCGTAGCCGGCATCCTGCTTGATGTGCGCCGCCTCCCAGGCGAGGAAGGCGGTGATGAGCAACAGCACCGTCATCGTCGTGCGGCGGCGCTGATAGATGAACGACTCGCCGAAGCGGATCGCCGCCTCGAACACCCGGTGCATGAAGACGGGTTGACTCATGTGGGTTCTCTCCCCCCGAGTTGGTGCCGGCGCGTCGCGCGGCCGGTCATTGCAAGCTGTCGATGTGCTGGATGCCGGAGACGCCCACCATCACCAGTCCGCCCTTGAACGGCACGGCGTCCGAGTACGGCGTGTCGCCGGGACTCTTGACGTTGCGCGCGGTGCCGGTGTCGGTGTCCACCAGTTCGACGATGCCGTTCAAACCGACCATGGCCACCTGATGCGCGTCCAGCGCCGCGCAGCCGAAGAAGGAATTGGTGGTGCCGGTGTCGATCTTCTGCCAGTCGCCCTTGCGCACGTCGTGGCTGAGATAAGCGTTGCCGCGCAGACCGCAGACCAGCGCGCCGGAATCGCCGCGCGGCACGGCGCCGAAGAAGGTGCCTTCATAAGGCGATTTGAGCTTGCTCCAGGTCTTGCCGCCGTCGGTGGACAGCCCCAGCGTGCCCTGCTCGCCGGCGACGAACAGGTCACCGTTGCCGAGCTTGCGGATGGCGTAGAGATGGAGCTGGTCGCCGGTGATCGCCGGCGCCTCCACCTTGGTCCAGTTGGCGCCGCCGTCCGTGGTCTGCTCGAACAGCCCGTAGGCGCCGACGGCATACGCGTGGTTCGGATCCAGCGCCAGCACGTCGAGGAACGGCTCCTGCAGCTCGGGCTGGAAGTTCTGCAGGGTCCAGCTCCTGCCCCCGTCGCCTGTGTGCAGGACCACCGCATCGTGCCCCACCGCCCAGCCGTGCTGCGGATCGGCGAACGACACAGCGGTCAGCGCGGCGCGCACCGGCGTCGGCACTTGCGCCCAGGCGCGGCCATCGTTGGAAGCGAGGATCTCGCCGCGGTCGCCGACCGCGATCAGGTGTTCGCCGGTGTCGATCACGCCCAGGATCAGCGCCTGGGTCGCCTTGGGCATGATCTCGGACGGGCGCGGCTTGATCTGCACCGGCGCCGTGGGCGGTGCGCCGTCCTCGGAGGCGGCCGGGGCCGCATCTTCGGCCGCCGCGCTCAGCCACGCGCCCGCCGCGAGGCAGCACGCACCTGCAAGCCAAGGGAACACCCGTCTTGGGGTTTTCATGAACGGCTCCTCTCGCGTAACGCTTTTTTAGGACACCCTGAGCGCCGTCCATGGCGGTGCGGGGCGCTCACCCGTTTGTGCTTGGACATGGTCGGTGGCGCGGCGCAGATGTACCAAACTGTAGCGTACGGCGCAAGGAAAATCGTTCGAATCCTCCGGCCGGAGCTTCAATCCGCCAGCCACACGAGCGCCGCCATGCGGCCGGTGCGGCCATCGCGGCGATGGGAATAAAAGCGCGCGGCATCGGCGTGCGTGGACAGACCGCCGCCGTGAACTCGCGCCACGCCGATGCGCGCCAGGCGCTGCCGCGCCAGCGCGAACAGGTCGGCGTACCACTTGCCGGGCGCCGGCCCGGGGCGAAACGCCGGCGCCGCGCCGGGGTCGGCGGCGAGGAACGCGGCGCGCACCTCGGTTCCGACCTCGAAGGCTTCCGGGCCGATCGCCGGCCCCAGCCAGGCGAGCAGACGCGCCGGCGCCACCGGCAGCGCCGCCACGGTGGCCTCCAGCACGCCGGCGGCCAGGCCGCGCCAGCCGGCGTGCGCGGCGGCGACCACGCTCGCGTCCTCGTCGCACAACAGCACCGGCAAACAGTCCGCCGCCAGGACCGCACAAACCACGCCCGTCTGGGTCGTATAGATCGCATCCGCTTCGGGCGGCGCGGCGGAATTTTTCTGGAAGGGCGCGCGCACCACGCGCGTGCCGTGGACCTGCCACAGCCAGCAGGGCTCCGCCGGCAGCCCGAGCGCGGCGGCCAGCCGCCGGCGGTTCTCCGCCACCGCGGCCGGATCGTCGCCGCTGAGCGCGCCGAGATTGAGGCCTGCGTAAACGCCGCGGCTCACGCCACCCGCGCGCGTGCTGAACGCGGCGCGCACCCGCGCCGGCGCCGGCCAGTCTGGAACAATGAACATGGCCCATTGTAGGAGGCGCGTCCGCGCCGGCGACCGCGGCCGAGGTGGTGCTATGGCCGCGCCCAGATGCGCAGCGCTTCGAGCAACTGCCGGAAATCCTCCGGCAAAGGCGCTTCGAAGCGCAGTTCGCGCCCGTGCGCCGGATGCGCGAAGGCGAGCGCGCGCGCATGCAGCGCCTGACGCGGAAACGCCTTCAGGGCATCGCGCAGTTCTTCCGCCATGCCGATGCCGCGCACCACGCGTCCGCCGTACAGCGGGTCGCCGACGAGGGGATGCCGCAGGTGCGCCAGGTGCACGCGGATCTGGTGGGTGCGTCCGGTTTCGAGCTGCACGCGCAGCCAGGTGTGGAAGCGGAAGCGTTCGTGCACGCGGTAGTGCGTCACCGCGCGCCGGCCGCCCTCGGTCACCGCCATGCGCAAGCGGTTACGCGGATCGCGGCCGATGGGCGCGTCCACCGTGCCGCCGGCGACGATCACGCCGGAAACCAGGGCGTCGTATTCGCGCTGGATGCGTCGCGCCGCCAGGTCGGCGACCAGACGCGTGTGCGCCGGCAGGTTCAGGGCCACCACCAGCAGTCCCGAAGTCTCCTTGTCCAGGCGATGGATCAGCCCCGCGCGCGGCAGCCCCGCGGTTTGCGGGAAGCGATGCAACAAGGCGTTCTGCAAAGTACCGTCGGGCGCGCCGGCGCCGGGATGCACGATGAGCCCGGCGGGCTTGTCGATGACGGCGAGCCACTCGTCGGCATACACGACCGACAGCGCGATCTCCTGGGCCGCCGCTGCGGTCGCGGGCTCGGCCGCGGGCGGGCTCAAGGCGAGCACGTCGCCGGCGGCCACCGCTTCGCGCGGGCGCTGCGCCGGCGCCTCGTTGCGCAGCAGCCTGCCCTGTTCGATCCAGGT
>Ga0070740_10001242_pt1 | contig 37029 bp, 28 predicted proteins | sample Coa_R2_FD_67286 | JGI IMG/M metagenome (GOLD analysis project Ga0070740, IMG submission 67286) | Surface soil microbial communities from Centralia Pennsylvania, which are recovering from an underground coalmine fire - Coalmine... | ecosystem: Environmental > Terrestrial > Soil > Unclassified ... | reverse complement strand
GTTTCAAGAGCTGTCTCGCTCCGGGGCGGCGATATTGCTGACCAGGCATGTCGTGCGTCCTTCTGAGCGGGAGATACAGAGCAACCCGCCGTCGCGCAGCGCCAAGCTGCGTGCGGTGGAAATGAAGTAGAACGCAAGCAGAGCAGCGGCCGTCTGGCGCGCGCCTGGCAGTAGGAGTTGGATAACAAAGCAGGGGAACTGAGCATGGCATCGTTGGCTACCGTTTTTCACCGCTTCGTAGGGTCGAAGGCCTACGCCGAAGCGGGGACTCGCGTCGCAGCGCGGCGCGAACATGATCCGTACGTTCTGCGCGCCATTCCGAACGAGGATATCTACTTTTTTGTTAAAGACATTAATAATTCGCGCGTGGTGCGCGAGGCGGACCCCCAGGCGAGAGGCGCATGCTGGAAGCTGATCGCAGCCGCCGGTCTTGGCGTCCTTTTATTCATCGGCGTGCTGCTGCCGAGCGCCTATGGGCTGATGGCGGGATATCAGATCCAGAACCTCAAGCAGGAACAGCAGCGGCTTATGACGGAGCGCGCCGCGCTCGAGGTGGAGGAAGCGAGGCTGCTCAGCCCGCAGCGGTTGGAAGAACTGGCGCGTATGCAGTCCTTCGTCGACCCCGCGCCACAGCGAATCGTCTATCTCGAAGGCGATAAGAGCGGGTCGCTGGCCATGAACAAAACGGCCGCGAACCGGCAGTAACAGATCATCCGGGCTTGCCATGCTCACCATCGGATTGGTCTCGGGCGGTGAATACCTCCGTTACTGCGCGTTAGACGCGGACGGTCGAATTGTGGCGGAGGGAACGGAGCCGGGCGCGGAGCGCGGCTTGCGCCAGCGCTTTGGGTCTTTGCCGCCCAGCATTTTTTCAATTGAATACAACCCCGCTCAATGCCCGCAATATGCGACGCTTGCCGGACTGGGGCACATGCTGTATTTCAGCGGGCCTGCGCCTGAATGGATGATGCCGGCGTTCGCGGCCAGCGCCCGGACCCTGGCGCGCCAAAACGGCGGGCCGCTGTGGGTGGTCACGCGCCATATCGCAAGTGACGGCTCGGGGCTGCGGTTTACGCTGGCCATCGACGCGGCCGGGAACGTGAACCACGCGTGGTACTTCATCGGGCCGGTGGGCCCGGGCGCGTTGCCGGCCTTGCACGAGCTTCGGCCGGACGGCGGGCGGGGCTTTGTTCCGACACAGCGCGGCGGACCTGAGCGGGCGGATTGCACCTCGCCGCGCGACCGCGCGTGGCGTATGGCCGAACTGCTCCGGCATGACTGTTCGTGCCGCATGCCCCCGCCGGCGCGCGCCGTCGCCTGAGAATCGAAGTGCAGGATGTACGAACTCGAATCGACCAGGCGGGTTCAAGTGCTGGCGCGCGTTGCGCTGGCCTGGGCGGCAATACTCATCCTGCGGCTTGTTCATCTTCAGATCATTTCCCATGCCGAATTCGAGCGACTGGCCCAGCAACAGCACGAAAAGCCGCTGAAAATTGAAGCCCCGCGCGGAACAATTTTCGACCGCAACGGGATCCCGCTCGCAAAAAGCCTTCCTGTCGACTCCGTGTGTGTAAATCCCCGGCGCATTCCGGACCTAGGCGTGGCTGCGCAGATCCTCGCCGGCGTCCTGGACCTGGATGCAACGACACTCTACGCAAAGTTGAAGGATGCAGCCGAACGGCAAAGCGGCTTCATGTGGGTCAAGCGCCGCATCTCTCTGGAGGAATCGAAGCGGCTGCGCAGCATGAAGCTCGACTGGATCGAGTTCCGTACGGAAAGCCATCGCTTCTACACCAACGGTCAGCTTGCGTCGCACGTTGTCGGCAGCGTGGATTTCGACCAGCAGGGCAACTCCGGGCTGGAGTTGTCTCTCAATGAAGAGCTCCAAGGATATCCGGGCGAGGTGACGCTGCTCCGCGACGTGAAGAATAACGCCTATGCGTCGGAGGTGGAGAGCAAGCCCGTTCCCGGCAAAGACATTACCACCACCATTGATTCGCGAATCCAGTTCGTCGCCGAGCGCGCCATCGCGCAAGCCGCACAGAACAGTCACGCCCGCAGCGGCAGCGTGGTGGTCATGGATCCGCGTACGGGTGAAGTGCTGGCCATGGCGAACTACCCCACCTTTGACCCAAATGAACCGCCCGGTCCAAAGCAGCCGCTCTCCTGGCGCAATAACCTGGCGATCACTTCCCCGTACGAACCTGGCTCGGTATTTAAAGTCGTGACTCTGTCGGCCGCTCTGGAAACCACATCGATGCGGCCGTCGACGGTCGTGAATTGCGGCAACGGCGTGCTGCGGCTCGGATCGCGCACCATTCACGAAGCGCACCATGGCTACGGGCTGCTCTCAATGGCCGACGTGCTGGCGCGCTCGAGCAACATCGGAGCGATCCAAATCGGACTCCGGGTGGGGCCGGAGAACATGTACGAATATATGCGGCGCTTGGGATTCGGCAGCCGCACCGGCATTCCGCTCCCTTCGGAATCGAGCGGCGTGGTTCGAAAGCTGAGCCGTTGGGGCAGCACCTCGCTCGCTTCCATGTCGATGGGTCACGAGGTGAGCGTGACGGCCATGCAACTGGCGCAGTTGTGCTCGATTATCGCCAACGGCGGCCTGAAGATTCCGCCGAAACTCATTTTGAAGAAGCAGCGGCCGGGCGAACCGCCGGAGGTGGAGCCCCAACTGAAGCCGGTTCGAGTGCTTCGGCCCGAGACGGCCATTACGATGCGGCAGATGATGGAGGGAGTCGTAATCCTTCCCTATGGAACGGGGCATAAGACGGCGCGCCTGAGCGGCTACACGTCCGGTGGCAAGACCGGCACAGCGCAGATCTACGACTTCGCGACGCATCAGTACACGCATCACTACAATGGATCCTTCATCGGCTTCGCGCCGGTTACGAATCCGGCTATCGCCATCGCCGTCACGCTGAATGGCACCTCCGGAACGGCCGGCTACGGGGGGCAGGTCGCCGCTCCTGTGTTCCGTGAGGTTGCGACCGCAGCGCTCCGGCTGCGCGATGTGCCGAAGGATTTGCCCGACGAGCTCCCCGAAGAGAAGCATGAGCGCGTGGACATGGACGATGTCGCTATCGCGGGTCTCGATCCGGAGCTTGCGCCGGAACTGGAGTTCTCCGTTCCTCCAATGCTGGTCCAGGGCCCGCCAACGTCCCTGGACCAGCGTCTTTTTGCAAAAGCAGCGGTTCAGAGCAATCCAGTCGACGGTCCGCGCGTACCCGATTTTCAGGGCAAAACCGTTCGGGATGTAATTCAGACAGCTGCGGGGGCGGGCATGCAGGTCGAAGTGATCGGGCACGGAGTCGCGCGGGCGCAGGCGCCTCTGCCTGGCGCGCCGCTGCCGCCGGGCGAGAAAGTGCGCGTAGTGTTCGCGAGATAGCGGCCAGTGGTCAGTGGCCAGTGGTCAGATCATGACAGTACGTGACGTCCTCAGCGGAGTCCGGCTCAAGCGGCCGATGCCGGCGCAAATTGATCATTGCGAGGTCGCCGGGTTGGAATACGATTCCCGGAAGGTAGGGCGCGGATTCTTATTCTTTGCATTTCCGGGCGCAAAGGTGGATGGCCGTATGTTCGCAGCGCAGGCGATGGAACGTGGAGCCATCGGCGTCGTGAGCGAGCTGGAGCCGCCCCAAGGATTTACGGGCCCGTGGATTCAGGTCGAGCATGGCCGCAAGGCTCTGGCGAAGGCGGCGCGAACTTTCTACGGGGCGCCGGACGAACGGATCGGCGTCACAGGCGTCACCGGAACGAATGGGAAGACGACTACGTCGTACTTGATAGATTCCGTATTGCGCGCCGCGGGGCGCACGACCGCGCTGATCGGCACCATCGAGTACCATCTGGCGGGCCGCAAGATGGCGGCTGCGAACACCACTCCGGAATCGCTCGATCTGTTTCGAATTTTTCATGAGCTGGTGAATGTGGGCGGCCAGAACGCAACCATGGAAGCATCTTCGCATGGCCTGGCGCTCGGGCGCGTCTACGGAATCCGGTTTCATACCTCCGTTTTCACGAACCTCACGCGCGACCACCTCGATTTTCACGGTACGATGGAAGACTACTTCGCCGCGAAGCGGCTGTTGTTCGCTCCGGAGGATGCGCCGCCGCCCGCGTGGTCGGTTCTGAACGCGGATGATGAGTATGCCCGCCGCATCGATCCGCCGCCGGGCGTCCGCCGGCTCTGGTACGGCTTCGGCGCTGACGCGGAGTACCGCGCTGAAGAAGTTGCGTTCAGTTTTGACGGTCTGCGCTTCCGCCTGAATGCGCGCGGGGAACGGTATGAAATCCTTTCCCCCCTGCTGGGCCGCCACAACGTTTACAACATCCTGGCGGCAATCTGCACTGGGATTACCTACGACATCGACATGCCAACGATCAGCAAAGGAATTGCAGCGTGCCGCTCCGTGCCGGGCAGGTTTGAGCGCGTCGACCTGGGGCAGCCGTTCCTGGTGGTGGTGGATTATGCGCATACGGATGATGCGCTGAGAAACCTGATCGCCGTCGCGCGCGCGTTGAAGCCGAAGCGCGTCATCACCGTATTTGGCTGCGGCGGAGATCGCGATCGCGCCAAGCGTCCGCTCATGGGAATGGCGGCGGCCGAGAATAGCGATTTTGTGGTCCTGACCTCTGACAATCCGCGCTCCGAAGATCCGTTGGACATTATTAATGACGCCCTGGTCGGACTGCGCCGATTCGACACCCCGCACGTGGTTGAGCCCGACCGGGCCAAGGCCATCCGGATCGCGATTCAGAACGCGGAACGCGGCGACATCGTGCTGATTGCCGGTAAAGGACACGAACCCTATCAAATCTTTAAAAACCAGACCGTTCATTTTGACGACCGCGAGGCGGCGGCGGAGGTTCTGCGGGGCTTCGGCTATGGCGGATAGCCGCGGGGCGGTCAGAGGTCAGTCGAGGCGGGATGAAGTTTGACCTGCCGTGCGTTGCACGGGCGATCGGGGCTGTTGGCGGCGCCGCCGGATTGGTGACCGGCTGGTCCACCGATACCCGCACACTGCTCCCCGGCGATCTGTTCTTTGCGCTGCGCGGGCCGCATCACGACGGACATGATCACGTCTCGGCCGCATTCGACAGAGGCGCTGTGGCTGCGGTGGTGGATCGGGAGATTGCGGCGCCGGGGCCTTTGCTGAAGGTGGAGGATACGCTTGCAGCGCTTCAGCGGGCGGCAGCGTGGGCTCGCGCGGCGTGGGGCGGCAGCGTAGTGGGCGTCACCGGAAGCGCAGGGAAAACAACCACCAAAGACGCTATCGCGCACATGCTGGCGACCAAATTGGCGGTGGGCAAGACGGCGGGGAACTACAATAATCACGTGGGGGTCCCCCTCTCGATCTTGCGCCTGCCAGAGGAGGCGCGCGTCGCCGTGATCGAGATCGGGATGAACCATGCCGGCGAGATCCGCAATTTGTCCCGAATCGCCAGACCGGACATCGGCGTTGTGACCAATGTCGGATATGCGCACATCGAAGCCTTCGATTCCGTGGATGGCATCGCAGCGGCCAAACGGGAACTGATCGAATCTCTGCCGCCTGACGGGATCGCCGTGTTGAACGCCGATGATCCCCGCGTGAACCGCTTTGGCGCCGCGTTTTCGGGGCGGGTCGTGCGTTTCGGTCTGTCGGCTGAGGCCGATGTACGGGCCGAAGACGTCGAGTACTCGCTCGAGGGGGTGCGCTTCCGCGTCGGAGACGTCAGTTTTAACAGTCCCGTTTTTGGTCGACATGGAGTCTCTAATTTGCTGGCCGGAATCGCAGTAGCCGGTCTCTATGGCATACCCCCCGAGCAATTACGGGAAGCGGCGCGGACGTTCACTCCCGCGCAAATGCGCGGGAGGCTGATCGAGCGCAATGGGATTTTGATTTACGACGATTGCTATAATGCGAATCCCGACGCCGTCAAGGCGATGCTGGATGTGCTGCGCGATACGCCGGCGCTTCGACGCATTGCCGTGCTCGGGGAGATGCTCGAACTCGGCCGCTGGGCCGAGCCCTTGCATCGCGACATTGGCCGATATGCCGCGATGTCGGGGATCTCGGTGCTCGTTGGAATACGCGGCGTGGCCCGGAAAATGGTGGACGCAGCCATTGAGGGCGGACTGGCAACAGACGCCGCGTTTTTTTTCGATGATCCCGAGAGCGCTGGAGAGCATGTCAGCAAGATGGCTCGCAGAGGCGACGCGATCCTGTTCAAGGGCTCGCGGGGCGTGCATGTCGAGAGGGCGTTGGAAAGGTTCCTCGGGTAGGCCCTCATGTTGTACTGGCTGCTCTATGAGAAGCTGTTCCACTACTTTTCGCCGTTCCGCCTGTTCCAGTTCAATACGTTTCGAACGGCGTTCGCAAGCCTGACCGCGCTGTTTCTGTCCATCCTTCTGGGGCCGTGGCTCATTGCCAAGCTGCGAGAATTTCAGGTCGGCCAGTACATTCGCGAAGAAGGACCGGCGAGCCATCGCAAGAAGGCGGGCACGCCGACCATGGGCGGGCTGCTGATTCTCATTTCAGTGCTTCTCTCCACCCTGCTGTGGGCCAATCTCAGAAACCCGTATGTGTGGATCGCGATGCTGGGCATGATCGGCTTCGGCGCAATCGGGTTCTGCGACGATTACGCCAAGCTCCGGAAAATGCAGAATCTGGGACTTACGGCGCGCATGAAAATCCTGCTTCAAGTGCTCGTAGCGCTGGTCATCGGCTTTATTCTGCTGCTGCTGCACGCCCGCGGCGCTTACTCCACCAACATGAACGTGCCGTTCTTTAAGGAGTTCAAGCCGGATCTTCTCATCTCGCCCCTTTTGCATAACTACTGGACGTATCCGCTCGCGTTCATCGGGTTCTATCTGTTCATTGCTTTCATTCTGGTGGGGGCGAGCAATGCGGTGAATCTGACGGACGGTCTGGACGGGCTGGCCATCGGACTCATGGTCATTGCAGCCGGGGCCATGACCGCGCTGGCCTATGTCAGCGGCCACGCCAGGCTGGCCGAGTATCTGGATATCGCCCGCCTTCCGGGCGCCGGCGAGTTAGCCGTATTCTGCGGCGCGCTGACCGGCGCGGCCATCGGTTTCCTGTGGTACAACGCGCATCCGGCTCAGATTTTCATGGGCGATGTGGGCTCGCTGGCGCTCGGGGGCAGTCTCGGCACTGTCGCCGTGCTGATCAAGCAGGAAATTCTGCTGGTCTTTATTGGCGGCGTGTATGTGCTGGAGGCGCTGTCGGTCATCCTCCAGGTGGGCAGCTACAAGCTGCGCCGCAAACGCATTTTCAAGATGGCGCCGCTCCACCACCATTTCGAAGCCCTGGGATGGCAGGAATCGAAGATCATCACCCGGTTTTGGATTCTGGGAGTGGTGATGGCGCTGTTCGCATTGACGACGTTGAAGTTGAGGTAGGCATGCCCAGAGAGTTGCGCGGCAAGACGGTGGCGGTAGCCGGGATGGGCCGCTCGGGCTTCGCCGCAGTGGAGCTTCTGCTCGAGCGCGGCGCAAAGCCGAGAGCCGTGGACCTAAATCCGACCGAACAGATGCGCGCGCGGCTCGCCTCGCTGGGAGTGGAGCTGTTTCAGCAGTCGCCGGACGCGTTTGCGGGCGCCGATCTGATCGTGCAGTCTCCGGGAGTGCCGCTTGAGACCCTCCCGGCCGATTTCCCCGTCATTGGCGAGCTCGAGTTGGCCGGATATTTTCTCAACGGACCGGTCATCGGCATTACCGGATCGAATGGCAAGACAACTACCACGGCGCTCGCCGGACATATCTTGCGCGAGAGCGGGATCGCCTGCCAGGTGGGCGGCAACATTGGAACGCCGCCAGCGGCCATGGTCCGGACGTCCCGCCCGGACCAGTGGAACGTGCTCGAGCTGTCAAGCTTTCAGCTCGAGACGATACAAGAATTCAAGGCTGATGTCGCCGTCTGCCTTAATGTGACGCAGAATCACCTGGACCGGCACGGAACCTTTGAGAGATACGCGGACGCAAAGGCCCGCCTGTTCGAGACCCAGCGCGAGGACGGCTTTGCCGTGTTGAATCTGGACGACCCGGTGTGCGCATCTTTTGCCCGGCGGACGCGCGCCGCGGTGCAGTGGTTCAGTTCCAAACAGGCCGTTCCGACAGGCTTCGCGCTGTGCGGAGACAAGATCGTCAGCGGCGGCGAGGCGCTGATGCGGCGTCAGGAGATTCCGCTGCGCGGCCTCCACAATGTGGAAAACGTCATGGCCGCGGCATGCGCCGCGCGAATCGCCGGCGCAACGCTCGATCAAATCGCCGCGGCCGTTAAAACCTTTCCAGGCGTAGAGCACCGCATTGAGTTCGTGTGCAGCATTGATGGCGTGGATTATTACAACGATTCGAAGGCGACCAGCGTCGACGCCACGCTGAAAGCCATCGATTCGTTCGCCGGCGGTCTGTGGATCATCCTCGGGGGAAAGGACAAGGGCAGCGACTATTCGCCGCTCCGCTCCGCTCTCCGCCGCAAAGGGCGCGCCGCGCTGCTCATCGGGAGCGCAGCGGAGAAGATCGCGGATCATCTCAACGGGGCGCTGCCGCTGATCCGGTGCGGCGATATGGAGACGGCGGTGCGCACTGCGCATCGGCAGGCGCGCCCGGGGGATACGGTCCTGCTGGCGCCTGCCTGCGCGAGCTTCGATCAGTTTCGGTCTTTCGAACACCGCGGCGAGGTCTTTAAAGAGCTGGTGAGAAAACTGAATTCGGAGGAAAGGTAGTGGCTCAACGCATCCGCACGGACTGGACCCTGTTCATTACTACGGTTCTCATGGTGAGCTTCGGGCTGGTCATCGTGTACAGCGCATCCTCGGTTGTCGCCGAGCTCAAGTTTGGCTCTAGCGCGCATTTTTTCATCCGGCAGCTCGGATGGGCCTTCATCTCGTTCTTGGCCTTGATGTACTTCAAGCGCAAAGATTACCGGGTGTTGCAGAATCCCGGCGCAGCCTTCGCGTGCCTGGGCGTGGTGCTCGCGATGCTGGTGGCGGTCTATTTTCTGGATGCGCGGAACCATCGCTGGTTCCGGCTGGGAGGGCTGTCGCTTCAGCCCAGCGAATTTGCGAAGCCGGCGCTTGCGATCTTTCTGGCGTACTTTCTCACGCTGCGCTCGCGGGTCATTAACGACCGTCACACGCTGCTTCCCGCATCGATGGCCATTGTGATGCTCGCCCTCACTGTCGTAATCGCGGATCTAGGGACAGCCGTGGTGCTGGTGCTGACGGCCGCCGTCGTGTTTTATGTGGCGGGGCTGGACAGGCGCTACTTCATTGGCGCACTTGCGGCAGGCGTACTGCTGGCCGGAGTTGCAGTACTGCTGAAGCCCTACCGGTTGGCCCGCATCGCCGGCTATCTTGATCCCGACTACACGCTGCTTGACCGTATCGATCCCGGCGGCCGAATCAAGAATTACCTGCACCAGGCCGCGGTCGGCGCGCACGATCCGAGCTATCAGGCTCGTCAGTCCAAGATCGCGGTGGGCGCCGGCGGCGTGCTCGGAGTCGGGTTGATGCAGGGCAAGCAAAAGCTCCTGTATCTGCCGGAAGCGCACACCGACTTCATTTACGCGGTGGTCGGCGAAGAGCTCGGGATGTGGGGCTGCACCGCGCTGATTGCCGGTTTCCTGATCATTCTATGGCGGGGGCTGCGCTTGTTCTGGGTGGCGACGGATGACTTCGGCCGCTACCTGGCGCTGGGCGTGACGGCGACGATTGTGATCCAGGCGTTTATCAACATGAGCGTGGTTCTCGACCTGGCGCCCACCAAAGGCATCCCGCTGCCAATGATCAGCTCCGGCGGCAGCTCGCTGTTCAGTACGCTGGCATCGCTCGGCATGCTGCTCAGCGTCAGCGAACATGCCGGATGAGCGCGCGATTCATCATGGCGGGCGGAGGCACAGGCGGCCACGTAATGCCGGCCCTTGCCGTCGCGCGGGTCTTGGCCGCGCGAGGGCACCAGCCGGTGTTCATCGGGACCGAGCGCGGGCTGGAGGCGAAGCTTGTGCCGGCCGCCGGATTCCCGATCGAATGGATTGAGATTGGCGGCCTCAAGCGCGTGGGATGGCGGAGCGCAGTGAAGACGCTGCGCATGATCCCGGGAAGCGTCCGGCGGGCGCTGGCGCATCTTGACCAGCGCCGGCCGGCGGCGGTCTTCAGTATGGGCGGATATGTCGCGGCGCCGGTGATGTTAGCCGCCATCCGGCGCCGGATTCCGATCGTTGTCATGGAACCCAACGCCATGCCGGGCTTGGTCAATCGGCGCCTGGGCCGGTTCGTCGCCCGCGCGCTGCTCAGCTTCCCTGAAGCCGAGCGCTATTTTCCGCGCGGGCGCAGCGAGATTACTGGGGTGCCCGTCCGGCCCGAGTTTTTCCAAGTGCCGCCAAAGCCGCGCGGCGACTCGCTGACCTTGTTGATTACCGGCGGCAGCCAGGGATCCCGGACGCTCAACCGCGCGGCTCAGCAAAGCTGGCCGCTGTTCCGGGAGTCGCGGTTTCGAGTGCGCTTTCTTCATCAGACAGGGATCGCCGAGCATGAGGAGATTGCGCGGCAATTTGCTCAATCGGGCATGGAGGGCGAGGTGACTCCGTTTATCTCCGACATGCCTGCCGCCTTCGCCGCGGCCGACATGGTCATCTGCCGCTCTGGCGCGAATACCGTTGCGGAGATCGCGGCCTCGGGCAAGCCCTCGATCCTGGTGCCGTTCCCCTTCGCCGCGGACAATCACCAGCTCCGAAACGCTGAGGCCTTAGCCAACGCCGGCGCGGCGCGCGTGGTCGCCGATTCGGAAATGAACGGGCGGCGGCTGTTTGATGAAGTGACCAGCCTGGCCTCCCGGCCCGGAGCGCTGGACGAGCTTGGCGCTGCGGTGCGGCGCTTTGCGCGGCCTCGCGCGGCCGAGCGCGCGGCGGACGTTCTGGAGGAATTCGCGCATGGAGAGCAACGGTGAGATTTTTCTCCGTTTTTCCGTTTCTTCCATTGACACGTCCCGGCAACTCCGAAACAATACGAGATAAAAGTGTTTTTTAAGCAGCAGCACTTCCACTTCACGGGAATCGGCGGCATCGGAATGAGCGGAATCGCCGAGGTGCTGCTGAGCCTGGGCTACAGGATCAGCGGTTCGGATGTGAAGCTGAGCCCGATCACTGAGCGCCTCGCTTCGCTCGGCGCCGTCATCTATGAGGGTCACGACGCGGCGAACGTGGGCAATGCCAGCGCGGTGGTGGTGAGCTCCGCCGTTGACCCGCACAATCCGGAGATCGAGGAAGCGCGCCGCCGCAACATCCCGGTCATCCCGCGCGGCGAGCTGCTGGCGGAGTTAATGCGCCTCAAGTACGGTATTGCGATCGCCGGTAGCCACGGCAAGACGACCACCACCTCCATGGTCGGCCATATTCTCAGCGACGCCGGGTTTGACCCGACAATCGTCGTCGGCGGTCGCGTGGCCTCAATGGGCGGTTCTAACGCCCGGGTGGGCCGCAGCGACTTTCTGGTCGTCGAATCGGACGAGAGCGATGGCTCCTTTTTGAAGCTGTCGCCGATTCTGGCGGTGGTCACCAACATCGACCGGGAGCACCTGGACCACTACAAGGATATCGATCAGATCCGGTCGGCCTTCGAGGAGTTCATCAATAAGGTTCCGTTCTACGGCGCGGCCGTACTGTGTCTGGATGATGAGAATGTTCAGCGAATCCTGCCGGCGGTGAACCGGCGCACGATTACCTACGGCGCCAATGCCCAGGTGGATCTTGCGATTAGCGACGCCAATTGCGGCCACTTCTCGAGCGAGTTCCGCCTGCGCTTTCGCCGCAAAGATCTGGGCCAGTTCAGGCTGCGGCTTCCCGGTTTTCACAATGTGCTCAATGCGGCCGCCACAGTCGCCGTTGCGCTGGAGCTGGACGTGCCGCCCGACCGCATCCGCGAGGCGCTGGCTGGCTTCACAGGCGTTGATCGGCGATTCCAGATGCGCGGCCAGGAGCGGGGCATTACGGTCATCGACGACTACGGGCATCATCCTACCGAAATCCGGGCAACCCTTGCGGCCGCCAAACAATGCCACTACGGCCGCGTGCTCGCGATCTTTCAGCCGCACCGCTACACGCGGACGCAGGCGCTGATGGATGACTTCGCACGGTCCTTCAACCAGGCCGACGCCGTTTACGTGCTGGATATTTACGCGGCCTCGGAAAAACCAATCGAGGGCGTCACGGCGGACCTCCTGGCGGCGAGAATGCGCGAGTTCGGGCATCGCCGCGCCCAGTATGTCGGAAGCGCCGATGAGGCGGTCAGAGCGGTGTTGGAAGAGGCGAAACCCGGCGATGTGGTGATGACGCTCGGCGCCGGCAACGTGTGGCAGGCTGGCGATCTGATCCTCGAACGGCTGAAAGGGAAGGCCAATGGCGCGTAAGGCGGATGGTGGAGCGAAACAGCGGCCGCTGACCGGCGTGTTGCGATACGCCGTTCGCATTATCGCGACAGGCGCGATTCTGGTGGGCGCCCTGTATGGGTATCACCGGGTGGAGCTGTTTTTGATCCGCGACCCGCGCTTTCAACTGCCGACGCCCGAGTACGGCCTGGAAAGCCCCAACCTGGAAGTCCGGGGGATCAAGTACGCTTCGCGCATGAAGGTGCTGCGCGTGTTTTCGCGCGACTTCGGAAGGAGCGTCTACCTGATGCCGCTCCAGCAGCGGCGGGACGAACTGCGGGCCGTGGATTGGATACGCGACGCTTCAATCTCCCGAATCTGGCCGAACCGCATCCTGGTGCAAGTCGAGGAGCGGACGCCCGTAGCCTTTGTTGAACTGCCGTCCGACGCGGGACGGATCGCGCGCGTCGCGCTGATTGACCAGGACGGCGTTATTCTCGAGCAGCCGCGGCATTCTTCTTTTCGCCTCCCCGTTGTCAACGGGATCCGCGCGGTCGATCCGCTCTCATTGCGGCGCGACCGGATTCACCGCATGATGCGGCTGATGAAGGATATCGGGCCCATGGGCGATCGCGTATCGGAGGTGGACGTCTCCGACGCCGAAAACCTGAAGGCGACGGTCCGCGCGGGGGATCACGTCGTGGCGCTCATGCTCGGCGACCACGACTTCGCTCAGCGCCTGGAGAATTTTATCGGGCATTACGCCGAGATCGAGCGCCGGCTGCCTGCGGCGCGGACGCTCGATCTGCGGCTGGAAGACCGCATTACGGCCGTGGAGGGCAAGTGATGTACGACTCCTCGCTTCAGTCGCGGCTCCGTTACGAAAATCGCAGCCTGCCAGGCGCGTGCGGAGCCGCAGCTGGAGCGAGCGGCAGGGGGGAGTACGCGCGATGGCGGTAAGGACGCAGCTTGCGGTAGGTCTCGACGCCGGCAGCGCGCGCACGCGTTGCGTCATCTGCGCGCTCGAAGACATGCGAATGCGTTTTCTCGGCTATGGCGAGACGCAATCGCACGGATTCTTAAAGGGTCGCCTGGCCGACTCGTTCGCGCTTTCCGATTCCATGCGGCGCGCCATCCAGGAAGCTGAGAAGAACGCCCAGACCTTGGTGGACTCTTGCGTGGTCGGAATTGGCGGCGCCGCCGTGCAAGGCGGATATGCGCGCGGCGTGTATGAATTCGGCCGACCGCGCGAAATCCAGCAGGAGGAGATGGAATACGCGGTGGACCGGGCGACGCGCGTGCGCCTGGAAGACGACCGCATGCTGCTGCACGTGTTCCCCCAGGATTTCATCCTGGACGGCCGCGCCGGATATCGAAATCCGCGGCGGCACACGTGCTCGCGGCTGGAGGCGAATGTGCATGCCGTGACCGCGTCAGCCCACGAACACGCATGCCTTGTGGACGCCGTTCACCAGGCGCACCTCGCCGTGGAAGAGACCGTTTTCGAACCGATCGCCGCGGCCTACGCTGCACTGCTGGCCGAGGATCGCGCGCGGGGCGCGGCGCTGATCGACATCGGCCTGCACTCGACGGATCTGGTGATTTACGACGGCGAAGCGCTGATGCTCGCTGCAAGCCTGCCGGTCTGGAGCGACCACTTCACGCGCGATATCGCGTGGGTGCTGAAGGTTTCCTATGAAGACGCCGAGCGCTTGAAGGAGGAGTATGGCTGCGCCGTCGTCGGGCTGACGGCGGACAACAGCTATATCGAAGTGCCGTGCGCTGACGGGCGCGCGCCGAGGGAAGCGGCGCGGCGGGAGTTAAACGAAATCATTGAGGCGCGGGCCGAGGAGATCTTCATGTACGCCAGGCAGGAAATCCAGAAGGTCGGAATGGAGCAGAGCCTGCTCGAGGGAGTTGTTCTGTGCGGCGGCGGATCCCTGCTGAACGGCATGTGTGACATGGCGGAGCGGGTGCTGAATTGTCCGGCGCGCAACGGACTGGCGATCGGGATCAAGGACTGGCCGGAGGAGCTCGACAACCCGGTCTGGACAACAGTCGCCGGACTGGCAATGTACTCAGCGAAGTTGAAGACCCGGCGCGATGTGCGACGAAAAGCGCCGGGACTGGTTGGCATGGTGTTGAGGTAACCCCGAAGGAGAGCTGATGGCGGAAGCAAAGGGCGACGGACTGAAATACGTGATCGAGGACGAAATGCTTCTGGGAACCCGAATCAAGGTCGTCGGCGTCGGCGGCGGCGGATCGAATGCCGTTGCGCGTATGCTGGCTGACGGGTTGACCGGAGTGGAATTCTATATTCTCAACACCGATCTTCAAGCGCTGAACGCCTCCCCGGTCCCCAATAAACTGGCGATCGGGGCGAAGGTCACCAACGGCCTTGGCGCGGGCTCGGATCCAAATGTCGGCCGTCAGGCGGCGCTAGAGGATACCGAGCGGATTATTGAGATCCTGGAAGGCGCGGACATGGTCTTCGTCACGGCGGGACTGGGCGGCGGGACCGGCACGGGCGCGGCGCCGGTGGTCGCATCGCTGGCCAAGGAATTGAATGCGCTGACCGTCGCGGTGGTGACCCGCCCGTTCGGCTTCGAGGGCGCGCGGCGCATGAAGGCGGCTGAACGCGGCCTGGCGGACCTGGCGGCCACCGTCGACACGGTGATCACCATTCCAAACGACCGCCTGCTGAGTCTTGCTCCTAAGGGCGCAAGCTTCTTTGAAGCATTCAGGATGGCCGACGACGTTCTGCGCCAGGCGGTTCAGGGCATCGCTGACATTATTACTACGCCGGGTTTGATCAACCGCGACTTTTCCGACATCCGGGCGATCATGAACGGTATGGGCCATGCCATGATGGGCACGGCCTCGGCTCGCGGATCGCGCGCCGCGGTCGAAGCAGCCCAGAAAGCTATCGATTCGCCGCTGATGGAGTCCGGCGGCGTGAAGGGCGCCCGCGGCCTGCTGATCAACATCACGGCGTCCAGCCAGCTTGGGCTGCACGAAGTGAACGAAGCCTGTACACTGATCCGCGCGGCAACGGAAAACGACGACGTTCAAATCAATTTCGGCGTAGTGCTGAACGAGTCGCTCGAGGACGAGGTCAAGATCACCGTTATTGCGACCGGATTCCAGCGCGAGGTCCCACCGGAGCTGAAATTTGAGGCGAAGCGCCCGGCCCCATTCCTCGATCCGGCGCCGGTTGAGCCTCCAGCGCCTCCGCTGGTCGAACCGGAAGCGCCTGGCGATGCGCCGCTCGCGGCGGAAGAACCCGCCGCGGCTGCGGCCGAGTTCGTTTCGTCGCCGAAGGAGCCGCCAATGCCTTTGAACGATCTTGACATGCCGGCAGTGTTGCGGCGCAACCGGCAGTTGTTTCAATAGGGCTGCGGATTCGGGGCTTTTTCGGGTCCGCGCCCACCCTTTTCCCTCAACCCACTGAGCGGACGACTCATACCGGAGAGCTGGCCTCTTCTGTTATGATGGCGCCAAGTGACCAAGATCTGCCTCCTTGGCTCGACCGGGTCGATTGGCGTCAACACGCTGGATGTTATCCGGCGGCATTCCGGTCAGTTTGAGGTGTTTGCCCTTGTAGCCGGCCGGAACGTCGAGCTCCTGGTTGACCAGATCATCGAATTCCATCCGCAAGTTGTTGTAGTTGCGACCGAAACGGTTTTGCGGAATCTAACAGACAGGCTTTCTGGAGCGGGCATTCCGCGCGCCCGATGGCCGGAACTCAGTTATGGGCCTCGTTCGCGGGTTCAGGCAGCCATAGATCCCCAGGTGGACTTCGTTCTGTCTGCAATCGTGGGCGTGGCCGGATTGGAAGCGACGTACGAGGCTGTGCGGCTCGGCAAACGGATTGGGCTTGCGAACAAAGAGGTCCTGGTCGCAAGTGGTAAGCTGATGATTGAAGCGGCTCGACAGTCCGGAACCGAGCTGATCCCCGTCGACAGCGAGCATAACGGGGCTCATCAATGCCTTCGCGCAGGGAAGCGCTCGGAAGTCCGAAGGCTGATTCTGACCGCCTCAGGCGGACCCTTCCGCAATACCCCTATCGAGGATTTCCCCCATATCACTCCCGAGCAGGCTCTGAAGCATCCCACCTGGAGAATGGGGCGGCGGATTACGATCGATTCGGCGACATTGATGAATAAAGGGTTCGAGGTTATCGAGGCCTGCTGGCTCTTCGATTTCGCTCCTGGCGAAGTGGACGTTGTCGTGCATCCTCAATCAACCGTGCACGCGATGGTGGAGTTCGTGGACGGAAGCATAATCGCGCAGGTCTCGGCCACGGACATGAGAATGCCGATCCAGTACGCGTTGACCTATCCGCAGAGGGGTTCGGCCCCGGCGCCGCGCTTGGATTGGACTGCGATGCGGCAGTGGGAATTTTATCCGCCTGATCTTGACAAATTTCCATTGCTGCGCCTGGCTTACGAGGCGCAGCGCGCCGGCGGATCGGCAACCTGTACTCTGAACGCGGCCGATGAAATCGCGGTAGAGGCATTTTTAGAGGAACGGCTTTCGTTCAACGGCATCGCCGAGGTTGTGGAGGAGACTCTGGCAGCCGCCCCTTGCCGGGAACCGGCTTCCGTTGATGACGTGCTTGCGATTGACGAGGAATCGAGGATGCTGGCACGGGAGATTGCGGCTCGGCGGGCGGACAGGCCCGTATCGTTAAGGGCTTACAACTAATTATGGTGATTCTGCAAAACGTGTGGTGGCTGCTGGTTCTGATCGGGATCATGATCCTGATCCACGAACTCGGTCACTACTGGGCGGCGCGCTTTTTTGACGTTCGCGTTGAGACATTCAGTTTCGGCTTCGGCCCACGCCTGTTCGGGTTCCGGAGGGGTGAGACGGATTTCCGCTTTTCGGCAATCCTATACGGCGGTTATGTGAAGATGGCAGGCGAGCAGCCGGGTGATGAGTCCGGCTCTGATCCGCGATCTCTCCTGGCCAAGCCGCGCTGGCAGCGGTTGATCATCGCCGCCGCCGGACCGTTCATGAACGTCCTGCTGGCGGTTGCTGTACTGACCGGGTTGTTCATGGTGCGCTTCCCGAAACTGCCTGTTGTCCACTCGCCCGTGGTGGGATATGTGGCGCCAGATTCCGCCGCAGCCAAAGCCGGAATCCGCGAGGGCGACCGCATTGTCCAGATCGATGACAAAACGAACCCTACCTGGGACGACATCCGCTTCAAGGAGATGAGCAATCCCGGTCGGCCCCTCCATATTGCGGTGGAGCGTGACGGCCGGCGGGAACTGCTGGCCGTGACGCCAGTTTTTGACGAAAAGTACGGCGTCGGTTCGGCCGGATGGTTCGAAGCGATGCAGGTCCAGATCGCCAGCGTGGATGAAACGAAGGATGCCGGCAAGGAAGGCTTACGGCGCGGGGATACGCTGGTCAGCATTGATGGCCAGCCGATCCGCAGTCTCTCCAAATTGGCGACGGTGATCAACGCCGCGGGCGGGCAACCGGTCGAGATTGTGTATCAACGGGATGGTAAAACACGTTCGGTGAAGGTGAGGCCCGTTAAGGCCGATGTCAATGGCCAATCGAGGTGGGTCATTGGCGTGACGATCGAGCCGAAGATGATCATCACTCAACTGTCGCTCCCCGACGCCATCCGGGAGTCGGTGAAGGCCAATATCCGCAGCGCCGGTCTGATCTATAAGTTCCTGCAAGGCATTGTCGAAAGGAAGATGTCAGCGCGCTCGATCGAGGGTCCCATCCGCATCGCCCAACTTTCGGGCGAGGCGGCGCGCGAGGGTCCGATCGCGTTCCTGGAACTAATGTCGATGGTCAGCCTGAACCTGGCGATTTTTAACCTGCTGCCTATTCCGATTCTCGATGGCGGCGTAATCCTGTTGCTCATCATCGAGATGCTGCTCCGCCGCGACCTCAGCCTCCAAGTGAAGGAAGCCGTGATCAAGGTCGGCTTCGTGTTTTTGATGGCGGTTGTGATGTTCGTGATCTACAACGACATTTCCAAGCTGCTCGCGGCGGGTTAATACCCGCGCAATCGGGCTGTCGCGTCAGAAAATCGACTATGACGGGTAGGGGTGCAAGGGCTCGTCTGGGCCGATTTCGAGCAATCTGCGCTGCTGTCTGTGAGGCATTGGGGCAACAGAATCGCCGATGCGCTAATCTGACCGTGTGAAGCTCTATGACATTGATCCAGGGCCGGACTGCCCGGAAGCGGTCAGGGTTATTGTGGAGATTCCCAAGGGATCGGCGAACAAATATGAATACGATGGCGAGCTTGGAGTATTCCGTTTGGACCGCACGCTATACTCGCCGATGCACTATCCCGGCGACTACGGGTTCATTCCCGGCACGCTCGCCGAAGATGGCGATCCAATGGACGTATTGGTGCTGGTGCAGGCGCCTAGCTTTACAGGGTGCCTGTTCGAAGTCCGGCCGGTCGGGATCCTATACATGGTGGATCAGCAGGAAAAGGATCAAAAAATTATTGCCGTACCGCGCCGCGATCCCCGCTACGATCAGATCCACACCATGGACCAGATCTTCCCGCACGTACGGCGGGAGATCGAGCATTTTTTCACAATTTACAAGGAATTAGAGGGCCGCGCGACGCGTATGGAAGGCTGGGGCGGGCCGGACGAGGCGCGCCGCGTCATCCAGAAGAGCCGCACGAATTACCTGGACCGGAAAGCAGCGCGAGAACAGGTTGGCTCTGGGGCCTGACCCCTTCTCATTGAGCAACGCCGCCCGCCGGCGCGGGCAGGACAGCACTCTCAGTCAGCGCGGCATCGCGCACGCCCAAGAGTTGGTGCTCGCGTCAAGGGGCAGCCGAGCGCGTCAAGACGTCTTTCGAGGAATCAGATTGCGGGCTCGAAGCCAGTTCTCCAAGAGCGAGGGCCAGATTTTGAGCGCCGGATCATTCTGCGCGAGGCCAACGCCATGACGTCCGTGCTCGAATAGGTGCATTTCGGCGGGCACGCCAGCCTTGCGCAGCGCCAGGTAGAAGTAGACGCTGTTTTCAACGGGAACTCCGGGGTCGTCGCTGGTGTGGAACAGGAATGTTGGCGGCGTCTGAGCCGTCACCTGAGTCTCATTCGACATTTCGTCCATCAGCTTCGGGTCAGGATTCTTGCCAAGCAGGTTTTCGCGCGAGCCTTTGTGGACGAAGGATTCCTTCATCGTGATGACGGGGTAGCAGAGGATCGCGAAGTCGGGACGGCTGCTGACGCCATCGCCATCCTTGGCAAAGTGCGTGGCAGCGGTGGACGCCAAGTGGCCGCCGGCGGAAAATCCCATAACGCCGATGTGATCCGGCGCGACTTTCAGCTCGGGAGCGCGTTTGCGAACCATCTGGATTGCGCGCTGGACGTCCTGCATCATCGCCGGATGGTGATAGCGCGGTCCGAGCCGGTATTTTAAGACGAACGCCGCGACGCCCAGGCTGTTCAACCATTCGGCCACCTGCTTGCCCTCATGATCCATGGCGAGATTGCGGTAACCGCCGCCCGGGCAGATGACAATCGCAGTTCCGACGGCCGCGGCCGGATCGGGGAGATAGGACGTGAGGGAGGGCTTGTCGACGTCCTCCGATCCCACCGCGCCAGGCGCGCCCTCAGGCCACAACAGCTCTGTTCGCGGTCCTGGCTGCGCGCAGGCGCACGCGCATACGCAGGCAAGCGTCGCAAATTTCAATTTCATGGTTTCGACTATACTGCAACGACGAGCATGCTTGGTAGCTTTGGATTGTTCTCATATGGCCGCATCGTAGGCTGGCGCTCGCGATCTGGGATCGCGCCGGGCGCGCGTTGCTCGGCAGCGGCCGGAGGATTGTCGGCGGCGTCAGCCGGAACAGAGTGGAAGGCGACTTGAATGTGGCTGTTGCGCTAGGGCCAGCTCCGCGCGACAGTCCCTCCCGCGGCGCCAGCGCACCGGGCCAGCGCGTCGCGGTGTACCCGCATAACGAAGTAGCGAGGGTCGCGATCTCGCATGATAATCTGAAACGCGCTCGGGCAGGCTACAACAGCGCGGCCGAGTAAACGGCGCAGGAATTCGCCCTCAACGAATACGTTCAGATCGGTAATCAGAAGGTAATCAATACGATTGTTCAGGATGTGTTCCGTGAAGGTGTGGAGGCTGCCGACTGGCTCGCGCGTCTGCTCTTCTTCGTAGATCAGCGTGTACGGATCGTAGGTGAACAGCCGGATCGATTTGCGCTGTGTGAGCAAGTACACTGCGGGATCGATATTGGCAGCGAGTACGGCGCTTGGATCTGTATGTTCCGCTGCCCAGCTGGTAAGGTTGCGTAACCTTCGGAATTCCTCGGCGGCATCAACAAGGGCTGACGCCGGCGGCTGATACCATCGAAGCTCAGTGGCGCATGTCACAGCCGCGCAGGACACGGCGGCGGCTATCAGCACGCCGGCCACCGCAGTCTTCAGGCGTTTGCTTTTCAGTTCGAGAGCTGTTTTCACGACCCAGATCAAACCGAGCGGCAGCAGCGGTGCTTCGTATCGGACCGGCAGCCAAACCCAGGCGATCAGGGTGAGACTGTAGGCTCCAAACCATAAGGGCGCGAAACAGAACGGCTTTCGGAGGTCCGCCGCCATGCCTCGAAGGACGAATATGGACAGGGTCAAGCTGGCGAGGAAACCGGCCATGCTCACTGAGGCGCCTGTCAATACCTCGAATCCCTCTATCATCATCAAGGTATTTGTGATGATGACGTTCAGTGCGCGCTCCCAACCGATGCTCATGATGGTTCCGCCCGTATAGCATGCCTTTGAATAGTAGGCGAGTACGTGATCAACAGGCGCCCGATGAGCGTGCTGCCACAACATCCAGGGCGCAATGAACGCTCCGGCGGACACGGCAAAGGCGGCGGCCAGACGAAACCGCTTTCGGAGCAGGAATGCGGCGAGAGCGGCGGGAATCAAGGATAGGCCAACGCTTCTGGTGAGGATGGCGGCGGCGACGATCGCCGCCGCCGCCATAATGTGCGCCGGGTTGTCGCGATCCGATTTGCTGAGATCGAGAATCCGCAAAGCGCCCCAAGCGCTCAGAAACCAGAACAGAGCATCCGGCAGCGCGAGCGTCGAAAGCAGGACCGACCAGCGCGCTCCAAGGGCGGCGAAGCAGATCCATGCCGCAGCAGTGGTCGATAAGCCCATTTGCCGGCATAGCCGGTGAGTAGCCCAGATCCACAGAGCCGCGAATATGACAGAAGCTAGCTTGAACGCAATTATGTTTGCGGGGAATTGGGGAAAGATGATCCACAGCAACGCGAGAACGGCGGGATAGAGGGGCGGATACTTGGTCTGATGGATCGCGCCAGGAAGGCTGGAGATGCGGTAGCCTTCGCCGCGCGCCAGCGCGCGCGCAGTAACGATGTACACGCTGTCATCGTGATAGGCTGCGCTCACCGCCGGGATCAGAGCGCCATGAATGTACACGGGTGCGAGAGCCAGCATGAGCGCGCAAGGCGTCCACGCTGACATCAGGCCTTTTCGTAGCCGCGGCCAGGCTGATTGCAGACTCATCTCATCAACCGAGCTCTGGTGCGCGCGGCTCGCGCAAGCGCGGTTCCGCGAGCAGGCTTCCGCCTCATCTTGCGGTTGGGCACAGCGTAAGTCCTCACTTAAGCAGTTCGGCTGGTGAATGCCTTGACTTTACGCCGACGCTCGCCGGAGAAGCGCGATCCGCCTTCTCGCCCCGGTCTAATGGCTGGCGCGCGCCAGTCCGATAGCAGGGTGTGCGCAGCGCCGATTCCCTTACAAAGCTGGCCACTCAAGTCGAACCGGTTGTTATTATCGGGGCGGGACCGGCCGGCCTGAGCGCGGCGTACGAGCTCTCGAGAGCGGGCGTCCGCTCCATTGTGCTGGAAGCGTCAGGCGCCTTCGGCGGTTTGTCGCAGACCGTCGAGTACAAAGGATATCTGTTCGATATCGGCGGCCACAGGTTCTTTTCAAAGAGCGCCGAGATTAATCAGATATGGTCGGAAGTGCTGGGATCGGATTTTCTCGTGCGACCGCGGCTCTCCAGAATCTTTTACCGCAATAAGTTCTTCAAATATCCGCTCGAGCCGCTCGATGCATTGCGGCAGCTTGGGGTTTTCGAGTCGATGCTGTGCGCGGCAAGCTTCCTTCGGGCGCAGATCTTTCCGGTCCGCCCGGAGAATGACTTTGGCACGTGGGTATCGAACCGCTTCGGCCGCCGTCTGTTCGAAATGTTCTTCAAGTCCTATACGGAGAAGGTTTGGGGAATCCCTTGCAGTGAAATCGGCTCCGAGTGGGGGGCTCAGCGCATCAAGGATCTGTCCTTATGGTCCGCAGTGACTCACGCGCTTCTCCCGAAGCGCTCCGGCGGGCGGGTGATCAAAACGCTGATTGATCAGTTTCACTATCCGCGACGCGGTCCGGGGATGATGTGGACTCGGATGAAGGAACTGATTGAGCAGGCGGGATGCGAAGTGGTGACGCACGCGCCAGTTGATCAAATCCAATGGGAGCCGGGCCGAGTGCTCGGCGTGCGCGCCGGCGGACGATACTACCCGGGCCGGCAATTCATCAGCAGCATGCCTATGCGCGACATGATTCGCGCCCTTCGACCCATTGCGAGTCCGCAACTCGAGCAGGCGGCGTCGGGCCTGCATTACCGTGATTTTTTGACGGTAGCGCTGGTGGTGAATGCAGAGTCGCTGTTTCCGGACAACTGGATTTATATCCATGACAACTCGGTCAAAGTGGGTCGGATTCAGAATTATAAGAACTGGAGCGTGGAAATGACGCCCGATCCAAAAATGACCTGCGTGGGGATGGAGTATTTTTGCTTTGAAGGCGATGAGTTGTGGCGGATGGACGATCCAGACCTCATTCAGCTTGCCTCGCGGGAGTTGACAGCGATTGGGTTGGCGCACCCCGGCCAGATAGTAGATGGAGCTGTGGTCCGAATGCCGAAGGCGTATCCGGTATATGACGGCGCCTATCGCGCGGCCGTGGCTTCAATACGCCAGTTCCTTGGTATGCTCCCGAATTTTCAGGTCATCGGACGCAATGGGATGCACCGCTACAACAATCAGGACCATTCCATGTTGACCGGGATTTTCGCAGCACGAAACGTTCTGGGCGGTAGCTACGATTTATGGCGTGTGAACGCCGACGCGGAATACCATGAGTCCGGGCCGTCCCATTCGTCTGTAATGCAACCGGCAGATGCCGACCGGCTGACGCCGCAACGGGTTGGAAACGGGGAGCTCCGCTCGGAGAGCTGTTCTGTAAGCCGGAATTACAGCGAGCCGTGACGCGCGGTTATTTCTTTCGAAAGACCAGCTTGGCGCTGTTGTTGGAGCCCCCGGTCTCCTGTTCTTGAATCTCAAGCGTCATCTGGCGCCCATCATCGGACACGGTGCGCGTCCAATGGCCCGTTACGATTTTGCCGTTTTGGTCCGCTGCGGTCCAGTCGGTGACGAGCTGATTGCCGTTCTCCGTGGTTTTTGACACGACTTTAAACGGTCCTACGTAGTTGGTGGTTTCCTGGCCGTTGAGCCCGATTTGGTACTGGGTAGTCATAACCCCGAGCAGACCGAGAGGCGCGATGCCATTCCGAGGCTCCCTCCAGGTGGTAACAATAGTCAGGTCGGAACCCTTGGATTTGATCTCCTGCATCAGATTGTCAGGAATATCAAATGTGGCCGTACTGGCGCCCCGGTCTAAAACCCATTTACCTTTAAACCGGGAGTCGTTTGAATCCTTCGCCAAGAGAACTCCCACGGACAGCGGCACAATTCCCAGCAATGCAATGACCCCGCGTCTGGACAGAAACATACCCATCACATTTTCTTGGACGAGGCAACCGCCGCAAAGATTTCAATCCGTCAAGGCAGCAAGTTTGTAGCGCCGGCGCCGCTCAGCGCGTCAAATCATGGAACGTGAACGACTCAGACGGAAGCGCGCTGATTAGCGGTGCGGGCGAGGAGGGTCCGCCGGCCGACCTCGGCAAGCTGGCCGAGGCCTTCCAAAGTCCGCTGGGGATACGATCCATCGCGCTCACGGGACTCTTCATCCTGGCGTGTTTTTACACGCTGTATCTGGCTCGCGAATTCTTTCTGCCGATAATGCTGGCCATTGTTCTCAATTTCCTGCTGTGGCCGGCTGTCCGGGCGCTGGCGCGGCTTCATATACCGGAGGCAGCGGGCGCGGGTCTGGTCATGATTGCGTGTTTTGCGATCATTGGGCTCGTGGCCTTCGAATTCTACGGACCCATTGTGCAATGGGTCGACCGCGCGCCCCGGCTGGCGCAGAGGATCGAAAACAGCGTAAAGAAGGTTCGCGGCCCCGTCGAGCAGGTTTCGAAGGCGACGGATCGATTAACAGAGGCGCCGGCGGCTTCCGGTCCGAAGCCGCTGCCCGTTGTCATCAGGCGGCCGTCGCTCCTTGAAAGCCTGATCACACAGGGGTGGCAGGTGGTGGCTGGGCTCGCCGTGCTGACGATCCTGCTGTACTTTCTGCTGGCATCCGGCGACCTGTTCCTGCGAAAGTTGATTCACGTACTGCCCCGTCTTGAAGACAAAAAGCGGGCAGTCACGATCGCGCGCGAAATCGAGTTTCAGATCTCGCGATACCTGGTGACCGTCGCCGCAATCAACGCTTGCCTGGGCGCTGCCGGAGGCGTCGCGTTCTGGCTCATCGGCCTGCCGAACCCCGCTCTGTGGGGGACGATGGGCGCGGTTCTGAATTTCATACCCTATCTCGGCGCCCTCACCACCATCACAATCGTGACGCTGGTCGCGACCGCTACGTTCCCATCGCTCGGTCACGCGCTGCTTGCGCCGGCTTGTTATCTCGCGCTTGCGGCGATTGAGGGCAATTTCGTAACGCCGTACATCATGGGGCGGCGGCTGATGCTCAACCCGGTAGTTATTTTCACTGGCGTGACCTTTTGGGGCTGGCTGTGGGGCATACCCGGCGCGCTGCTGGCCGTCCCCATGCTGGTGATGTTCAAGATCTTCTGCGATCACAACGAGGCGCTTGCGCCGATCGGAGAGTTTCTCGGCAAGTAATTACTACGGCTTCTCGAGCACGTAGTATCCCGAACTCAACTGGCCGATCGACCGCGCGCCGCCGCGCGGCGTCGTTTCATCCGCGCCGCCGCAGCCATCGGCGCAAACACAATATCCGCGCTGGCTGCGTCGCATCCGAACCTGTGAAAGCCGATCTCTGCGGCGAGCGCTTACCTGTATTCAGACGATCTCGGCCGCAGGCTCTGGTCCAGCATCGCGAACTCGCCTCCATGCGCGGTCCGCAACAACGAATCGAGCCGGTCGATGAGGTTCATCGGCGCCTACTCGAATACGAGCACTTCGTGATCGCTGATGGAGTTAAGGGGAACCTCCGCCCATTCTTGGTCGCGGCGGATGGGCAGGCTCGTACGCGCCACGAGCAGTTTCGCCTGCCGTGACCGAACATCGGCCGGCAACCTGACCCGCATCCGCAGCGGTCCCGACGGGACCACTTCATCGATTGGCATCCTGCCGGCATTCGTCAGGTTGGCGATATGCACAATCAGCCGTCCGGGCTGCGTGTACAGATTGCAATCAAACAGACCGTGACCGGTGAGCTGAAGCGGAATGCTCTCGCCGGCGGCCCAGCGAACCAGGTTTGCGAGCAGATCGCCATAATCCGGCAAAGGATCGCGCGCGAAGCGCCGGTCGATGTCGGCCGGCATGAAGGCGACCCGATCCTTGATCACCAGTCCCGGAATATTTGTATCCGGCTGCCGCATCCAGGCCGTTTCCGGCGGGTAAATCGGGAACGCCGGAATAAACGTGAGCGGCACGACGGCGCCAGGCTCTGTTCGCAGCGGCCCGACAATGCCGCCGAATGGCAGGATGTCAGTCTCTTCAAAGCCGCGCAACACCGCATGCCGTTGACCCGTGGCCGGCGGCTCATCGCCGGACTTCGGTCCCCAAACCCCGGCGCGCAGCTCAGGATGCAGCCGCAGATACGTATGCTGGTTCTGCGCCGCCCACTTACGCTCCTCGCCCGCTGCATTGGTCATGTGCGCGCCGAAGAGGTCCGCCAGGGCGAAGTCGCCGCGGGCGTCGCCCCATTCCGTATACAGACTTGTGACCCCCGTGGCGATCAGCGATCCGCCGTTTGCGACGAAACGGCGGACCGCTTCGCATTGCGCGTTGGACATAGAGGCGACATTGGGAAGGATCAGCGCCTTGCAATCCTTTCCTTCGCGTTCGATGTAATCGATGTGCACCGGCGTGTACGGAATGCGCGCGCGCACCAGGGCCTGCTCAAATCCCCGATAGGGGGCTTCGACCAGATCGGCGGCTTCGTTGTGGCCGTAGAAATCGGTGTTGCGCTGCGACCAGATCAGCCCTACGGTGGCATAGGGCCGCCGGTTCACCAGGTATTGCTCGTTCTCTTTGTACCAGCGCATTAGCGGCTCGGCCGTGTGATACATACGCCGGTCCTCATGATAGGCGCTGATGTGATGCCACCACGGCTGGATGCCGCCGGCAAATCCCTCAATCATCCACATGCGCGCTTCCGCGGCCGGCTTGCTCGCCAGGCGAAACGAATTGCGGCCGGCCTGATACATTGCCATGCTCTCCGGCGCCAACTTGTCCCACCCGAGCACGCCATGAACCAGCTTGCCTGTGTCGGCGTTCTCCTGGAATCCGGCGGCGCCGCGCGCTTGATGATCAAGCAGAATCATCTCGGCGCGCTCGAGGATTGCTTTGAAGTCGCGGAACGAGCGGCTCTGGCTGGGAATATTGCCGCTGTTCATTCCGATCCACAGGCAGTCAGGGCCGCCCGCCGCCTTGGTCGCGCGGTTGTTCAAATCCCAGATCTCGATGCGCCGCGCGTAGTTCCACTCGATCCACTTCCGGTAGACGGGGTCATTCCAATCATGCCTTTTGGGGAGCGCCTCGCCGGTCTTGTCGCGAAACTTGCGAGCGCAATTTTCGCAATAGCAGATGCTGTCACGCTGGAGTCCGCTCCAGCTGTTGTCGGCGAAGCCTTCCGGATGTCCGCGTTCGATGATTTCCCTCATGACGCCGGGGATGTACTCGTCGTAATAGGGGCTGTTCACGCAAGTGATGTATTTGTCGGCGGCGCGGTACGGGTTGCCGTCGGCGTCGCGAGTGAACCAGTCCGGGTGCGCGCGGAAAAACTCCTCCGACGCGCGATTTGAATCCATACGAGCCAGCACGACCAGGCCGTCGTCGTGGGCAGCCCGGCACAACTCGCCAAACAGATCGCGGCCGCCCAGAAACTCCGCGCGATGCTGCAATGGAAATTTGCTCGGATAATAAGCGACAATTCCGCCGGCGTTGATGATCACCCCCTGCACCTCGGTGCGCTTCCAGAACTCGCGCCACCATGGGATGTCATAACGCGCTGGATCTTTCTCAGTAATGTTCGTCTGGCCCCAGCGGTATGTGCGGCGGTACCACGGCTGTCCGCCCGGCGCAGCCGGGGCCGCCGGAACCAGCAGCGTAGCGGCTGCTGACGCGATGAATTCGCGGCGCGTGCTCATGCGAACTTCAGCTCCCGTACGGCGTCTCCAGCGCCGCTCAGATTGGCAAGTTTCATTTCCGAATATTTGCGCGACAACAACACGCCCGGAACGTTGGCGCGGAACGCCGCCAGTACGGCGTCTTTTGTGCCCTGCGGAGTGCTCTTGCTGTGATTGGGCGCGGTCGGAATATCGATGTCGATTCCGGGCCAGATCAGCGTCCTGGTTCCGGCGGCGCCGTCCATGGCTCGCTTGGCTTCGCGAAAAACGTAATCCGCGGACATGCCGGTGAAGGGAATCTCTTCATATGACCGCTCCCGGTCGTTCATGATGTGATACTCGAACTCGAGCAGGTCCTGCTTCGGCAAATCGCCGTAAATGGTCCCGGCCACGCTGTCGATGTAGCTGGCCATCCGCTCGCCCGCGCAGTTGTGATACATCACCATCTTCAAAAAATCGGAGCATTTCGCTAAGACCTGCAAATCCTGCTGCGCGCGGTAAAACGGGCTGAACGAATTGTTGTGCCAGATGTGCCAGCCCACCTGAATATTCGGCTTTATAGAGTGCGCCTTTTCATACATCGCAGCGTAGATTTCGCGTAAGCCGTCATGCCAGAACTGTTCCCATGCCAGGATTTCGGGATAACGCATCAAAATGCGCCAGAACGTGACGTAATCGCCGTCCACGGGCCGGCTGCCGCTGCGCCGCGCGCGAACGTATTTCTCCAGCTCGCGATAGCCTTGCTTCACCCGCCCGACATCGATCCCCTGCTCACGACCGCGGCGCTCGCAGAATTCGCAGAAGCACCCGACCGAGCCGGGATCGCTGCGCGCCCCTCCGTGACTTGCGCCAATGGCCGTTCCCAGCGCGCCCTGCCGCTCGGAACCCCACATGAGGCCATCGATCTCGTAGGAGCGCGTGTAATCTTCGACCAGCCCGTTGAGAAAGTTGCGGTGGTACGGGTTATGCACGCACGTGCGATGGACCTTGCGGCCGTACAGGTCCACTTCCTGCAATTTCTCGATGCCCGGAAGATCGTATCGCCACACGTCTTCGGACCATAAAATTACGCGCATTCCGCGCTTCTTGGCCTTCGGCAACACCTCGGCGATGATGTCCAGATTGCCGTGATCGGGCGCGCGGGTCGCCTCCGGTTTCACGCCGGCATCCTTGTAGTATTGCGGGTGCACCGTGCCGTAGTTGCCGCCATGAAAGTCGAGATCGTATTCCTGCTTTCCGTGATCCGGCAGCGGCTGCCCCGGCACTTGCCGGCCGGCGATGCCGCGACCGTAAGTGAACGTTGCGAGAAAGATCGTGTTCACGGCGCCGCGCTCTTGCAAGATGTCGAGCACGCGATCCGTACCCTCGTCGACAAACGACACGGCGCCCACCTGGATGCCGATCATTTTGCGCGGCGCCTGGGCTGAAGCCGCCTGGGGGGCTAGCGCGCCGGCAATTCCCGTGAGGCCGGTTTTCAAGAAATCGCGTCGATTCTCCATAAATGCTCCCGATGAAGTAAAAGGCGTTAGTGTTTATATCAGATTTTGCGCTATCCCGCCCGCCGGACCCGCGCGATCGACTGGCTGACGGGCCGCGGCGCTGCTGTTGTTCTGAAATCCGGCGCTTCAGCGAGGCCCCGGATGTAGAATGAGGACGCTCGAAAGCTGCGGATCATCGAGGCGCAAGTAAAAATAGCCGATGCCCGCGGTCCCCAGCATCAGGCCCGGCGTTTCGGCGGCGCCCGGAATCCCGCACGGCCACGGAAGCCGTTGAGCCTCGAACTGTTCGATGCCGGCTTTCGCGACAGCTTCCGCCCTGGCGCGATGGCCAGGCTCATTCATCATCCGCGCCGCTTCAATCAGCAGATCTGCATTGCCGGCGCATCCGTGGCACAGAGAGAATCCGGCGGTGGCGGCCTGGGGACTCTCGAGTGAGCGCGAGGTAGTGCGGATCGCAATCTCGATTTCCTGCCTGCAAACCGGATCACGCGTGAGCTCCCAAGCCCGCAGCCGCGAGAGCCCAATGCCGGGCGCTCCGTGGCACCACGCATTGGCGTACACTGGCGTATTCCGTTGTTCCGGTGGACGGAGATAATCGCGGAAATCCGGCCAGTTTTCGAACTGCGCGCTGTAATGGCTGCGCTCGTAGCGGAACGCCTCGAACGCCGCGGCGCAAAAGCGCGCATCCCCCGTGGCATGGCCGAGTTCGAGCAGCGACCAACCGATGCCCGCGGCTCCGTGCGAATAACCGGTGAGATTTCGCGACGGACTCATGCCCGGCGCGTCGATGGTTTTCCAGGACCAGCCCTCGTTTTCGCGAACAGCCGTATTCAAAAGTCGTTCCCCGCAGCGGAGCGCCAGATCGGTGAATTCGGATCGGAACCGGGCGAGCGACAGCAACACAGGGATCGCGCCGGCGCAGCCGCTCAAGACATCGAGCGGCTGCTGATGAATATCCACGGCGCGCAACTGCTCCATCAGCGCACTGCTCCGCTCGCACAAGGCCTGTTCGCCGATGAGGGCTCCGGACCGCTCCAGCGCCCACGCAATTCCTGTGAGGCCTGAATAAAACCCGATCCGCAGCGAGGGTGGAATATCCTCCACGCGCGAGGATGCGTGCGCGGCCGCTCCCCGAGCCGTCTTGCGCACCAGGCGCTCGTCTGTTCGAGTTGCGATTTCGGCAAGGAACAGCGCGATGCCGCTTGTGCCCGAGTACAAATCGGGTCCGAGCGATTTGTGAACGATGGTCCACCCGCTGCCCTCCATCGCAGGGCCAACCCAGTTGCAGCGGTCGCCGGCCCAAATTGCGTCGCGGCACAGGCGCAGGGCGATCGAAACGGCCGTCTCCAGGAACGCGCTCATGCGGCGCGAGCCTCAGATTCGGTGAATTCGAAAGGCGGCGCAGATCCCGGATTGAGCCACGGGCGGTCCAGGTCGATTCCGTGGGCCCCGAAATGCTCCTCGATGATCCGCATCCGGTCGTCTGTGCGCGTGGCGCCCCGGGAGTGCGCGAGCCAGATGGCTTCGGCGAGCAGCCGGCAGCGCGACATGCCGAAGCTTTCAGTAATACCCGGATCTTCCGCGAACCCCAGGCCTGCGGCAAGCCGCAGCGTGAACAGCGGAGTCTCCTCGCCGAGCGCAGTCTGGATCCGCTGCCGGATTTCGCTGCACAGCTCGAGAACAACACGCGCGTACCGGCGCGGCGCGTATAGAATTGCGGCGTCCAAGCGTGTGAATGCGCCGCGGTGGTTAAGAATCTTGAACCGGAACGGAATGAACCAGCGGTTGAGGGAAGTGGACAGGGACTCAACCAGCGCAGCGCCTCCTTCCGGTCTGACGTTCCAATAAAACCGCACCAGCGCGAAATCGTCGAACACATCGGCCGGAGTCTCGCCGAAAACGAAATAAAACCCGGGCTGCATGGCGCGCGATTCACGCGGGAAATAGACGCTGACCAGCGCGCCCGGAGACACGGGAGCGCCGGGGGCATCTCGCCTCAGAAATTCGCCGGGCCATAGCGCGCGCGTCAGCGAGCCCCGCCTGGCCAGCCACTGCCCGGACGGCAGGCTCGCGACAACCTGCCATCCGTTTTCCCACCGCTCCCGCGAGCGGTTTGCCCGCGAAAGTGACTCCACCCACTCGGGGTCATCCGGCGATTGCGGCGCAGCGAGCGGCGCCACGGATCCTTCAAATCGCCGCGAGTAGCACGATTCATATAGGCGCGTCATCAGCTCCATAACAACCGGCGGCATCTCCGGCGATAATGTGACGCCGGCGACAGGCGCCAATTGGCCGCTTGACGGCTGGCCCGCGAACACGAACGCAGCCGGCGACACGAATGCGGCGGCTTCAACAATTCGCGCCAGCTCGCTCCGTAGCGCGGTCATGCGGACTCAATCCCCAGCAGCTCGCGCGCGGCTTCAGCGGGTCTGGTCAACACATTCAGGCTGGCCTGCAGCAGCAGGATCGCGCCCTGATTCAACTGCTGTGCAAATTGAAGCGATTCGAACGCGGATTGAACCATTCTCGCGCCGCAGTAGCGCACCGTGCGGTCCAGGAGTTCGCGCCGCTTCTTCGCCGCCACGCCCAGGCAATCGCAATAGGTTCGCCAGAACACCCGCATGGCTGGCTGCATATTGTCGACCGGATATCGCGTTTGCGCCACCAGGATTTCGGCGTTCTGCGCCCCATGCGCAGGCAACGACTGCACCCAGAACGACAGGTATGCATTAAAAATGGCTGCGACGTCCCAACAGGGATCGCCCCAGTCGGCCAGTTCCCAATCGATGATTTTGAGCGACCGCTTGCCGTCGCCGTTCGGTGAGAGCAGACAGTTATCCCACTTGATATCTCCGTGGACGAGCGTATCGAAGCGCCACTCCGCGCGCAGACGGTCGAGTTCTCGCCCGTACTCCGGAAATTGCTTCACGATGCCCAGAAGCTGATAGTTCGCGCCGCTCAACTCCGGGAACATATGCGGAGTCATCTGGTGGAGAGCCAGCACCCATGGCGACCGCCGCGGAAAAATCGCGGTCAGTTCGCCGTACGATTTTGTCTTGATCTTCCGGTGGCAATTCCCAAACGCGCGACCGAGCTGTTCCGCGACATCAACAGGAAACGACTCATTGCGGAAATGATGCTCGGCGACGGTTTCCGCATCTTTCAGGAGTTCCGTGGCAAGCACGGCGCGGCGCTGATCATAGGAATGAAACTTCGGCATAACGCTGGCGAGATCCGCAAAGTCGGCGTGTTTGGCCGGCAAGGCGTAGCATTGCGCCTCGCATTGCAACGTTCGTAAGGACTCGCCGTCCCAACGGCGGACCTGCTTGAGAAAGAAGCCGCGCCCGCTGCGATCCACCACCTTGAAATTGTTATTTCGGCGCGGCAACTCCTCAATGGTCAAACCGCCATCGACGACGGCGTCCGCGTTAACGAAGCCGCGTTCAAGCAAGTAATGTACGAGAAGGGGCGCCGAGAGCATCATGTCCGGGCGAGCGGCGGACGCTTGTCCGCCGCTTCCTCACGACCGGGTCGGGGCTACATGGGGCATGCCGGCGTGCATGGGTGTTGCTGGCTGATGCAGGGCAGGAAGAACGACCGGCAATACGCTGAAGGCCAGACCTGGTATTGCGGCTGGGCTCCTTGCGCTCCGCCGGCCATCTGCGCGCCCGCGCCGAACACCGGTCCCGGACCGGGGCCAGGCCCCGGACACCCTGCGGTCTGAATTGGACAGGCAAGCGTCTGGATCGGACATGCAGGCGTCTGCACGGGGCATGCCGGCGTAATGGGACATGTAGCCGTCAGCACTGGGCAAAACGGCGTGTGCACCGGGCAGAAAGGCGTCAGCACCGGGCAGGCCGGCGTCAGGCAGTAAATGTGGTGCGAGCAGAAAACGCTGGGGCACAGCGGCGTCGGATGACAGACGATTACCGCCGTATGGATCGGCACAGGGCCGGCTGGCCCGCCAACTGGGGCCTGCGCCGCCATGCCCATTGCGCCCATCGCGCCTGGGAATTGCACCGGCGTGCCCGGCGGCGGCGGCGGACATCCGGGCGACGCCTGGCATGCGAAACTCTGCACCTGGCATACAAGCGTATGGCACACGACCACAAAGGAAGGACAGAATATGGCGTGCGTACACACCTGTGTTGGGCAGATGTGATGCACGCTGGGCGGACAGAAGGGCGACGGCTGACAAACGACAGGCGCGGAGAAAATTGCGCCTCCTCCTCCGCCTCCGAATCCTCCACCGCCCCCATATCCGCCAAAGCCGCCCCATCCTGCGGCGGCTTCGAACCCTCCGGCCGCCGGGCCCGCCGTTCCCCCGAACTGGTTGCCGTAGGCCGCCATTACCGGACCTTCGAAAAACTTGGCCTTGGCCCGGTCGGTCCCGGCTTTTCCGAACAAAACCTCCGCGTCGCGTTTCAACCAGATATATGAGCCGCCCAGCGGAGACTGCTCTTTGGGCAGCGGTTCGGTGTGGAGTATGTCACTGGTAGCGGCATCCACGTAGCGCGTCAGCGAGGCGTCAAAATAGATGCGCGTATGCTCGGGTTCAGATGAAGCTCCAAGAAAGCCGGTGATGAGAAGCGCATCGCCCGGATTCTTCGGATCGGGAACAACGCGGGATGTGAATTGATCCAGCCTGACTTTGGTTTGCTCGTCAGCCGGCATGTTTCCTCCTTGTGGCTCAACCCGCGCCGCAGCAACATGCCGCGGAGGTTTGCCGGGGTTCGCTCGCCGCATGGGCGACCTCCTTTTTCGAAGAAGACCTTGGTTCAGAATACCCCGGGATTTCCTGCTGTCAAGGGAGATCTGCACAAAAATGGCGCGGATTTTCACAAATCGTATTACGGCATATACTCGTGTCATGCAGCTGGCAATTGTTATCGCGCTGACCGGGACTGCGCTCGCCGCAGCCAATCTTTCGAACCAGGGCTGGACCGTCTGGTCGCCGCGGCCGGAGATTGCGCCGCGAGGATATGTCGACGCCGTGCACTCGCACAGAGGGGAGGGCAGGTCGATGGTCCTGTCGGGAGACAGCAATCCAGCGGTATTCGGCGGATGGCAGCGCGAGTTGCGAGTCGAGCCCGGCAAGTGGTACCGGCTGACAGCCTGGTATCGGGCCGAAGGGCTCGATTATGCTCCGCGACAGGTGCTCGCGCGTCTGGACTGGATGAGCGCTTCGGGCCATCGAACCGACCAGCCTGATTATGCGACAGCCGTAGCTGCGGAAGGCGATTGGAATCGCATTACGCTCGATGCGGCCTCTCCGCAAGGAGCGTCCGCAGTCAGAATCGAGCTGCTGTTGCTCAATGCGCCGCGCGCAACCGTGTGGTGGGACGATATCTCGTTCGAAGCGATTCCGGCGCCTCCCTCCCGAACTGTCACGGTAGCCACATTGAATTTCCGTCCCTCCGCGAAATCCGATCCTGTGGGGGAGTTCATTGCGGCGATCTCGCGCACGGTTCCCCGAAACGCCGACATCATTTTGCTTCCCGAGGCGATCACGCTGGTCGGAACCGGCAAGAAGTACGGAGATGTAGCTGAACCGTTGCCTGGACCGACCACCGCGCGCTTGGGAGAGGTTGCGCGCTCGCGGCGCGCCTGGATCGTGGCCGGCGTCCTCGAACGGGAAAACGCAACGATCTACAACACCGCCGTTCTGATCGACCGCGAAGGCCGGCTGGCCGGAAAGTATCGGAAGGTGTATCTGCCGCGCGAAGAGGTCGAGGGCGGCATCACCGCCGGATCGGATTATCCGGTCTTTCGCACCGATTTCGGCACGATTGGAATGATGATTTGCTGGGACGTGCAATACCCCGATCCCGCGCGTGCGCTGGCGCTCCGCGGAGCGGAGATGATCCTTATGCCCATTTGGGGCGGCAATACGACCCTGGGCGCAGCTCGGGCCATCGAGAACCAGATCTATCTTGTAAGCTCCGGCTACGACTACCCGACCGAAATCGTCGATCCGAACGGCGAGGTGCGAGCGCGCGCGGCCGAGCGCGGCGCTGTTGCGGTCTGGACCATCGACCTGAACCGGCGCATTCGGGATGAATGGCTCGGCGATATGCGTCAGCGCATGTGGAAAGAAGCGCGCTTTGACGTCGCGGTCGACCCACCGGGGCGGAAATAGCGGAGGGCTCGTGCCGGCCCTTACTCCTGGCTCGCGGCCGGGGCTGTCCTTTTCGCCCGTCTGAGGTCGGGCGCCATCACATCGAAATCCGCGAGCTGGATTATCGTAACGGGTCCGAAAGACTCCAGATCCTTTGCGAACTGTGAAGCATTCCCGACGATGGCGATGGCCATTTTGTCCGGGTTGTAATGTTTCTTCACAGCGGCAATCACCTGCTCGGGCGTGGTCGACCGGATCCTTTCCGTGTAGGTTTGCCAGTAATCGGCGGGTAGTCCGTTGGACGCCGCTATCAGAACACGGTCGGCAACCGCGTCGGGAGTCTCGATCGCGAGCGCAAAGACGCCGGAGAGGTACGACTTGGCATCGGCCAGTTCAGATTCGGTCACCGGGGTTGCGGCGAATTCTCTTTGAAGCGCGGCGATCATCTTCACCGCCTCGACGGTCTTTTCCGTGCGCGTGAAGGTGTCGGTGACGAATGCGCCGGTCTGACGGAACGCCTGCAGCTGGCTGCTCGCGCCATACGTCAAACCTTCGTTTGCGCGAAGCTTCATGTTCAGGCGGCTGGTGAATGCGCCGCCGTAGATGTAGTTCGCGATGCTGAGCGGGATGTAATCCGGCGACTTACGAGGGATGCCCAGGTGGCCGACGTAGATGCGCGACTGCACGGCGTCCGGCTTGTCGAGCACAACAATCCTCGCCTGCGGCGGAGGCGGCGGCGCTATCTCCAGCGGGGCCGGCGTCCGGCCCTTCCACTCGCCGAGGTATTTCTTCGCTTTGGCGAACGCCTCCTCTGGAGCGATGTCGCCTGCGATGGCCAGAAACGCGCCGGCCGGCACGTAGCGTTCGCGATGGAAGGCTACAATATCGTCGCGCTTGAGAGCGCGAATCGTTTCCGGCGTTCCGTCGTTGGGATACGCGTAGGGGTGGCGGCCATAAACGACGCGCGGCGCCAGCCAGTGCAGCAGGAATTGCGGATCGTTCAGTCCGATCTGCAATCCCGACAACTGTTGCCGCCGCAGACGCTCGAACTCCTTCTCGTCGAAGACCGGGTTCAGCAGGATGTCGGAAATCAGATCCAGGCCGAGATCCGCGGTTGATTTCAGGAACACGCCGACCACTCTTGCGTCATCTTCGCCGGCGCGCGCCTCCAGACTGCCGCCAGCGTCATCCACGAGCTTTGCGATCTGCTGCGACGTGCGCGTCTTTGTGCCGCCATTGCGCAGCAGCTCGGCGGTCATTTCGGCCAGGCCTGCCTTCTGAGGATCCTGCGCAATCGCGCCGGCGTTAATCAAGACGCGATAGGAAACGAGCGCTTGCCGGTGGTCCTCCACAACGAAGACCGTCAACCCATTCGGCAGCGTCTGGCTTGCAACCCTTGGAAACGCGAATGGGCGCGCAGGGGCAGGCGGAGGGGGAGATTGCTTTGCGGCCTGCGCGAAGACGACCTGGGCGAGAAGCAGCGTGGAAAGCACTGTGATTGG
>Ga0070740_10001241_pt1 | contig 37041 bp, 32 predicted proteins | sample Coa_R2_FD_67286 | JGI IMG/M metagenome (GOLD analysis project Ga0070740, IMG submission 67286) | Surface soil microbial communities from Centralia Pennsylvania, which are recovering from an underground coalmine fire - Coalmine... | ecosystem: Environmental > Terrestrial > Soil > Unclassified ... | reverse complement strand
GGGGCCCTATTGCACGCTGATGCTGGCGGAGCTTGGCGCGCGCGTGATCAAGGTCGAGCCGCCGGCGGGCGACGATGCGCGCAGCTTCGGGCCGTTCGTCAAAACAAAAACCGGCAAGACGAAGTCCGGCTACTTCATGGCGGTCAACCGCGGCAAGCAATCCATCGCGCTCGACCTGAAGAACGACGGCGATCGCGCGATTTTCGAGCGCCTGCTTTCGCGCGCCGACGTGCTGGTGGAGAATTTCCGCGGCGGCACGATGGAAAAACTCGGCTACGGCTACGATGCGCTGAAAGAAAAATATCCGAAGCTGATCTATGCCGCCGTTTCGGGCTTCGGCCACACCGGCCCTTATGCCGCGCGCCCCGCCTACGACATGGTGGTGCAGGCGATGGGCGGGATCATGAGCCTCACCGGCCATGCCGGCGCGCCGCCCGTGCGCGTGGGCACATCGGTGGGCGATATCACCGCCGGGCTGTTCGCCACCATCGGCATCGCCTCGGCGCTCTATGAGCGCACGAAAACCGGCCGCGGCATGAAGGTGGATGTGGGCATGCTGGATTGCCAGGCCGCCATTCTGGAAAACGCCATCGCGCGCTACGCGGCAACCGGCGAGATTCCCGGCCCGCTCGGCGCCGCGCACGCCTCCATCGCGCCGTTTGCGGCGCTGAAAACGCGCGACAGCCACATCGTGATCGCGGCGGGAACCGACGCCCTGTTTGCCCGGGTGGCAAAGGTGCTGGGCCATGACGAATGGCCGGGCGACGCACGCTTCCGCACCAATCACGACCGTGTGGTGAACTGGCCGGCGCTGCAAAACGAAATGGAATCTGCACTTTCCGCTAAAACCTCCGCCGAATGGTTGAAGCGGCTGCAAGCCGAAGGCCTGCCCTGCGCGCCGATCAACAATGTGGCCGAGATGATGAGCGATCCGCAGATTATCGCTCGCAACATGATCGTGACGGCGCTCGATCCCGATCTCGGCGCCCTGAAGATGCAGGGCAACCCGATCAAGCTTTCGGGCCACCCTGATCCTTCCACGCGCCCGCCCGCGCCGGACCTGGATGGGGATCGTGCCACCATTCTTGAAGAGCTTGCGTTGAAGCGAGCGGAACAGCGCTGATTGTGTCCTTGTCGCCGGGCCTGGCCGCGCCGCAAAGCACTGCACGCGATGCGCGACTGAAAGCCCTTGGGAATTAGGCGCCGGCGGCCTACATTCGTTCCATGCCCTTTGAATCGTGTCGTTGCCCATGAGCGGTTATGGCGGCCGCTATTCCGATCCGCTGGATCAGGCGTTCGGCGAGGACAATCCCGCGCCGCAAGCGCCCGCGGTGCCGCGCGATCCGCCCTATCTTGCCGGCCTGAATGCCGAGCAGCGCGAGGCGGTGCTTGCCACCGAAGGCCCCGTGCTGGTTCTGGCGGGCGCCGGCACCGGCAAGACGCGCGTTCTGACCACGCGGCTTGCGCATATTCTCGCCACCCGGCGGGCATGGCCGGGGCAGATCCTGGCCGTCACCTTCACCAACAAGGCCGCGCGCGAAATGAAGGAGCGGATCGGCCTTCTCATCGGCGGCGTGGTGGAAGGAATGCAGTGGCTTGGCACCTTCCATTCCATCGGCGCGCGCATGCTTCGAAGGCACGCCGAGCTTGCCGGCCTCAAATCCAATTTCACGATTCTCGACGCCGACGATCAGCTGCGCCTGATGAAGCAGATCATCGACGCCGAAAACATCGATGAGAAGCGCTGGCCCGCGCGCGCGCTCGCCGCTTGCATCGACGGCTGGAAGAACCGGGGCCTCAGGCCGGACGATGTGCCCGAAGGCGAAGCGCACAGCTTTGCCTTCGGCAAGGGCCGCGCGCTTTACCGCCAGTATCAGGAACGGCTGAAGGCGCTGAACGCGGCCGATTTCGGCGACCTGCTGCTGGACGTGCTCACCATCCTGCGCGGCAATCCCGAAATCCTTTCCGAATACCGCGAGCGCTTCAAATACATGCTGGTGGACGAATACCAGGACACCAACACGGTGCAATATCTGTGGCTCAAACTGCTGGCGGGGCAAAACGGCAATGTCTGCGTGGTGGGCGACGACGATCAGTCCATCTATGCCTGGCGCGGGGCGGAGATCGAAAACATCCTGCGCTTCGAAAAGGATTTTCCCGGCGCGAAAGTGATCCGGCTCGAACGCAACTATCGTTCCACGCCCGCCATCCTGGGCGCGGCGTCCGGCCTGATCGCGGCCAACAAGGGCCGCCTCGGCAAGACGCTGTGGACCGAAGGCGATCCGGGCGAAAAGATCAAGGTGCAGGGCGTGTGGGATGCCGAAGAAGAAGCCCGCGCCGTGGCAAGCGAAGCCGAGAATTTGCACAGCAAAGGCGAACGCTATTCCGGGATGGCGGTGCTTGTGCGCGCCTCGTTCCAGATGCGCGAATTCGAAGACCGTTTTCTTGCCCTCGGCCTGCCCTATCGGGTGATCGGCGGCCCGCGCTTTTACGAGCGCGCGGAAATCCGCGATGCGATGGCATACCTGCGCCTGATCGCGCAGGGCGACGACGATCTGGCGTTTGAACGCATCGTCAACAGGCCCAAGCGCGGCGTGGGCGATGCCAGCGTGCAATCGCTGCATGCCTATGCGCGCGCGCATCATCTGCCGCTGCTGGCCGCAGCGGGCGAAATTGCCGCAACCGACGAACTGCCGCCCAAGGCCCGCAAGGCGCTGGCGCAGCTTGCCGTCGATTTCGCGCGCTGGTCGGACGTGGCCCGGCATATCCGCCACACCGAGCTTGCCGAAATGGTGCTGGACGAAAGCGGCTACACCGACATGCTGAAAAACGACAAGTCGGCCGAAGCGCCCGGCCGGCTCGACAACCTGAAAGAGCTTGTCCGCTCCATGGAGCAGTATGAATCGCTCGCCGCCTTTCTGGAGCATGTGGCGCTTGTCATGGAGCTGGAGCAGAACGACACGGGCGACCGCATCAACCTGATGACGCTGCATGCCGCCAAGGGGCTGGAATTCGACACCGTGTTCCTGCCCGGCTGGGAAGAAGGACTGTTTCCCAGCCAGCGCACGATGGATGAGAACGGCCTTGCCGGGCTGGAGGAAGAGCGCCGCCTCGCCTATGTGGGCCTCACGCGCGCGAAGAAACGCGCGCTGGCCTATTTCGCGGCCAACCGCCGCGTGCACGGCAACTGGCAGAGCGCCCTGCCCTCGCGCTTCATTTCCGAGCTTCCGCCGGAACATGTGGACAGCGTGGTGGATGAAGGATTTTACGGCGGCTATGTGGGTTTCCGCGACAATGCGCAGGCTGCAAGCTTCGGCAGCGGTTATGAATCGCCGGGCTGGAAGCGCGCGCAGGCCAACCGCGCGGCGAGCGCGCAACGCACCCGCCCGCCCATGATCGAGGCGCAGGCCTACACCGTGCAGACATCCGATCCGTCATCGTCGAATTACGCGCGCGGCGACCGCGTGTTCCACCAGAAATTCGGCTACGGCCGCGTGACGTTTGTCGAAGGAAACAAGCTCACCGTCGATTTCGACAAGGCGGGCGAGAAGCGCGTGATCGACAATTTTGTGCAGCGGGCGTGACGAACACTCTTTTAACAAATGAACTCGTGACGGCCCGCGAATGCGAGCGCCTGTCCCTCCCTTGAAAAGGGAGGGTCGAATTGCCGAAGGCAATTCGGGGAGGGATCAGGCCACGCCCCGCAACGATCCCCACCCGGCTCCCCGCATCGGCTGCGGGTCGCCGCCCTCCCCTTTTCAAGGGGAGGAACGGAGTGTATATTCTAGCCAGACTTTCTAGCTAGAATATCGGCCCCCATGGAAGACCCCCGCTGGTCCGTGCAGGACGCGAAGAACCGCTTCAGCGAAGTGGTGGAAGCCGCGCGCGAAAAGCCGCAGACGGTGACCAAACACGGCAAGCGCGCCGTGGTCGTTGTGGCGGCGGAAGAATATGACCGCCTCAAGAAGCTGGAGAAGCAAAAGGCGATCACGTTCAATGAGCATCTGCTGAACATGCCAAAGGGCGGCGGCACGTTCGAGCGCATGAAAACTCGCCTTCGCGAAACCAGCTTCTGATGTATCTGCTCGATACGGACGTCCTGTCCGAACTGCGCAAGCGGAAACGCAATCCCAATGTTGTGAAATGGATCGGCGCTGTCTCCGAGAGCGATTTGCATCTCAGCGCCATTACCGTGGCCGAAATCGAGCGCGGCATCGAACGCCAGAAGAAGCCCGACCCGGCCTTCGCCAACGATCTCGCGGCATGGCTCGAATTCACGCTTCGCGTCTTCGGCGAGCGCATTCTGCCGCTCACAGTCAATGTCGCCCGCCGCTGGGGCCGCCTCTCCGCCCAGGTCGGCAATACCGAACTCGATCTCGCCATCGCCGCAACGGCGCTGGAACATGGATTGACGGTTGTCACCGGCAATACAAGGCATTTCCAGCGTGCCGGCGTGCCTTTGCTGAATCCGTTTCAGGCGCGGAAATAAAGCGCCGCGCACGTCCGTCCCGCGGCTTTCGCTGCGGTCCGCCTCCGCCGCAAACGGGGAGGAGAAGCGCGGATCGCTTGAACAGCCGCTGCGACAGCTTCTGACACATTCGGCATCACCCGCCGACAATCTGCTGCCACTCTTTCTTGCCCGCTTGCAGGGGGAGGCGCCGGCCGTGGCTCTTTCCTCCCCCGTTTACGGGGGAGGTGCTGAGCGCGCATCTGCGCGCGAAGCGGAGGGGGCGCATGCACATGTGGCCCGATTTCCGCCATCGTCCGCGGCCGCGAAGGACATCATTCATATTAGGCCGCCGCTCGCGCACTCCGAAGGTTGGCGAAAATCGGCTCATACATATGAACAAACGCTATGTCCTTGCCGGCAAAGAAGAAAATAATGCTATTTTTTCTCTTGCATTTCGCCGAATCGTTCGCTATATGTTCGTGCGTGGATTTTTCTGGAGGGCAGGCATTTTGAGGTGACTTCAGCGCGAGGACAGACAGGCCCATGGGTGCACACTCGCGTGCATCCCTGCGGACCGCCCCATCCCTCTGGAGCTGCGGCTTGAAGACAAGGCGATTGGCTCAACGCGGAGCCCTGCACGGCTCCCCGGGCAAGAAGCAATCGGCCTCTTCCCACGGAGACGGCGGACCCCGCAACGGCCGGGGCGGTAGAATGCGAAGGTGCGCGTCATTGCGTGTTGAAACCACGCTTCGGCGCGCCAGTCAGGCGCATCGTGACCAGGGCGGGCGGGAGCGGATGGCCCGCCTTATTTGTGTGGGCCGCGAACGCGGACTCGGCCTATCCTCGCCGTCAGGTGAAGCGCCGCAGGGAGGGACAATCCATGCACACGACATTGCTGAGGGCTGCACTCGTCATTATCGGCATCGCCTTTCTTCTGATCTATCCGCTGGCGATCGTCTGGCCGTCGGGCTGGGCCTGGCATACCGGCGCGCCGTCTTCCAATTACTATTACATGATGATCGTGGGCGTTTACGCCACGCTGGGCGTGTTCCTGATTCTCGCATCGCGCAATCCGGACGCGAACAGGAGCCTGATCTGGTTCACGGTGTGGTCGAGCCTCGTGCACGGGCTGATCATGGCAAGCCAGTCGTTCGGCATGGCCAACGGCATGAACAACATGGGGCATCTTTCCGGCGATGTGGCGGCGCTGATTCTGGTTGCGATCGTGCTGGGCGGACTGATGCTCACGCGGGAGAAAACCGCAACGGCCGCGGCTTGAGGATCGGGCGGCGCAGGTTTAAGCGCTTTGGCCATGCCCGCGCCGCCCCTCTGGAAGGCAACCGCCCATCTCGCCAAGGCCGAAGCGCCCGATATCGCCGCGGCGTTCGAGCTGACGGGGCCACAGGCTGTCCTCATCAGCGAGGAACCGTTCAGCGACAACGCGACGGTCGAAGCGCTTTATGCGCAGATGCCCGATGGCGATCTGCTGTCGAAGCTCGCGGGCCGCGAGGTGTTTGTCGCGCTTCTGCCCGACACCGACTGGATCCGGCTGAGCCAGGAGGGCTTGCCGCCCGTGCGCGCCGGGCGCTTCTTCGTGTTCGGCGCGCATGATGCGGGCGCGGTGCCGCCGGGCGTCATCCCCATCCGCATCGAGGCCGGCATGGCGTTCGGCACTGGCCATCACGAAACCACCGCGCTCTGCCTTGCCGCGCTGTCCGATCTCGCAAGGCGGCGGCGTTTCGAAAATGTGCTCGATCTGGGCTGCGGCACGGGGCTTCTTGCCATCGGCGCGGCGAAGCTCTGGCGGAAACGGGTTTCGGCCTGCGATATCGATCCGGTCGCCGTGGATGTGACGCGCGAAAATGCCCGCGCCAATGGCGAAGCCCCGCGCGTATCCGCCGTGGTGGCCGATGGGCTTGCCCATCCGGCGCTGGGGCATCGCGCGCCTTACGACCTGATCGTGGCGAACATCCTTGCCCAGCCGCTCACCCGCCTTGCGCCATCGGTTGCATCGGCCCTTGCCCCGGGCGCATGGCTGATCCTTTCCGGCATTCTTCGCTGGCAGGAAAACGCCGTGCTCGGCTTCTATCGCGCGCAAGGGCTGATATTGCGCCGAACCTTGCGCGAAAACGCGTGGTCCGCGCTTCTGCTGCAAAAACCTTCGTCATCCTCCGGTCGCGCGTAGCGCGATCCGGGGGACCCAATTTCCTGTCGCAAAAAACGGCTCGCCCGGACAAGCCGGGCGATGACGATGCAGGGGTTCAAACTGCGCCGAAAAACCACTAACGTCCCGCCCATGGACAAGAACGCACCGTTTCAGACGTTTGAAGACCGCTCCGACGCGGCAACCGTGGCGCCGCGGCTGGCCGCCCTCAGAGCCGAACTTGCGCGCCGCGGGCTCGATGGTTTCGTCGTGCCTCATTCCGACGAATACCAGAGCGAATATCTGCCCGCATGCAACGAGCGGCTGGCATGGCTCACGTCCTTCACCGGATCGGCGGGTGCCGCCGTCGTGCTGAAAGACAAGGCTGCCCTGTTCGTGGATGGCCGCTACACGCTTCAGGCCCGCCAGCAGACTGACATAAAGCAGTTCGAGCCGCGCGATCTGGTGAGCGAAGGGCCGAATGCCTGGATCGAAGCCAACGCGAAGAAGGGCATGCGCATCGGCTATGACGCCTGGGTCCATTCCGCCGCCAATGCCGAAGCGTTGCGCGCCAGCGTGGAGAAGGCCGGGGCCGTGCTGGTGGCGGTTGACGGCAATCCGATCGACGCGCTGTGGAAGGATCGCCCGGCCGCGCCGGGCGACAGGGCCGTGCCGCACGCGATGAACCTTGCCGGCGAAAGCGCGGAGTCCAAACGCACTCGCATCGCCGAAGAGATCAGGAAGCAGGGGGCGGATGCCGCGGTCGTGAGCCTTGCCGATTCCATCTGCTGGCTGCTCAACGTGCGCGGCTCCGATACGCCGCACACGCCGTTCGTCCTGTCCTGCGCCATCCTCAATGGCGACGGCTCGGTGGACTGGTTCGTGGACGGCCGCAAGGCTTCGCCCGAATTGCGGAAGCATCTGGGCAATGCCGTGCGCGTGCGTGAGCCCAAGGATTTTGTCGCCGCGCTGGATGCCCTCAAGGGAAAAACGGTCATCGCCGATCCCAACTGGACGGCCGATGCCGCCTTCGCGCGGCTGGAAAAGGCGGGCGCCAAAATCAAGCGCAGCGCCGATCCGTGCCAGCTTCCCAAAGCCTGCAAGAATGCGGTGGAGATCGAAGGCGCGCGCAAGGCGCACGTCCGCGATGGCGCGGCGCTCACGCGGTTTCTGGCCTGGTTCGCGCGCGAGGCGCCCAACGGACAGCTTGACGAGATCGCCGCCGCCGAAGCGCTTGAAGGTTATCGCCGGCAGACCGGTTCGCTGACCGATCTTTCCTTCGATTCCATTTCGGGTGCGGCGCCGCATGCGGCCCTGCCGCATTATCGCGTCACGAAATCGAGCAACCGCGCGATCCGGAACAACGAGATCTATCTGATCGACAGCGGCGGGCAGTATCCCGACGGCACCACGGACGTGACGCGCACGGTGATTGTCGGCAACCCGACCGCGGAAATGAAGGATCGCTTCACCCGCGTGCTGAAGGGCCACATCCAGATTGCGATGCTGCGCTTTCCCGAAGGAACAACAGGCGCGGCCATCGATGCCTTCGCGCGCAAGGCGCTGTGGGATGCGGGCCTCGATTACGATCATGGCACCGGCCACGGCGTGGGCAGCTATCTCTCCGTGCATGAGGGCCCGCAGAACATTTCCAAGCGGCCGATCGCGCAGCCGCTGAAGCCCGGCATGATCGTTTCCAACGAGCCCGGTTATTACAAGGAAGGCGAATACGGCATCCGCATCGAAAACCTTGTGGTGGTGACGGAGCCCAAGCCTGTGCCCGGCGGCGACCGGCCGATGATGGAGTTCGAGACCATCACGCTGGCGCCGATTGACGTGAATCTGGTCGAGCCGAAGCTGCTCACCGCGGAAGAACGCGACTGGCTCAACGGCTATCATGCCCGCGTGCGGGACGTGCTTGGCCGCGAGGTGGATGGCGAAACAAAAGCGTGGCTTGAGCGCGCCACACGGGCGATCTGATGCGCAAGCAGCATGATGGCCCGCGCGGAACCGTTCACAGGTTCCTGCTCGACAGCCAGGTTCTCAAGGGCAATCTTCTGGGCGATCCCGCCGAACGCATCATTGATGTCTATGTGCCGCACGGATCGGATGGACGCGGGCTGCCGCTGCTGGTTGACGTGGTGGGCTTCACAGCCGGCGGCCCGGCGCACACCAACTGGAAGAATTTCGGCGAGAATCTGCCGGAGCGGCTGGACCGCCTGATTGCGGCCGGCGAGATGCCGCCGGTTGTTGTCGCGCTGCCCGACTGCTTCACGAAACTGGGCGGCAACCAGTACATCAATTCCGCCGCCATGGGCCGGTGGGACGATTTTCTGCTCGCCGAATGTGTGCCCTTTGTGGAACGGAAATTCGGTTGCGGCGGCGCCGGCCGGCGCGGCATTTTCGGCAAAAGCTCCGGCGGCTACGGCTCCATCGCGCACGCGCTGCTGCATCCTGACTTCTGGAGCGCGGCGGCCTGCCATTCCGGCGACATGGCGTTCGAGCTTTGCTACCTGCCGGAATTTCCCAGGCTGCTTCGCAAGCTCGCCAAGACCGACAACTCGATCGGGAAATGGATAGACGCTTTCCATGCGGCGCCGAAAGCGAAGGACGACGATATTCACGACCTGATGACGCTCGCGATGTGCGCAACCTACGACCCCGATCCCACCCAGCCCTATGGCGTACGCCTGCCGGTCACGATGGACACCTGCGAAATCATCCCGGACCGCTGGGCCAATTTCATGAAATGGGATCCGTGCGTGATGGTGGAAACGCGCGGCGAAGGCCTGAAGAAGCTGAAGGCGCTCTACATCGATTGCGGCGACGTGGACCAGTACAATCTGGTCTATGGCGCGCGGCGGCTGCATCGTTCGCTCGAAAGACTGGGCGTCGCGCACAGCTATCAGGAATTTCCCGATAACCACACGGCCGTGGACTACCGGATGGATGTCAGCCTGCCTCTTCTGGCGAAGGCGCTTGCCGCATGAACATGGCCATCAGCATCGCTTTGGTCATCGCGCTTCTGATCGTCACGGTTCTGTTCCATTACGAGGGGTTGTTCGGCCTGTCGCGCTTTGCGGACGATATGCGCGGTGGCCGCCGCGTTCGCATGCTTTTCATCATGTTCGGCGTGATCCTGCTGCATCTGGCTGAAATCGCGTTTTACGGCATTGCCTACTGGTTCGGCGATGTCGTGGCGGATATCGGCGATTTTGTGGGCCGTGCCGTGGGTTTTGCGGATTACGTCTATTTTTCCGCCGAAACCTTCACGACGCTCGGGCTCGGCGACATCTATCCCGACGGCGCCTTGCGTCTGATTGCGAGCATTGAATCGCTGAACGGCCTGCTGCTGCTCGGCTGGTCGGCCTCGTTCACCTACCTCGCCATGCAGAAATACTGGAGCGAAGGCAGCCGCCGCATCGTGAAATGATCACAGCCCCTCGATCATCTTCAGCCAGGTGGCCTCATCAATCACTTTCACGCCGAGCTTCTGCGCTTCCGCGAGCTTGGACCCGGCGCCCGGCCCGGCCACGACAAGATCCGTCTTCTTCGAAACCGAGCCGGCCGTCTTGGCGCCCAGCGATTCCGCGCGCGCCTTGGCTTCCTGCCGCGTCATCTTTTCGAGCGTGCCGGTGAACACCACCGTCTTGCCCGCCACCGGCGAGCCGGAGACTTTCGGAGCCGCCATCGGCCGCACGTCAACCTCCTTCAGGAGGTGAGCCAGCACCTTGCGATTGTGCGGCTCGTCGAAGAAATCCTTGATCGCCTCGGCGACCACATCGCCGATGCCGCCGATGGCATTGAGCTGCTCCAGCGCGTCCTTGCCTTCCATTGCGGCCATGAACTCGCCGATGGTGTGAAAATTCCGCGCCAGAAGCCGCGCGTTGGTTTCGCCCACATGGCGGATGCCGAGCGCATTGATGAAGCGGTCCAGCGCGATTTCGCGCCGGTTATTTATCGATGTGATCAGATTTTCGATCAGCTTGCTTTCGCCCTCGTCCTTCCGCTTTGCCTTGCTCCCCGGCGCGGCCTTGCCTTCGCGCGCGCGCCGTTCCGCGCTTTGCTCGGCGCGTTTTTCGCGGAGAACGCGATCCAGCTCGGCCTGTTTGCGGGTAAGCGCGAAGATGTCCGACGGTTCCTTCAGCAATCCCGCGTCGTAGAGCGTTTCGATATAGGTGCCACCGAGCCCTTCGATATCGAAGGCATCGCGGCCCACGAAATGCTTCAGCCGCTCCACCGCCTGTGCCGCGCAAATGAGCCCGCCGGTGCAGCGGCGATCCACTTCTTCCTCGCCCGTTTTCTCGTCCACCTCGCGCACGGCATGGCTGCCACAGATGGGACACTTGCGGGGCATCTCATAGGGCTTTGCGCTGCGCGGCCGCTTCTCCCGGATGACGCGCACAACTTGGGGGATCACGTCGCCGGCGCGCTGGATGATCACGGTATCGCCTTCGCGCGCATCAAGGCGGGCGATCTCGTCTTCGTTGTGCAGCGTCGCGTTTTCCACGACCACGCCGCCGACATTGACAGGCTTCAGCCGGGCCACGGGCGTGAGCTTGCCCGTGCGGCCCACCTGGATGTCGATCTTCAGCAGCACGGTCTCGGCCTGCTCGGCCGGGAACTTGTGCGCGATCGCCCAACGGGGGCTGCGCGAGACAAACCCGAGGCGCTCCTGCAGGTCCAGGCGGTCCACCTTGTACACGACGCCATCGATGTCGTATCCCAGGCCGGCGCGCCGGCTTTCGATCTCGCGATAGAACTTGAGCACCGCCTGCACCGTCTCGCAGCGCCGGATCAGCGGATTGACCTGAAAGCCCCACGCCTTGAACTGCTGGAGCATACCCCATTGGGTATCGGCGGGAAGCGCGCTCGCCTCGCCCCAGGCATAAGCAAAGAAGTTCAGCGCGCGCGCGGCGGTGATTGCCGGATCGAGCTGGCGCACCGAACCCGCCGCAGAATTGCGCGGGTTGGCGTAGGTCTGTTTGCCTTCCTTTTCCTGCCGCTTGTTGAGCGCCGCAAAATTCGCATGCGTCATATAGACTTCGCCGCGCACTTCCATGATCTTTGGTGCCTTGCCGGCGAGCCGCAAAGGCACATCCTTGATCGTGCGCAGGTTGGCCGTGATGTCTTCGCCCTCGGTGCCGTCTCCGCGCGTTGCGCCCTGAACGAACAGGCCGTTTTCATAGCGAAGACTGGCGGACAGACCGTCGATTTTCGGCTCGGCGACGAAGACGAGGGGTTTGTCATCGCCCCAACCCAGAAAGCGCCGCACGCGCCCCACGAAATCGGTTACGTCCTGATCGTCAAACGCGTTGTCGAGCGAAAGCATCGGAACTGCGTGCACGACCTTGGCAAATTTTTCGCTGGGCCTGGCGCCCACGCGGTGTGAGGGACTGTCGGGCCTGATCAGCCGCGGAAAGCGGGCTTCGATGGCGGCATTGCGCTTGCGCAACGCGTCGTATTCTGCGTCGGAGATCTTCGGCCGGTCTTCCTGATAGTAGGCGCGGTCATGCGCGGCAATTTCCTCGGCCAGCCGTTCCAGCTCTCTTGCCGCCTCGTGTTCCGTCAGTTTTTCGACAGGCTTGCCGGCCAATGTGCTCATGCCCGTTTGCGCGCGGGTTTCCTGGCACTATCGGACGGCGTCTGCGCTTCCGCAAGAAGCCGCCGCGCTGCCGCCCGCGCCTCGTCGGTCACGGCCGCACCTGACAGCATGCGCGCGATTTCCTCGATTCGCGGTTCGCCATCAAGCACCTCGATGCGCGTGCGGTCGCGGGAGCGCGTGATGCGGAAGTGCCGGGCCGCGCGCACGGCCACTTGTGGCGAATGGGTTACAAGCAGAACCTGCGTGCTCCTCGCGAGCCTTTGCAGGCGCTCGCCCACCGCGTCAGCCACCGCGCCGCCGACCCCGCGATCAACCTCATCGAACACCAGCGCCGCCGGCGGACTTGCTTCCGCAAGAGCCACCTTCAGGGCGAGCGAGAAGCGCGCCAGCTCGCCCCCGGACGCGATTTTGGCGAGTGGTCCAAACGGCGCGCCCTCAATCGTGGCGGCCTCGAACGCCACCCGCTCAAGGCCGTTGGCGTTCGCTTCGCCTTCCGCCAGCGGTTCCAGCACGACCCGGAATCTGGCGCGACCGAGCTTGAGCGGCTGAAGCTCGTTCGCCACCGCGGCCTCAAGCTTGCGCGCTGCGTTCTGCCGCGCGGCCGACAGTTTCTGCGCGACGGCACGATAATCCCGTTCGGCGCGTGCGACGGCTTCGTCGGCCTTTTTCATGCGCTCGCTGTCGGTGTCGATCGACTCCAGCCTGGTCCGAAAATCGTGCAGCACCTGCGGAAGATCATCGGGCTGCACCGAAAATTTGCGCGCGGCCGCACGCAGGGCATAGAGCCGCTCCTCGGTTTTTTCGAGGCGGGCGGGATCGGCTTCCATGCGGGCGAGCAGGGCTTCCAATTCCCGGCGCGCTTCTTCGGTGAGCGCAAAAGCCTGATCGAGAGATGCTTGGGCGGCCGAGGTGGCTTTGCGCGCCTCTTCGCCCATGCGCGACAGGCGCTTCAGGGCGGCGGCAAGGCCGGCTTCCGCACCGCGCTCGCCACCCAGCGCGTCCACGGCGGCGGAAATGTCTTCGGCAATGCGCCCAGCGTTCATCATCAGCGCCCGCTCCGCGGCAAGCCTCGGCTCCTCGCCCGCCTGCGGATCCAGCGCTGCAAGCTCGTACACGGCATGGCGCAGATAGTCGGCATTCGCGGCGGCTTCCGCCGCGGCGCGCCGGAGGGTATCGCGCGCGGCCTGCGCTTCGGCCAGGGACCTGAATTCCGCCGCTGTCTCTTCCGCAAGGCTTTCGAGGCCGCCGAACGCATCGAGCAACCGGCGATGTGTGGCGGCGTCGAAAAGCCCGCGATCATCCGCCTGGCCGTGCACCTCGACCAGCATTTCGCCCGCGCGCGCCAGCAAATTCACCCCGACAGGCGCATCGTTGACAAAGGCGCGCGTCCGGCCGTCGGCGGCTATTGTCCGGCGCAGGATGATCTCGCCGTCGCTCTCAATGCCGTTCTCGGCAAGCACAACGCGGGCGCGATGATCGCCTGCCGGGTCGAAGATGGCCGTCGCCGAACCCCGGGCTGCCCCTGGACGCACGCCGGCGCGCCCGCCGCTGCGCGCGCCGGCGGCCAGCCCCAGCGCGTCCAGCAAAATGGACTTGCCCGCCCCCGTTTCGCCCGTAAGAACATTCAGGCCCGGCGCGAATTCCAGCGCCGCGTGTTCGATCAGCACAATGTCTTTGACCGTGAGCGCCGAGAGCACCGGCTTTTCGCCCTAAAGGTTGAAGGCCCGGCTGATCCAGGAGCCTTTGTCGCGCTCGGGCCGCATGTTGTGCTCCTGAAGAAGGTTGTAGGCGTCCTGATACCACTGGCTGCCCGGGTAATTCGCGCCCAGGACCGCGGCGGCCGTCTTGGCCTCGTTGTAGACGCCCATGGCGTAATAGGCCTCGGTCAGGCGTTCCAGCGCTTCGGCGATCTGAGTCGTGCGCTGGTACTGTTCCACAACCACGCGGAAACGGTTGATTGCCGCGATATAATCGCCGCGGAACAGATAGTAACGGCCGATCTCCATCTCCTTGCCGGCGAGATGGTCGAGCGTGAGGTCAATCTTCAGCGTCGCATCGCGCGCGTAGGCCGTATCCGGGAAGCGTTGAACGACGTCCTGCAACGCCGTCAGCGCCTGTTCGGTGTTGCTCTGGTCCCGTTCGACGTTGGTGATCTGCTCGTAATAGGAGATCGCCTTCAGATAGAAGGCGTATGCCACTTCCTTCGTGCCCGGATGAAGCTGGATATACTGATCCGCGGTGTTGATGGCATCGGTGTATTTGTTGGCCTGGTAGTAGCAGAATGCCGACATCAGCATGGCGCGGCGCGCCCAGACGGAATAAGGATGCTGGCGCTCGACTTCGTCGAACTGTTTGGCCGCAGCCTCCCAGTCGTGATCATCTATCCGCTTCCAGGCATCGTTGTAGATCTGTTCGACAGGCCGCTCGACGTAATCGGCATTGTCCTTGTCGCTGTCATCCCCGAAGGCCGAACAGCCGCCCAACAGCCCGGCGAGAGCGCAGGCTGCGACGGCGATTTTCATCGCGCGCATCCGGCGCGGCCGCGGCAATCTGGCCGAATTCTTCCACTTTTCCAAAAGCATGCGATCTTCCGTCCGGCTGGCAGGCGCGCCTGCCAATCATTACCCGAGCCTGCACCCTTATGCCATTCCAACCGAACCGGGGTCCAGTGCGGAAAGGGCCGCCTCAGATTTCGATGCGTTCATAGTTCGCCGGATCGGCGAAGAGGGCCCTGAGGAGTGCATTGTTGAGGGCGTGGCCGGAGCGGATTCCTTCGAACCGGCCGATCACCGGGCCGCCCGCCAGCGCCAGGTCGCCCACCGCATCCAGAATCTTGTGCCGCACGAATTCGTCGCGAAAGCGCATTCTATTGGCGTTAACGATCGTGTCGCCGTCGAGCGCGATCGTGTTCTCGAGCGAAGCGCCGCGGGCAAGGCCCGCACGGCGAAGGCCCTCCAGTTCGTTCAGGAACCCGAAGGTTCGGGCGGGCGCGATGTCGCGGCGGAAAGAATCGGGCGAAAATGTCCATTCCAGCCGTTCCTTGCCGATCGATCTGGACGCGAACTCAATTTCGAAATCGAACTGGCGCGCAGCCGCCGGCAGGAGCGCGGCACGGGCGCTTCCGCCAACCGCGTCCACGCGCTTGAGCACGCGAAAACCGGTGCGCGTGCCCTCCTGCTCGCGGATCCCGGCCTGATCAAGAAGCCTGAGATAGCACAAGGCGTCGCCATCGAGGATTGGCGGCTCCGGCCCCGTCAGCTCCACGACAAGATCGTCGATGCCCGCGCCCGCAACAGCGGCCATGATATGCTCGATAACTGCAACGGTGGCGCCCGCGCCGCTAGAAATGACGGTGCCCAGACGCGTTTCGGACACGTTGTCGTAGCGGGCCGCTATTTCCCGGCATTCGAGGTCGTCACGGCGAAAAACCACGCCTGAGCCCGCCGCCGCCGGCAGCAGCGCCATGCGGACGCTGCCGCCCGCATGAAGCGCTACGCCTTCGATATCGACCGTGCGTGCAATCGTATTCCGCGGCACCGCGACGTCATGACCCTTTCCCGCCTAATTGGCCTGACGGCGCAGGAAGGCGGGGATTTCAACATCCGCCGCCCTGTTATGGTCCGGGAAAAGGTCTTCCGCAACTTCCGCCGTCTGCGCCTGGCGGTCGGCCGTTGCGCCCCGGTTCATCACCTGGGCCGTCGCGCGCAGCTGCTGGGTTCGCGCACCCGGCTCAACGCGCGGCTCGGCTTTTTTCTTCCGGCCAAGGAAACCAAAGACCGAACGCGTTTCTTCCTGGGCTGGCGCTGGCGCGCGCGGCGGCGCCGGACGTTGTGGCGCCTGCTGCAGGTAGGGAGGCATGGGTGGAATGTCATCGTCTTCTTCGACGACGCGGCCCTCGTCCGTAGCCAGAATCTCCTGTTCCACCGGCGACATCGGCCTCGCCGCCGGCGCCGGCGCGGCGACGACAGGTTCGGCCGCCATCTGGGTCGCGATCGTTTCGACCTGCCGGTGCACAGGGTTGGCGGCAACCGGCTTCAACCCGGTATGCAATGGAACGGGACGCAGCTGCGGACGGCGCACCTCAGGTTTTTCGGGCGGCAGCGCGATCTGCTCCGCCTCGATGCCGGTGGCCACCACCGACACGCGGATGCGGCCTTCCATGTTTTCCAGAATCGTGCCGCCGAAGATGATGTTGGCGTCCGGGTCCACTTCCGCGCGGATGCGGTTGGCCGCCTGATCAACTTCAAACAGCATCATGTCGGTGCCGCCGGTGATGTTGATCAGCACGCCGCGGGCGCCCTTCATGGACACATCGTCCAGCAGCGGATTGGAGATGGCCGATTCCGCGGCGCGCAGCGCGCGTTCCTCGCCTTCCGCCTCGCCGGTGCCCATCATGGCCTTGCCCATCTCGCTCATCACGGTCTTGATGTCGGCAAAGTCCAGATTGATGAGCCCGGGCATGACAATGAGATCGGTGATGCCGCGCACGCCGGAATGGAGCACTTCGTCGGCCATGGCGAATGCCTGGGCGAAAGTGGTGCGGTCGTTGGCCACGCGGAACAGGTTCTGGTTCGGAATGATCAGCAGGGTATCCACATAGGCCTGCAACTCCTCAAGGCCACGCTCGGCAAAGCGCATGCGCTTCTCGCCTTCGAACGCGAACGGCTTGGTCACGACGCCGACGGTGAGGATGCCCTGCTCGCGCACGGCGCGCGCAATGACGGGTGCCGCGCCCGTGCCGGTGCCGCCGCCCATGCCCGCGGTGATGAACACCATATGCGAGCCGGCGAGCTGCTGCATGATTTCGTCGAGCGACTCTTCCGCCGCCGCGCGACCGACATCGGGACGGGCGCCCGCGCCCAGCCCTTCGGTAATGCGCGCACCCATCTGGATGCGGCGTTGCGCGCGGCTTTGCGAGAGCGCCTGCGCATCAGTGTTGGCGACCACAAACTCGACGCCTTCGAGCTTGGCCGCGATCATGTTGTTGACGGCGTTGCCGCCGGCGCCGCCCACGCCGAGGACCGTGATCCGCGGCCGCAACTCGGTCATTTCGGGGGCTTTCAGGTTCAGACCCATTTTACGCTCTCCTCACTTATTCGCGGTTCAGCTCCGCCCACGACCCAACTTGTTCTTGTTTTCGGCCAAACGAATCACCTGTGGATTGAATCACCCGAAGAGTCGCTCTGCCAGACTCCCGATGAAGCTTTTCGGTTTTCCGCCTTCGGGTTCGGCAGCCAGATCGGGATTAAGAACCTCCGGCGGCATGGTCGCCCCGGCCATCAGAAGGCCGAGCGCCGTCGCATAGTCTGGTCCGGCCGATGCAGCCGGCAGCCCCGGGAATGTCTGCGGGCGGCCAAGCCGCACCTGCTTGTTGAGCACGCGGCCCGCAAGCTCCCGCGCGCCGGCGAGCTGGCAGGCGCCGCCAGTCAGCACCGCGCGCCGACCGGCGGCGACATCGAAACCGCTGTTCCGCAGGCGCGCCAGGACCTCGCCGAAAACCTCTTCCAGGCGCGGCTGGATGATGCGCGTCAGCATGGAGCGGGGTACGCGCGCGGAGAATTCGTGGCCGGTCTCGCCCATCTGCGGAACCGAGATCACATCGGCGCCGGATTCGATTTCGCCCAAGGCCGCGCCGTAAAGAACCTTGATCCGTTCGGCGGCCGAGACCGGCGCCGCCAGCATCCGCGCAAGATCGGCGGTGACATGCTGACCGCCGATCGGCACCACGTCCACGTGCACAAGCTCGCCTTCCATGAAGACGGCAACAGAGGTGACGCCGCCACCCATATCGATCACGGTGGCACCAAGCTGCTTTTCGTCGGGCGTCAGGGTCGAAAGCCCGCTCGCATAGGCGCCGAACAGCGAACCCACGACCGTGAGATGGCAACGCTCAACGGCCAGCTTCAGGTTTTGCAGGGGCGACGGTTTTACCGCGACCGCATGCATGGATACGCCCAGGCGCTCGCAGAACATGCCAGACGGATTGCGCACGCCACGCGCTTCATCCACGACGTAGGATGTCGGGGCGGCCTGAATGACTTCGCGGCCTTCCAGGCGGCAGCGCGCGCGCCCTTCGTTCAGCAGCGTGCGCAAATGGGCGTCGGAAACCAGCGCGCCTTCGAGCGCCATGCCGGCCCGCGCAGTCACGCTGGTGGGTTGCCCGCAATTGACCGAGATCAGCACGTTTTGAATGCGCACATCGGCGTGGTTTTCCGCGGCGGCTACCGCATCGCGGATGGATTCTTCCGCCGACTCGATGCTCGTCACCGTCGCCGATCTGAGCCCCTGCGACTCGCGAAGAGCCGTGCCCATGACCTTCAGCGAACCCGCTTCAGCCCGGCCGATGAGACAGACGATTTTTGACGAACCGATATCGATCACGGCCACAAGGCCCGTGCGATAGGCGTTTTCTGCATTGCTTATACGCATGCGGATGGTCTCGTTCATGCCGCTTTCTCCCGGGCTGCGCGCTGTTCCCGCCCGTTCTTGAGGATGAAGATGTAGTTGTCCGGCGATCTGAGATCGATTTCGGCGACGTCCCGCTCGAGGATCGCCTCGTCCACGATCAGATGTTCCAGCACGTCTAGCTGCTTCTGCCAGCCCAGCTCGGGCAATTTCACAACGACGCCGTCATCGAGAACCAGATTCCAGCGCCTGTCGGAAATTCGCTGCATCCCACGCACGCGCGCCGCAACGGCCCGGCGCGCCTTGACGGCGTCAATGAGCAAGGCCCCGTTCCTCGCAGCACCGCGCCCAACGAGCACCGGCAGATGCGCAAATGCCGAAAGATTCTGATTGGTGATGACAGCACCCGAACGCTGGATCACGAAGAACCCGCCTGGCGATTTCCAGAGCGCGAACGGAATCTTCTCAACGATGTTGACGGAAATCTGATCCGGGTAGCGGCGGGTGACGGTTGCGCCTGAAACCCAGTCGAGTTTCAGAAGCTTCTGGCGCGCCCGCCAGAGATCCGTGGAGAAAATCGTCTGCCCGGGGGCAAAGCCGAGGGCTGCAAAAATGGCCTGCGGGGGCGTGCGCTTTTCGCCCGTTACGCGAATGGCGGAGACTGCAAACCCCGTGTCGGCGATGGCGGAATCGATGCCGTTGTTCACCGCGCGGATCGCGCGGCTCACATAGCCGCCCGCGAACAGGGCAAACACACAGGTAAATGCCACGAAACCCAGCGTTATCAGCAGCATCGGCCGGCGAAGCGTGAAATAGGCGCGAAGATCTTCGATCATCTTCGCGGCGGGATTCTTTCTTCCCCTGCGGCGGCCGAAGTGGAGCCGGTCGAGCTGGATGCGCGAACCTGTGGTCGTGCGCCGTGCCCGCTTGGCGCTGCTGCGCCGCGATGGCTTGCGTTCGGCTTTCAGCGATCGCATGACGCATCCTCCACGATCCAGCGGCACAGCGCGCGATAGCTCATGCCGCGGTATGCCGCCTGCTCCGGTACCAGCGATGTCGGCGTCATGCCCGGCTGGGTGTTGGTTTCCAGAAGGATCAGGCGCGGCTTTGCCCCGGTGTCGTCGTAGCGGATATCGGTGCGGCTGACGCCACGGCAGCCCAACGCGTCGTGCGCGCGTTCAGCCAGACGCATCGCTTCGTCCATGACGCCGGACGGAATCTTTGCGGGCAGGGTATGCACCGAACCGCCCGCCGCGTATTTCGCCTCATAATCGTAGAATTCGAGATTGGTCGTGATTTCGGTCACGGCCAGCGCTTTGCCGCCCATCACCGCAATCGTAAGTTCGCGGCCCGGGACATATTCCTCCACCATCATCTGGCTGGACAGATTCCAGTCTTCGCGGCCGAGCGCTTCGGGCGGACGGTTATCGCCCTTCCTGATGATGAACACGCCGACAGACGAGCCTTCGTTCACCGGCTTCACCACATAGGGCGGCTTCATGATGTGACGATTGGCGGCTTCGCGCCGGTCCACGACAATGGAATTGACCACCGGCAACCCGGCGGCGCGATAGACATCCTTGGTGCGCTGCTTGTGCATGGCGAGCGCCGAGGCGAGCACGCCGGAATGCGTATAGGGAAGGCGCATCAGTTCGAGCAGACCCTGTACGCAGCCGTCTTCGCCCCAGCGCCCGTGCAACGCATTGAACACCGCATCAGGCCTGGCGGCGGCAAGCTGGGCGGCGAGATCACCGTCCTTCGGATCAATCTCGACGACGTCGAAACCTTCCTCACGCAGGGCTTTGGCGCATCCGGCGCCGGAGGAAAGGCTCACATCGCGTTCGGCGGAAAAGCCGCCCAACAGCACGGCGATCTTCTTGTAACCGGTCACGGCACGCCCACCTTCCTGATCTCCCATTCCAGCGTTACGCCGGATTTTGCCTTCACCCGCGCGCGCACTTCTTCGCCCAGCGCCTCGATGTCGGCGGCCGTTGCGTTGCCCGTGTTGATGAGGAAGTTGCAGTGTTTCTCCGAAACCTGCGCGGCGCCCTTCATCAGGCCGCGGCAGCCGGCATCGTCGATCAGCTGCCAGGCCTTGTGCCCCGGCGGATTTTTGAAGGTTGAGCCGCCGGTTTTCGTCTTGATCGGCTGGGTGGCCTCGCGCTGGGCCACAAGCGCTTCCATGCGCGCCTTGATGGCGGCGGGGTCGTCGGCCGTGCCCTCGAGCACCGCATCCACGAAGATCATGTCTTCAGGCGCCGCCGTGTGGCGATAGGTGAATCCCATATCGTCTTTGGTGAGCGTCACCTTGTTGCCCTTGCTGTCGATGGCGGTGGCTTCCACAAAAATGTCCCTGATCTCGCGCCCATAGCAGCCGGCGTTCATGCGCAACGCACCGCCGATGGTTCCGGGCACGCCACGCAGGAATTCCATCCCGGCAATGCCCGCGTCCGCCGCTGCCCGCGCAACCGCAGCGTCAAGCGCCGCAGCGCCGGCACGGATGCGCGTGCCTTCCAGGGCAATCCTGCCCATGGCGCCGGGCAGACGCACGACGACGCCGGGAATGCCGCCATCGCGCACCAGAAGATTGGAGCCAACGCCAATGACCGTGACGCGCAGATCGGCGGGCCTTGCGTACATGAAAGTGGCCAGATCGTCGGCGTCGGCCGGGCGGAACAGCACCTCGGCCGGACCGCCCGCCCGGAACCACACAAGATCCCTGAGCGGCGCATTCTCCGCATAGGTGCCGCGAACCGGCGGCAGCGCATAACAGACGCGGGACGACATCACGCCTTGCCCTCCCGCCGGTTCAGAGCGGCCTCGAGGCCCGCGGCCCAGGCTGTGATCGAACCCGCGCCCAGCATCACGATGGCGCCGCCGGGCCTGGCGACCTCCGCGATGATGGCCGGCAGATCGTCGGGTCCTTCGATCGTGCGTACGTTGCGGTGGCCATGCGCGCGCACGCCATCGGCATAGGCGATATGGGTGACGCCTTCGATGGGTTGCTCGCCGGCCGGATAGATCGGCGCGATGATCGCCGCATCGGCATCGTTGAGGCAGGTGCAGAACTGCTCGAAGGTATCGCGCAGGCGGGTGTAGCGATGTGGCTGGACGACGGCCACGATCGGACCGGCATAAGCCTGACGTGCCGCCTTGAGCGCCGCGGCAATCTTGAACGGATTGTGCGCATAGTCGTCGATGATGGCAGAGCCTTTCCATTCGCCCACGCGCGTGAACCGGCGCGTGACGCCCGCGAAGTTGTTGAGCGCCTTGCGGATGATCTCGTCCCCGATGCCCAGTTCGCGCGACACAGTAATCGCGGCAAGCGCGTTGAGGACGTTATGTTCGCCCGGCATGGGCAGGCGCATCCCTTCGAGATGATGCTCGGTGTGCTTGCGCCGGTCGGCGACAACGCAATCGAAATGGGAAGCGCCTTCCGAAAAGCGCACGTTGACGGCGCGCACATCGGCCTGCGGGCTTGTGCCATAAGTGATGAGGCGGCGGTCCACAATCCGGCCGACCATTGCCTGGACTTCCGGATGGTCGAGGCAGCACACCGCAAAGCCGTAAAATGGAATGTTTTCGATGAAGCGCTGGAATGCGTCGCGCATCTTCTCGAACGTGCCGTAGAAGTCGAGGTGATCGGGGTCGGCGTTGGTCACGACCGCGACGGTGGCGGGCAACCGCAGGAAGGTGCCGTCGCTTTCGTCGGCTTCCACGACCACCCATTCACCGGCGCCCAACCGGGCATTTGTGCCGTAACGGTTGATGATGCCGCCGTTGACAACGGTCGGATCAAGCCCGCCGGCTTCAAGCAGCGCCGCAACCATCGTGGTAGTCGTGGTCTTGCCGTTGGTGCCTGCGACGGCGATACAGGCCTTCAGCCGCATGATTTCGGCCAGCATCTCTGCACGGCGCACGAGCGGGAGGTTCTGTGCGCGTGCGGCGTCGAATTCCGCGTTGCCCGACTTTACCGCCGAGGAATAGACGACCACATCGGCGCCCTTCACATTTTCCGCGCTGTGCCCGACGGTTACAGGTATGCCGAGCTTTTTCAGCCGCTTTACATTGGCGTTATCTGCGATGTCGGAGCCGCGAACCTTGTATCCGAGATTGTGCATGATCTCGGCGATGCCGCTCATGCCGATGCCGCCGATACCGATGAAGTGGATCGTTCCAATATCGAGCGGCACACGCGTCTGGCGAGGCGCAATCATGCGGCCTCCTTCCGGCCGATGCGATCGACCAGATCGGCCAAACGCTTGGCCGCGTCGGGCTTGCCGAGGCCGTGCGCGGCTTCGGCGCGGCGCGCGAGTTCTTCCGGATCGGAAAGAACCTGCGTCAGCAGCGCCGCAAGTTTTTGCGGCGAAAGCTCGCTCTGCTGAATCCGCCAGGCGGCACCTGCCTTTTCCAGCACGTCCGCGTTCGCCGTCTGATGATCGTCGGTCGCGAAAGGATAGGGAATGAGGATGGCAGGCCGGCCAATCGCGGCCAGCTCGCTGACCGTTGAGGCGCCGCTGCGCGCGATCACGAGATGCGCGTTGGCCATTCGCCGGGGCAGATCGTCGAAGAAGGCGGCAAGCTCCGCATGCACGCCGGCGGCCTCATAATCCAGCCGCACGGTTTCCAGATCCTCCGGCCGGCACTGCTGAACAATCTCAAGACGCGACTTGAGGGCGATCGGAAGGGCGGAGACCGCGGCCGGCACGATTTCGCTCAGCGCGCGCGCGCCCTGGCTGCCGCCGAACACCAAAAGGCGGATGGCGCCGGACAGGCCGGGTTTCTGATAGGCCGCCGATGATAATGCCGCAGCCTCGGGCCGCACGGGATTTCCCGTCAACAGGACGAGATTCGAATTTTTCGGCGCAAGCCGCGCAAAGGGAAACGATGCCGCGATCGCCTTCACGCGGCCGCCGATCAACCGGTTCACCCGGCCAGGAACGGCATTCTGCTCATGAATGGCCGTCGGGATTCCGCCGATGATTGCTGCCGCGATCACCGGCAGGCTGGGATAGCCTCCGAAGCCGACAACCGCGGATGGCTTGAGCCTCAGCAGCTTGCCGAGCGCCACCGCAATGCCGCGCAGCACCTCCAGGGGGAACAGAATGCGCTTCACGCGCGATCCTTCCGACGGCGAACCGGAGGGCACGGTTTCGATGACGGCGCCCGGAAAGGCGGTGTTGTAGTTCCTGCCGCGCGCATCTGTCATGATCACGATCTTGCGGCCGCGCGCGCGCAATTCTGCGGCCAGCGCCTGCGCCGGAAAGAGATGGCCGCCGGTTCCGCCGGCGGATAGCACAATCGTCGTCATGCGTGCGCTCCGCTGAACGTGGCCGGGAGAGAGCGATCGCGCGCGGCGACCTGCGGGCGCATGCGTGTGACCGACAGCGCGAAGCCGACGGTGAGCGCGACGGCGAACAGCGACGAACCACCGTAGGATATGAAGGGCAGCGTCATGCCTTTGGCGGGCAGCATGTCCACCGCGACGCCCATGTTGATGAAAGCCTGCGCCGCCAGAATGATGGCAAGCCCCGCACCGGCCAGCTGGGAGAATCTGTCGCGCGTGCGCGCGGCACACAAGAGAAGCCGCACCGTCAGGACCGCAAAGAGCAACACGATCAGGCCACACAGGACGAGGCCGAACTCCTCGCCCGCCACGGCGTAGATGTAATCGGAATGTGCAAACGGCAATTTGTATTTGATCGTGCCGGCGCCGGGGCCGACGCCGAACAATCCGCCATGCGCGAAAGCCCTGAGCGCCAACCCTTCCTGGTAGCCCGGCTCCCCGGTGGACAGGAATTGCGCCACACGATGCTGGATATAAGGAAAAAGCATGTAGGCCAGGCCGCCGGTCGCGGCGCCTCCGGCAGCAAGCGCGCCGATCCAGACGGCGGAAATGCCGTTCAGGAACAGAAGAGCGCCCCAGAGTGTAAGCATCAAACCCGTCTGGCCGACGTCAGGCTGAAGCATCAGGATCACGATCGCCGGCAACACCAGCATCAGCGTGATCCATTCCTTTCGTAGGCGCGTCGGCTGATGACCGGCAAGAACCGCCGCGGCGAGCACGGCAAAACCCGGCTTCAGGAATTCCGACGGCTGAAGCGTGAGCCAACCGAAGTCGAGCCAGCGCCTGGCGCCCAGGACTTCGTCGCCGGCAATCAGCGTGAGGGCCGATCCCGCAAGCGCGGCAAAGAACACGACGCCGGCCACGATCCTGAGACCCTCGAGCGAAAGCGATGACGCACCGATCAGAATGGCCGCCGCGATGGCCGCAAAAGCGATCTGCTTGCCTGCGTAATAAAATCCGCCGCCGACCGCGGGGCTTGCCGCGCAGGCCAAGACGAGACCGATGGCGATGAGCGCGACCACCGTGGCCAGCGTCCAGCGGTCCACCGTCCACCACCAGACTGCAAACCCGCTTCTGTCGGTGCGGGAGATCATGATGCCTCCTTCACCGGATGCGATGCAATTTCGCGAACGAGCGCGCGGAAAGCATCCCCGCGTTCTTCGTAGTCACGAAACTGGTCAAACGAGGCGCAGGCCGGCGAGAGCAGAACAACCGGCGCGGCGGCGTTCGAGGCCCGCGCATCGGCAAATGCAAGCTCAACCGCATGCGCCAATGTGCCCGCCGTCTGGAACGGCACCTGACCCGACAAGGTGCGCGCAAAGTCGTCGGCCGCTTCGCCGATGAGGTAGGCCTTCCGGATCCGGGAGAAATGGGGCCTGAGGCTTGCGATGCCGCCTTCCTTCGGACGGCCACCAACAATCCAGTAGATGTCGGAAAAGCAGACAAGCGCGCGCTCTGCAGCATCGGCGTTCGTGGCTTTGGAATCGTTGATGAAACGAACCTTGCCGGCGCGCCCCACATCTTCGATGCGATGCGGCAGGCCGGGAAAACGCGCAATCGCGTCTGCAACGGCTTTGGCATCTTTCACGAAGGGCCTGACGGCGGCATAGGCCAGCGCCGCATTCTGCCAGTTGTGGGCGCCGGGCAAATGCTCGGCGCAGGCCAGATCCATGACCTTTATCGCGCGGCCGCCGAGCGCATCGTAAAGCGCACCGTCGATCGCAAATATGCCGCTGCCAAGAACCTTGCCAATGGCGACGGGAATGGCTTGCGGACCGCCGTTCGATGAAAGCCGCGTGCAAATGGCGGACGCATTGGGATCGTCAACCCCGATGCAGACGCAGCCGTCTTTTGCGGTCTGTTGCAGCAGCCGCGCCTTGACCGCGGCGTAATTCTCAAGGGTGCCGTGACGGTCCAGATGATCGGGGGTGATATTTGTCAGAACACCCACGTCCGGCCGCAGGCCCGGCGACAGATCGATCTGATATGAGGAAATTTCCAGCGCATAGACCGTCCGGCCGGCAGGCGGGCTCAGATCGAGCACAGGCTTTCCGATGTTTCCGCCCACCTGCGCATCGAAACCGCAGGCCGACAGTATGTGGCCGATGAGAGCGGTGGTCGTGGATTTGCCGTTCGTGCCGGTCACCGCGATGACGGGCGCCTTACCAGGCCGCGCCTGGTCCCGGCGAATTTCGCGCGCAAACAGCTCCACATCGCCGATCACCTCAATGCCGAGCGCACGGGCATGACTTGCAATCGCGTGCGGCATCGGATGGGTGAACGGCACGCCGGGGCTCAGAACAACGGCATTGACCTCATTCCACGGCCATTCCTGCCAGGCCGCTTCCATGACGCCGGAAAGATTCACGCGGGCGGAGGCGTTGTCATCCCATGCGAATACGCGCGCGCCGGCCTGCGCAAGCGCTTGCGTGGCGGAAATGCCGGAACGGGCCAGCCCGAACACGCCGACGGTTTTTCCGGAGAAGTTGCGCGCGACGATCATGAGGTCACCGCAGCTTCAGGGTCGAAAGCCCGATCAGGGCAAGGACCACGGCGATGATCCAGAAGCGGATCACGATTGTCGATTCCTTCCAGCCGAGCTGTTCGAAATGGTGGTGGATCGGCGCCATCCTGAAGACGCGCTTGCCCGTGGTCTTGAAGGAAATCACCTGCACGATCACCGACACGGCCTCCATCACGAAGAGGCCGCCGACAATGGCCAGAACAATCTCGTGTTTGGTCGCCACCGCAACGGCGCCCAGCGCGCCGCCGAGCGAAAGCGAACCGGTGTCGCCCATGAAAACCATGGCGGGCGGCGCGTTGTACCAGAGAAAGCCCAGGCCCGCGCCGAGCAGCGCCGCGAGAAAAACGGCCAGCTCGCCCGTGCCGGCGATGTAATGCAGCTCGAGATAGGTCGCGAATTTCGCGTTGCCGACAAGATAGGCAATCAGCGCGAAGGCGAGCGCTGCAATCATCACCGGAACGATCGCAAGACCGTCAAGCCCGTCCGTCAGGTTGACGGCGTTGGAGGCGCCTACAATCACCAGGGGCGCGAAGACCAGAAATCCCCAGCCGAGCGGAACAAGCGTGCCCTTGACGAACGGCACCGCCATGCCGCCGGCCATGAGCGGGGACTCCAGCGACATCACCCACCAGGCCGCCGCCAGCGCGACCGCAAACTGGAACAGGAGCTTGATGCGGCCGCTGACGCCTTCGGACGACCGCTTCGTCACTTTCAGGTAATCGTCGGCAAAACCCAAAAGCCCGAAGCTGACCGTGACGAACAGAACCAGCCACACATAGGGATCGGTGAGATCGGCCCAGAACAATGTGGCGATCAGCGCAGACAGGAGAATCAGCAGGCCGCCCATCGTGGGCGTGCCCTGCTTTTCGACGATGTGACGCTGGGGCCCGTCGGTGCGGATGGGCTGGCCCTTGCCTTGGCGTGCGCGCAGCCAGTTGATCATGCGCGGGCCAAGCCAAAAGGCGATAAGCAGCGCCGTCATCACCGCGCCGCCGGCACGGAAGGTGATGTAGCGGAACACGTTGAAGGCCGAGACCTGCGCCGCCAGCGGATAGAGGAAATAGTAGAACATCGCCCGCCCCTAGCCCGCCTTTTTCAGCGCGTCGATCACGACAGACATCTTGCTGCCGAACGAGCCCTTGACGAGCACCACGTCGCCGGCTCGCAGCGCTCGCACGACTTTCGGCGCGATTTCGGCGGAGACCTTGCCGTATGCGCCGCGGCGCGCGGCCGGCAGCGCATCCCACAAGGCCTTCATGTCTTCGCCATTGGCAAACACCAGATCGACATGCGCCGCCTCGACGTCTTTCGCGAGGGCGGCGTGATGGGCGGCCGCGTCAGCCCCCATTTCGAGCATGTTGCCGATCACGGCGATGCGCCGGCGCGCGGGCGTGCCGGCCAGCAACGCGAAGGCCGCCGCCATGGACGCGGGATTTGCGTTGTAGCTTTCATCAATGATTTCGGCTTCGCCGCCGGCCAGTTTCACCTTGAAGCGTGCGCCGCGGCCCTTGAGCGCCGAAAACTGTTCCAGCGCGGCGGCGGCATTCAGCACATCGCCTTCGGCGGCCGCGACGGCCAGAAGCGCAGCGATTGCGTTCTGCGCGATATGCGCACCCGGCGCGCCGATGCGGAACAGCACAGGCCGGCCCATGACGTCGGCTTCGATCTTCATGCCGCCATCGTGCGGTGCTGTTGAAACCAGCCGGGCATCGCAGCCGGATTTCGTGCCGAACGTCAGGACGCGGGTGACGCCGGCCTGTTTCGCGCGGGCGATGAGGCGTTCGGCGTAGGGACTGTCTGCCGGCACGATGCCCGTGCCACCGGGTACGATTCCCTCGAAGATTTCCGACTTGGCGTCGGCGATGGCCTCGCAGGTGCCGAAGAATTCCAGATGCGCCGGCGCAATGGTTGTGACGAGCGCCACATGCGGGCGGACAAATCCGACGAGAGACCGGATTTCGCCAAAATGATTCATGCCGATTTCAAAGACGCCGAATTGGGCATCCCGCGGCATTGCGGCGAGGCTGAGCGGCACACCCCAGTGATTGTTGTGGGACGCCGACGAGGCGTGCGTCTTGCCAAGCGCGCCGAAGGCGAGCCGCAACACCTCCTTGGTCGTGGTCTTGCCGGCGCTGCCGGTGATGGCGACGATTTTCGCATGAGTCCGCGCGCGCGACGCCCGGCCGAGATCTTCGAGGCCGCGCAGCGTGTTGGCGACGGTCAGCAAGGCGCCATCCGCCTTGACCGGCCGCGAAACCAGCGCGGCCGCGGCTTTTGCCTGCATCGCCGCCGCGACAAATTCATGGCCGTCGCGCGCATCGCCCTTGAGCGCCACGAACAGATCGCCGGGCTTGAGCGTTCGCGTGTCGATGGAAAGGCCCGTCGCTTCGAACGGGCGCGAGGCATGGCCCAGCGTGGCGGCTTCGGCTTCGGCGGATGTCCATAACGCGTTCATGCGGCTCTCCCGCCAAGCGCGATGGCTGCTTTCACGGCTTCGTCCCTGTCGAGAAACGGCCGTGTCTCGCCGCCGACAATCTGGCCGGACTCGTGCCCTTTGCCGGCGATGACCAGCACATCGCCCGCCTGCAAGGCCGCAACGCCGGCGCGAATGGCCTCGCCGCGGTCGCCGATTTCCTGCGCGCGCGGACAACCGGCCAGCGCATCCTTCCGGATTTGCGCGGGGCTTTCGCTGCGCGGATTGTCATCGGTTACGATCACGTCATCGGCAAATTCGCAGGCCGCCTTTCCCATCAACGGCCGCTTGCCCTTGTCGCGATCCCCGCCGCAACCGAAAATCACATGCAGCCGGTTCTTCACATGCGGGCGGATGGCGGTGAGCACGGTCTGAAGCGCATCCGGTGTGTGGGCGTAATCCACATAGATTGCCGCGCCGGATTTGGCATAGGCGACCTTTTCCAGCCGCCCCGGCGCACCTTTCAGATGCGCGAGCGCTTCGAAAACCTTTTCGGCCGGATCGCCAAGACCGATGGCAAGACCGGCCGCAACGAGGGCGTTGGACGCCTGGAACGCGCCGGCCAGCGGCAATGCGATGTCACAGGTCTTGCCGGCATAGGCGATGCGCATGGTCTGGCCTTCGCCATGAAGCGCGCGGGAAAGAAGCCTGAGGGTTTTGCCCGCCTCGCCGACGGTCACGAGCTTCAGGCCGCGCTGCCGCGCGGCGGAAATGAAATCTTCCGCATGGGCCGCGTCGGCATTGACGACTGCCGCGCCATCGTTGCGAACCACTTCCGAGAAGAGGCGAAGCTTGGTCGCAAGATAGTCCGCAAAATCCTCGTGGTAATCGAGGTGGTCGCGCGTGATGTTGGTGAAGCCGGCGGCCGCGATGTCGGTCCCGTCGAGGCGGTATTGATCGAGGCCGTGGCTGGATGCTTCCACGGCGAGCAAGTCAATGCCATCGTGCTTGAGCTGCGCAAGGAGCTTGTGCAGACCGATCGGATCCGGCGTAGTCTGCCTGAGCGCGATGTGGCCGGACGGCGAAATGGCGCCGATGGTGCCCAGGCTTGCAGCCTTGCGGCCAAGCCGTTCCCAGATCTGGCGAAGGAACACCGACACCGACGTCTTGCCGTTGGTGCCGGTCACGGCGGCAATCGTTTGCGGTTGTGCGCCGTAAAACGCCGCCGCATAGCGGGCCAGACACAGCCGCGGATTTTCATCCGCAATGAAGGGCACACCCGCCGCGCGCGCGGCCTGCGCCGCTTCGGGCCGGCCGAGAACGGCTGCCGCACCGCGCGCCACAGCATCGGCGATGTAGGCCGAGCCATCCGACTGCGTGCCGGGGAGCGCGGCGAAAAGATAGCCGGGTTTCACCTCGCGGCTGTCGGCCGCGAGACCCGCGAAATCCTTTACCGCCTTCATGGCGCTGGCGCCCACGTTACCCACGCGAATGTTCGTTCCCGAATGTGTTTCCATTATGGAGTCTTCCGGGCATCGGCGAGAACAGGCGTCTTTGGCACAAGCCCGAGGATCGGCGCGACGCGGGCGATGACCGCGCCGGCCAGGGGCGCGGCGGTGTAGCCCGCCAGAGCAAAGCCGAAGGTATCTTTTGTGCCGTTCGGCTCGTCGAGCATGACGAAGACCAGATAATGCGGGTTGTCGATCGGGAAAACGCCGCAAAACGAGGTCAAAAGCTTGTGCGGGACGTATCCGTGCGGACCAGGCACCTGCGCCGATCCGGTCTTGCCGCCCACGTCGTAACCCGGCACGTCGGCTTTCTTGCCCGTGCCGTCGGTGACCACATAACGCATCAGCGCGCGCATCGCCACGCTTGTTTGCGGCGATATTACCTGTTCGCCCCGGGCGTCCGCGGGGTGCCTGAGAAAGGTGGGCTGAATGCGGCGGCCGCCGTTAACGATAGCGGCCGCAGCCGCAACAAAGGCGAGCGGCGTGACCGAAATGCCCTGGCCGAAGCCGATGGTGGCGGTTTCAAGGTCGCCCCAGTTGCGCGGAATGAGCGGCGCGGCAGTTTCGGCAAGCTCGGTATCCGGCGCCTGAAGCAGGCCAAGGCTGGCAAGAAACTCCCGCTGACGGGCGGCGCCGGAGCGCAGCGCGATCTGCGCCGTTCCGATATTGGACGATTGCGCAAAGATGTCACGCGCCGCCAGAGCGGCCGGCATGCGCTCGGCATCATGAATGATGTGGCGCCCGACCCTCAGGTTGTCGCCGATCGGGAACACTTCGTCGAGCCGGGTGGTGCGGTCCTGCAGGGCCAGTGCGAAGGAAAAAATCTTGAACACGGAGCCCAGTTCGTAGCGGTCCTGCACCATGCGGTTGCGGCCAGACTGCGCGCCCACATCGCGCAGGTTCGGATCGAAATCGGGAAGCGACGCCATCGCCAGGATTTCGCCGGTGTTGACATCCATGACGATGCCGCCCGCCGCGCGGGCGCTGAACTTTTCCTTGCTCAGCCGCAGCTCATGGGCGAGCGCATATTGAACACGCATGTCGAGCGAAAGCTGCACCCTTGCGCCGGCAGGCATGGCGCGCATCCGCGCATCCAGGCCGAGCTCGATGCCGGAAAGGCCGTGATCGTCGGGATCGGTGACGCCCAGAACCTGCGCGGCCGCGCGGCCGTCGGGATAGATGCGCTTGTTGGACGACTGATACTCGAGTCCGCGCAGGCCCAGGCTCATCACGCGCAGAAGCGCGTCGGGCGAAAGCTGGCGCGCGACGAGAATATAGGGATGACGGCCATCGAGAAGCCGGGCGATGCGCACCGGGTTGTCGCCGGTCGCCTGCGCGATCAGGCGCGCGGCACGCGCGCGATCGCCGAGAAGCTTTACGCGCGCATAGACGTCTTTCGTGGGAAGGTCGCGCGCGAGCAGCTGGCCATTGCGGTCCACAATATCGGGACGGGACCGCGGAGCTTCCGCCACCGGCACGACGCGCTGCGGCAATTCCTTGATCAGCGTAACGTCCACAAGGCGCACGCCCACAAGCGCAAAAGCCGCGACGCAGAGCGCCGCGGCAATCGCGATCCGTCTTTGCAGGATCGTCGGAGCAAGCGATGGCGCCATGGGCTTACATGCCGGTGCGGACGGAAATGTTGCGGATGCGCGGATCGCGCGGTTGCGGCAGGATCGCGCTTGCGCTGCGCACCGGCTGATCGGAAAGCGGCGCGGCGCCATCGCCCTTGCGCGGCAGGAGCACAAGCGAGGACAGCTCCATCGCCGGCGTGTCTTCCAGGCCAAGCCTGTTTTCGGCCAGCTGCTGGATGCGCTCAGGGTTTGCAAGCTTGCCCCATTCGGCCTGGAGCACAATGGCCGCCGCCCGCTCTGCCACGATCTGATGCCGCACGGCCTGGAGCTGCTGGGCCGTTTCCCGCGTCTGTTCCGACACATGATAGAGCGCAAGGCAGGCAAGGCCCGTGGCGGCGACAAACAGGAAATTGAGAACGCGGATCATGGCTTGGTACTCCTTCAGGCGGCGAGCCGTTCGGCGGCGCGCAGGCGCGCGGAACGGGCGCGCGGGTTTTGTGCGACTTCGGCGGCGGAGGGTCTGATCGCGCGCGCCGCAACCAGGCGGAACGCCGGTCGCGCGGCGCGCTTTTCCGGCGCGTGACGGGATGCGGAGCCCGATTTGCCGCTGCGTTCGGCCAGAAAGCGCTTCACGATGCGGTCTTCCAGCGAATGGAACGAGACGACGGCAAGCCGGCCGCGCGGTTTCAGCACGCGCGCCGCCGCTTCGAGCCCGCGGCCGAGTTCGCCCAGCTCGTCATTCACATGGATGCGCAGCGCCTGGAATGTGCGCGTGGCCGGGTGCACGGCATAACGCGCGGCGGCAGGACCCTGCGCGCGCGAAATGACGTCGGCGAGCTGCGCCGTTGTTGCGATCGGGCGCGCGGCGACGATGGCGCGCGCGATACGGCGGGCGTTGCGCTCTTCGCCGAGGCGGAAGATGAGCCCGGCCAGCTCCCTTTCGTCCATCGTGTTCACGAGATCGGCGGCCGAGGGGCCTTGCCGGCTCATCCGCATGTCGAGCGGGCCGGCCTCACGGAAGGAAAAACCGCGCGCGGGATCGTCCAGCTGGAACGACGAAACGCCCAGATCGAGCATGACCCCGTCGCTTTGCGTTTCGCCGGTCTGCGCGAACAGCACATCCATTTCGGAGAAGCGGCCGAGCGCAAGCGTAAGGCGGCCGGAAAATTCCTTCGCCATTGCTGCGCCGCGCGCAATCGCATCGGGATCCCGATCGATGCCGAACACGCGGCATCTGGCGGCTTCAAGCAGCGCGCGCGCATAACCGCCGCCGCCGAAGGTGCCATCGATGTAATGGCCGCCGTCGCGCGGGTTTATGGCGCGCACGACTTCGGCGAGCAGAACGGGGATGTGGCCGCTCATTTTTGCCCCCCGTTGCGCAACGCCGCGGCGCGCTTGATGAGCTCGCTCTGCTGCGCGGCAAAGCGTTCGGCATCCCAGATCTGGAACTTGCGCCCCATGCCCACGAAGGTGACGCGTTCTTCGAGCGCGGCGTGGTGGATGAATTCTTCCGGCAAGACCACGCGGCCGTTTTCATCCAGCGACAGAAGCTTCGTCGCAGCCAGCACCGCGAGCGCGCGGTCGTCATATTCCGGCGCAAAGAAGGGATCGAGTTCGGCCTGCTTGCGGTGGAAGGTTTGCAGCACCTCTTCGCCAAAGCCTTCCAGTGCGCGCACCGAAAACGACGGCAGGACATAGACGCCCGGCGTGTTCTGGGCCGAAAGAATTTCCCGCCAGGACGCCGGAATGCAGACCCGGCCCTTGCCATCGAGCGTGCCGGCAACCGTTGAGATGAACGGTCTGATGTCTGCGGACATTCGGCTAACGGCCCCCTCCGTCCGCATGACCGGCGAGCCGAAAGACTCATAGCGTCATGGGACGGTATGGGATATCATGGGAAACCTGTGGCCGTCAACGGAAAACCCAGTAAAATGAGGGGGTTGGTACTACTACGTATGGACTTTGTGACTCCATAGCTTGCGGTTGCATGAACGAAGCATAAACGCGGAAAGTGTATCGCAACCATTCTTAAGCAGGGCTTAAGAATTCCGGCCGGCAAGCTCGCGCTCGGCATATGCCAAAAGGGCGCGCGTGGTCTGCCGCCATTCCGCGATACGCTTTCGCAGCGCGCGCTTTTCCGCGGTGGTGCGGCCGTGCTTCAGCGCATTGGTGTTGCCGTAGGGCGCGCCACGCCGCCAACGTGATTTTTGGCGGAATTCCGGGACAATTGTTTTCACGATCTGCGGACCCCCTCCCCCCTCTTCTTCTCCCCCTTGTCCGTCTGGACGATCACGCGATGACAGCTTTCCTTTGCGCCGCCGCGCAGGCGCCCGACCACTTCGCCGACCGTGGCGCTGGACTGGAGCAGATTGGCGATGCTGCCGAGCAGATGATAGCGCTCATCCTCCGGGCATTTCGGATGGCCGGCGATGAAGCCGAGCTGGTGCACAAGATCCACGCACTGGGCGATCTGCGCCTCGAGAAGCTCGGCAGCCGGCGGCACGGGCGCCAGGGGATCGCGCAGATTGGGCGCCAGCGCCATGTATTTGGCCTTCTCGCGCATGGCGCGGTCGTTGCGGGCTTCGCGGGCAACAATCGCGGCCAGCGGGCCCATCTTGCGCCGGAGCTCGCCCATCGCGTCTGCGCCCCCGCCTTCGATTTCTTCGACGGAATCTTCCATCCTTTCGCTTTTTGCCTTTGTCATATTATTTCCCTTTGTTCCTATACCCGGTCCTGTATGTAGGAATATGCGGCCCGATGTCAAGTACCAAAAAAAGGCGCGAAAATCAGGGCCATGGCCGTTCATGAACATGAACCGCACGATCCTTTTGACCTTGCCCGATTCGCGGCGGCGCAGGACCCGGTCTATGGCCGCGTGGTCCAGGAGCTGCGCAGCGGGCGCAAGCAGACGCACTGGATGTGGTTTGTGTTTCCGCAGCTTGCAGGGCTTGGCCGCAGCGCGATGGCCCAGCGTTATGCGATTTCGGGGCTTGCCGAGGCGCGCGCCTATCTGGCCCATCCGCTGCTGGGCGGGCGCTTGCTGGAATGTACGCAGCTTGTGCTGGATGCGGAAGGCCGCACGGCGCACGAGATTTTCGGTTCGCCCGACGATCTCAAATTCCGCTCCTGCATGACGCTGTTTGCGCAGGCCGCCAGGGACGAAAGCAACAATGCAGTGTTTCGTGCAGCGATCGGGACGTTTTTCGGCGGGGAATTCGACCGGATGACGTTGGAATTGCTTTCCCGTTGAAACCCCATGTCACCCCCCGCGAATGCGGCGGACCCAGTTGGGTTCTGCACCACCCAGCAAGCCTGAACTGGGTGGCCCGCATTCGCGGGCCATGACATATGAGGGGAGAGTAAAACCGCATGTCCCCCGCGAGCGCGGTGAACCCAGTTGGGTTCTGCGCGATCTTGCAAGCCCAAACTGGGCGGTCCGCATGCGCGAGCCATGACACCAACGAGCGATCGCAGGCCATGACATGCGTTGTATAGTTTGCGGATGGGGAAAACCTATTACGTTTATATTCTGGCCAGCCAGCGGAACGGTACGCTCTACATCGGCGTCACGAACGATCTTGCGCGTCGCGTGTGGGAGCATCGCGAAGGATTGATACCCGGTTTCACCAAGAAATATGGCGTGAAGCACCTTGTCTATTACGAGCGGTTCGGAGACATCGGTCTCGCCATTCATCGTGAAAAGCAAATGAAAAAATACAAGCGCGAATGGAAGCTGAATCTGATTCAGCGGGACAACGTGGAGTGGCGTGATTTGTATGAGGATTTCATCGGCTGAATGGCGTCAACCGGATGGCCCGCATGCGCGGGCCATGACACTGAGGACAGAACAAAACCGCATGTCATCCGCCGCGAATGCGGCGGACCCAGTTGGGTTCTGCACCACCCTGCAAGCCTGAACGGGGTGGCCCGCATGCGCGGGCCATGACACCGAGGAGCGATCGCGGGCCGTGGCACCGACGAACATTCGCCGGCCATGACGCTTGTTGTTGAGACGAAGGAAGTTGGCTAGAGTTGGCCTGACAAAATGTCATAGGCCGTACGAATGGCGAAAGAGCCGCTGCCCGGCGTGTTCGAGCTGACGCCGCTCAATCCGAAGTTCAGCGAAAATCCGCATGCGCTGCTGGACCGGCTGCGCGCGGAATGCCCCGTGCATCGCGACCCCGCGGCGGGCACGTTTTTCCTTACGCGCTATGACGACGTGCGCGGCGTCGTCTCAGACAACAGCATGTGGCGCGGGCCGCAATTCGCCGAAGAGGCCGCCGTGATCCAGCGCGCGCTGGTGGAACAGAACATTCCCGGCATCACCGCGCCGGAAGATGAACGCGGCAAAAGCATCCTTCTGATGGACAATCCCGATCACGCGCGCATCCGCCCGCCGTTGGCGAAAGCGCTGTACAAGCGCGTGGCCAGATGCCGGCCGCTGGTGGAAGCGGTGGTGGCCGAGAAGCTGGATGCCATCGGCGATGCGAAACGCTTCGACGCCATGGCGAAATTCGCGCTGCCTGTGCCCATCGACGTGATCGCGCGCATTTTGGGCGTGGACCAGAACCGGCTCGCCGAGTTCCGCGACTGGAGCGAAGGGGCGATCCTTTCGCTCAATCCCTTCCGTTCGCCCGCGGAAACCGAATGGGTGGCGCGATCCATCAACGCGCTGTCGGCCTATATGCGCGAGCTGATGGACAAGCGGCGCAAAAGCCCGCAGGACGATCTTGTGACCGACATGGTGCAGCTGCAGGCCGAAGGCGCCCCGCTTTCGGACGGGGAAATTTCCGTCAACCTGCAGGGGCTGCTCATCGGCGGCAACCTCACCACGACCGACCTTATCGGCAACGCCATCTGGCTCCTGATCACGCACCAACAGGAGCTTGCGAAGCTGAAGTCCGATCCGGCGCTTGCGGCTTCGATGGTGGAAGAAGTGCTGCGCTATGAATCGCCGGTGGATGTGACGGGCCGCATCGCCAGCCGCGACATGGAGGTGGGCGGCTGCCCGGTGAAGAAGGCGCAGAGCTTTTTCGTTTCGCTGCGCGGGGCCAACCGCGACCCGGCGGCAT
>Ga0070740_10001240_pt1 | contig 37074 bp, 29 predicted proteins | sample Coa_R2_FD_67286 | JGI IMG/M metagenome (GOLD analysis project Ga0070740, IMG submission 67286) | Surface soil microbial communities from Centralia Pennsylvania, which are recovering from an underground coalmine fire - Coalmine... | ecosystem: Environmental > Terrestrial > Soil > Unclassified ... | reverse complement strand
CGCTGACGGTTTACGATTCGACGCAGATCCCCCATCTGCTGCGCACGCTGCTGGCCGGCGCTCTGGGAATTCCCGAGAACCGGGTTCGTGTGGTGGCGCCGGAGGTCGGCGGCGGATTCGGCAGCAAGCTGAACGTCTACGCTGAAGACATCCTCATGGGCTTTGTCGCCATGCGGATCGGCAAGCCTGTGAAATGGATCGAATCGCGGCGGGAGAACTTCATGTGCACGATCCATGGACGCGGGCACGTGGATTATTACGAAATCGCGGCCAAGCGCGATGGAACGGTGCTGGGCATGAAGCTGAAACTCATCCAGGACCTCGGCGCATACCACCAGCTTTTAACGCCCGCCATTCCGACGCTGTCTGTGCTGATGATGCCTGGTCTGTACCGGTTCAAGAACATCAAGGCCGACATCGTGGGGGTGTTCACGAACTGCGTTCCCACCGATGCGTACCGGGGCGCGGGCCGTCCGGAGGCGACGCACGGGGTGGAGCGCATGATGGATATTTTGGCCGCGGAATTGAATATGGATCCGGCGGAGATCCGGCTGCGCAATTTTCCGGAACCGGAGGAATTTCCGTTCGCGACGGCGACGGGACTCACTTACGACAGCGGCGACTATGCGGCGCCGCTGAAGAAGGCGCTGGAGATCATCGATTACCCGCGGCTGCGGGCCGAACAGCGGCTGGCTCGGGACGCGGGCAGGCTGATGGGCATCGGAATTTCGACGTACGGAGAAATCTGCGCCTTCGGCCCCTCGCCGGCGACGCCCGCCGGCGGATGGGAGAGCGCGACGGTAAAGATCGAGCCGAGCGGAAAGGTGACCGTCATGACTGGCGCATCGCCCCACGGGCAAGGGGAGGAGACGACTTTTGCGCAGATCGCCGCGGATGAACTGGGGGTAAGCATCGATGATGTGTTGGTCTTACACGGCGACACGTCGGTAGTGCAGTACGGCATCGGAACGTTTGGCAGCCGGGCGACGGCCGTGGGCGGGACGGCCGTCTATTTTGCGCTTCAGGAGTTAAAGGAGAAGATCAAGCGGTTCGGCGCAATGCTTCTCGAGTCGGACGACGTCTCGGTAACGAACGGCCAATGCATCTGCAACCGGACCGGCAATGCGAAGACGCTGGCAGAGATTGCGGGGGCGTCGTATCGCGCCATGAAGCTGCCGCCCAACACGCAGCCCGGCCTGGTTTCAACATACTTTTGGGAGCCGCCGAACTTCGCCTTTCCATTCGGCGCCCACATCGTGGTGACCGAAGTAGATCGCGAAACGGGAGATATTACAATCAAGCGCTACGTCGCCGTGGACGACTGCGGTCGGATCATTAATCCGCTGCTGGTCGCCGGGCAGGTGCATGGCGGCGTTGTGCAGGGAATCGGTCAGGCGCTGTGTGAGCAGGCGGTGTACGACGAAAACGGGCAACTGATTACGGGTGAGTTCACCGATTATGCGGCGCCGCGGGCGAGCAGAGTTCCGTGGATTGAGACCGACCACACCGTCACGCCGTCGCCAGTGAATCCGCTTGGCGTAAAGGGCGTAGGCGAAGCAGGAACGATTGGCGCGTCGCCTGCGGTGGTGAACTCGGTGGTGGATGCGCTGAAGCCGTTGGGGGTCCGGCACATCGATATGCCGATGACTCCCGAAAAGATCTGGCGCATCATTAACAAGGGGACGAATGCATGATTCCGCAGCCATTCGAATACGCGCGCGCAAAGACGCTGAAGGAAGCGCTGGCGATGATCGCTGATGGCGCAAAACCGCTGGCCGGAGGGATGAGCCTGACGCCGTTGATGAAGCTCCGGCTCGCCGCGCCGGAGCGGGTTGTAGACATAGCGCGGGTTCCGGAGTTGCATTATATTCGCGAAGAGAGCGGCGAGATCCATATCGGAGCGACGACGATTCACTACGAGGTTGAGAGCTCGCCCCTGCTGCGCGCGAAGTGTCCGCTGCTGGCGGAGACGGCATCGCGCATCGGCGACATCCAGGTGCGGAATCGCGGGACCATCGGAGGAAGCGCAGCTCATGCCGATCCGAGCGCGGATTATCCCGCGGCGCTGCTTGCCCTCGAGGCGAGGATTTGTGTCGTGGGCGTCAGCGGGGAGCGGGAAATACCAGCTTCCCAGTTTTTCGTTGATGCCTTCGCGACTGCGCTCGAACCGGGGGAGGTTATCCGCGAAATTGTGGTTCCGGCGACCGGGGATGATACCGGCTGGAGTTATCAAAAGGCGGCGCAGCCGGCGTCGGGGTTTGCGATCGTGGGAATTGCGGTGCGCCTGCGCAAGGAAAGCGGCAGGGTCGCGCTAGCCCGGGTGGGCGTGACCGGCGTGGCGGGGAAGCCGTATCGCGCCGAACGAGTGGAACGGGCGCTGGAAGGAAGCGCAGGCTCGGCGGCGGACGTCCAACACGCCGCTGCGGAGGCGGCCGAGGGCGTCGAGGCCAGTTCGGATCTGCACGCGTCCGCCGATTACCGGAAGCATCTGGCGCGCATATACACGATGCGCGCGCTGACGACCGCGCTCTCGAGGATCGCTTGAAAATTTCGGGCGCGCATCCGATTCCAGCGGCGCCAGAACGCGCCTACGCCGCCCTGCAGGACCCGGCGATCCTGGCCAAGAGTATGCCCGGATGCGAGCGCTTGGAACAGACCGGCGAGGACGAATACCGCATGGTGCTCAAAATGGCGATCGCCAGCATCGCCGGCCAGTTCGACGGCCGGATCTGGATTACGGACAAGAATCCGCCCGAGGGCTTCACGCTGAACGTCGAAGGCAAGGGCAAGCCCGGGTTCGTGAAGGGTTCCGGCGCATTGCGGGTCTTGGGGAACGGGACCGGCGCCGAGGTCCGCTACGATGGAGACGTGCAGGTGGGCGGAACGATCGCCGCAGTCGGTCAGCGGTTGATCGATACCACTGCGCGGTTGATGATCAAGCGCTTTTTTGACAAACTGGCCGAGCAGCTCGCGGCTGGCGGCTAGCGGCCTGTCTGCCGCGCAGACTGAGCGCCACGCGCGCGAGCATTAAGACCAGCAGGATAGCGCCGTACATCAGCGGCAGCCGTACGTCGCTCTTCACCAGCCAGTAATAGTGAACCACGCCGGCAAACGCGGCGACATAGATCAACCGATGGAGCGCTCGCCAGCGCCGGCCGCCAAGCCGGCGGATCCAGCCGGCCGTCGACGTTACGGCCAGCGGAATGAGGCAGGCAAAGCCGAGCGTTCCGGCGGTAATGAAGGGACGCTTGAAAACGTCGGCAAACATGTCGCGCGGATCAAACATTTTATCCAGCCAGGCCCAAGTGAGGAAATGCAGGACGCCGTAGAAGAATGCGAACAGCCCCAGCATGCGGCGGAATTTGATGAGATCGGGCGCGCTCAGAAGCTTCCGCGCCGGCGTAATCGCGAGTGTGAGCAGCAGCAGGCGGAGGGTCCAATCGCCTGTGCCGTGCGTGATGGTTTCGACGGGATTCGGCCCGAGCGAATTGTGAAATCCCCGCCACGCGAGAATTCCTGCCGGCGCGCAGCACGCCGCAAAAACGATGAGCTTCCAGATGCGCACGCGCGTCAATAATACTTCCGGAGGTCCATGCCGGCGTACAGGGACGCAACGTATTCGCCGTATCCGTTGAATTTGAGAGTGGGTCGCTTGAAGAAATCGCCCAGCCGCAGCTCTTTCGCCTGGCTCCATCGTGGATGGTCGACTTCCGGATTCACATTCGAATAGAAGCCATACTCGTGCGCATTGGCCAGATTCCAGGTGGTAGGCGGTTCTTTTTCGACGAACTTGATTTTGACGATTGACTTGATGCTTTTGAATCCGTATTTCCAGGGCACCACGAGGCGCACCGGCGCGCCATTCTGGTTGGGAAGAACCTCGCCATACATGCCGACGCACAGCAATGTCAGCGGGTGCATGGCCTCGTCCATGCGCAGACCTTCCTTATATGGGAAATCGATGCCGGCCCAGCGGGCCTGTGGCATTTGCCGCGGATCGTAGAGGCTTTCAAAGGCGACGAATTTCGCCTTCGAGGTGGGCTCGACGCGCTTGATGAGTTCGCTCAGTGAAAATCCAATCCAGGGGACAACGATCGACCAGCCTTCAACGCAGCGATGGCGGTAAATGCGCTCTTCAAGCGGGGCCATCTTCATGATTTCATCGATGCTGAAGGCCGTTTTCTTATTCACCGCGCCTTCCACCTTGATCTCCCATGGGGAGGTGACCAGCGTGTGGGCGAGTTTATGGGGCTGATCCTTGGCGGTACCGAACTCGTAGTAATTGTTGTATTCGGACGTGACTTTAAACGGCGTCAGAGGTTCACTGGTGCTGAAGCGGCTTTTTTGCAGCGGCCCGAGTTTCACCCCGCCGCGGGCGCTGCCAGCGAGCCCGAATGCGGCGCCCGCCGCCATTCCTGCGAAGAACCGCCGCCGGTTCAGATAGGCGGAGCGGGGCGTCACTTCGGACCAGCGATGTTCAGGTGGTTTGCGGATGAGCATACAAGTACCTCGACGGGAAGCTCAGCGCTTACTCTCTATCTTTGGCATAGCACATGTCAACCGCCGCGGGACGCCAGCCTCCATCCATATGACGCACTGCGGATGCCGGCGGATGCAAGCGATTGTTAAACTGGAGTTGCACGTGTACCGGTCTATTGCATTCGCGAGTTTGGCGCTGTTCGTTTGTTCCGGCGCTATGCTGGACGCCGCCTCAACCAAGCGCAGCAGCAAGAGTCGCGCGATATCCAGTTCCAAGAAAAGGCGAACTGCGAAGCGGATGAGCTCGCGGCGGTACGTCCAGACCGCCCCGACGCCGCAGCGGTATATGGAAATTCAGCAAGCCCTGGCTGATCGCGGCTATTACAAGGGGCAAGTGAACGGCCAGTGGGGCGCGGACTCAGCCGATGCGCTGAAGCGGTTTCAGCAGGATCAGAACCTGAGCGGAACCGGCAAGCTGGATGCGATGTCGTTGATCGCGCTCGGGCTCGGTCCAAAACGCAGCCTGACGGCGCAGGCTGGCTCGTCGGCGGACGTGTCGAGGTCCTCAGATGATCATCGGCGTACCGAAGGAAGTGAAAGACCATGAGTCCCGCGTTGGGCTCGTCCCGAGCGGCGTAACTGCGCTCTGCGAAGCCGGCCATCGCGTTCTGGTGCAGTCGGGCGCCGGGACAGCAAGCTCGCTCACCGATCGGGAGTACGAGGATGCCGGCGCTTCAATTGTTTCCTCCGCCGGCGAGGTTTGGCGCCGCGCCGATCTGGTGGTTAAAGTCAAAGAGCCGCAACCCTCCGAATACGAGTTTTTACGGCCCGGTCTGGTTTTGTTCACCTACTTGCATCTGGCGCCGCTTCCCGAATTGACGGAAAAGCTCCTCGAGAAACGCGTGAACGCCGTGGCCTACGAAACGATTCGCGAAACAGACGGTTCCCTGCCGCTCCTCACCCCGATGAGCGAAGTGGCGGGCCGCATGGCGGTTCAGGTTGGAGCGCAATATCTCGAAGCGCCAAACGGCGGCCGGGGGATACTGCTCGGCGGAGTCCCGGGCGTCGCGCCGGCGAACGTGGCGATCCTCGGCGGCGGGGTCGTGGGGCACAATGCAGCGAAAACCGCCGTTGGACTTGGAGCGCACGTAACCATCATCGATAAGAATCTGAACCGGCTGCGGGAACTCGATGATATCTATTCGAGCGCCGTAGTAACGCTTGCATCCAACATGTACACGGTTCGGGAGACGCTTCGCCAGGCCGATTTGGTGATCGGAGCGGTGCTGATCCCGGGCGCGGCGGCGCCGAAGATCGTGCGACGGTCGATGATTTCGGAGATGAAAAAAGGCTCCGTTATTGTGGACGTCGCAATCGACCAGGGCGGATGCCTCGAGACCTCGCGTCCCACGACGCATACAAATCCCGTGTACTCGGTCGACGGAGTTCTGCACTACTGCGTATCCAACATGCCCGCGGCCGTTCCCCACACGTCGACGTTCGGGCTGACGAACGCGACGTTTCCGTATCTCCTGGAGCTCGCCAACAAAGGTCTGGAGCGGGCGTGCGAGGACAACAACGCCATCCGCGAAGGCGTGAATACCTATCAGGGCAGCATTACATACCCGGCTGTGGCGGAATCGCAGAACCGGCCGTGGAAAGAGCTGATGGCGGTGATTTAACGGCACAACCGCATACGTGCGTTAGCTAGAAGTATAGTTTCAATGAGAACTGTATTTGCCGGTTCGCGCCTACGAAGGTATTCGTCGCTCCGGCGCTGGTGATGCGCGCCACGCTAGGATCGCCAATCGATGCATTCGGGTTATTGAATTGCGGCGTGTTGAAGACGTTGAAGACTTCTGTCCGAAACTGTAGGTAGCGACGCGCCTCAGAGCCGAACGTGAAATTCTTAAACAGCGATACATCTGAATTCGCTTGGCGCGGGCCGGTGAGAATGTTGCGGCCGGAATTCCCGAACGTGTAAGGCGCGGGCGTTTTGAAGGCAGTCTGGTCAAACCAGTGGCTGGGATTGCGACCCGATTTGAGCACGCCCGACCCGATCCGGTCTGGTCGCTGCGTCCCCGTGCCATTGAGCGTGTTCAGATTTCCCGCCATGACAGGAGTGAACGGCATTCCGGAGTCGACATATTGAATTGCGTTCAATTGCCATCCACCCGCGAGGGCCTGGGCGACGGAGCCTGCCGAATGAAGTATTGACTTTCCGCGTCCGATGGGCAGCTCATAGCTCCAACTGGCGACGAACCGATGCCGCATGTCGAAATCGGAGCTGGCGTGCTCGAGCGCGAGAGCGTGCGCATTCTGAGCGCCGCCATTGGCAGTCGGTTGGCTGGCATTGTCCAAGCTGTGACTCCAGGTGTAATTCAGCAGAAACGCCAGCCCGGCGGAGAACCGTTTTTCGAGCGCCGCCTGAAAGGAGTTGTACGTGGAGTTGGCCCAATATCCGACGTCTAGGCCGTAGCCGCCGAAATTCGGCCAAGGGCGGCGCGTATCTACTTGCGCCGGGCCGGGAATTGCCTGGTTCAGATCAAAGAGCAGAGCCAGTTTCGTACCTTTCGAGCCGACATAGCCAGCGCTGGCCAGCATGTTTCCAGGCAGCTCTCGCTGAACGTTGAAATTCCACTGCTGCACGTATGGCGTGCGGCTGTCGAACGGCCGGTACCGGATCGGATTATGCAAACCGGGCCCTTGGCTGGGCACAACGGTTGGACGTTCGGCCGGCAAGCCGTCGGAAATCTTGCGATCCGCAGCGAAATTCGCGTAGTCTGCATTGAATTGGGGATTGCCGACAAAGGGCGGGTTGGCGGCCAGGCGCGGGTCTCCGCCAACATCCTCCGAGCCGTAAAAAATCCCGTATGCGGAGCGAATAACGGTCTTGGGTTGCACGCGAAACGCGAATCCCACGCGCGGCGCGAAATTGTTGTAGTCGGTGGCCACGGTGGCGCGCGTCCCGTGGACCTGGGGAGATTTTGCGGGGAAGATGTCGCCGAGTTCGGGGACAAAGTTGGCCATGCGGTCGGCCACTTCGACATTGGGAGTGTACAGGTCGTACCGCAGGCCGAGATTGAGAGTAAGCCGAGACGTGAGGCGAATGTCGTCCTGAATGAACACGCCGAGTTCGGTGCGACGGTCGCCCGTGAGCCCGTTCATGATGGTGTACGTAACCGAAGCGGGCGCGCCTAGCAGAAAGTCGGCCATGGCGTTGCCAGTCCCGGCAGTGCTCACGCCGATGCCGCGATTCGTGAACTGACCGTTAAAAGTGAACGCTCCCAGAGGATTGGGGCAGTCAAACGTGTTGATCTGCCGCCGCACTACTTCCCCGCCGAAGCGGAAAGAATGCATGCCGTGCGTCAGCATCACTGTGTCGGAGTATTGAAAATTGTTGTTGATTTTCACCAGTGGCACAGAACCGCCTTCGCCGAGCCCGGCATACGAACTGATGTAGATGCTGGTCATGGCGCTGAACAGGGGGCTGATGTCGACGCCGGGTATGCCGAGTTTTGCCGCGAGATTCGTGCCTTGCGTAATCGGCGAGCTAACCTGCCCGAGCCGGGTAAAGCCTGCCCGCGCTTCGTTGATGGCGGTGGCGGTGAACGAGTGCGTCCAGCCGATTACGACCTGCTGGGCCCGGTCGCCAGCCGAGGTGGGGAAGCCCGGACCAGCGCCCACCGCGGGAGGCGGGAAATAGCCGGGGGTAGTTCGGGTGTCGTCCTGGAAACTGTATCGGCCGAACAGGCTGTCGCCATCGCCGAAACGCTGATCGATGCGTACGTCCATCTGGTTCACGTCGAATGGGACCGCGGGGTTGGTTGTGATGTTGTTGACGACGCCCGGCAGCGTCGGCGACGGATACAGGGCAATCGCGGCTGTCGAAACAGGATTGAGGCGGTTTTGCGGGATGCGATTCCCGGGGAAGGCGTCGCGAATCAGGTTTTTGCCCGTGGGATCTGCTGGATCCGGGTGGATGCTGAGTGGGTCAAAGATCGTATTCGAAATGGCTGAGAAATCCCCGGCGCGCATGGCCTCCGTGGGCACGGTGGTTATATTAGAGGCGCTCTTGCGCTGGCGGCTTCCCTGATAATCGACAAAGAAGAAGGTCTTGTTGCGGCCGTTGTAGCGGCCCGGGATGACAACCGGTCCGCCTAGCGTGCCGCCAAACTGATTCAGGCGGAACGGCGGGATCGGCTTTGCGGGCGAATCGAAGACATTCTTGGCATCAAGAGCGGAATTGCGGAGAAACTCAAAAAGGCTGCCATGCAGATCATTTGTGCCGCTTTTGATCATCACGTTGATGACGCCGCCAGCTGCATGTCCGAATTGGGCGTCGGCGACGCTGGTCTGCACTTTAAATTCTTCGATGGCATCGGGCGATGGCAGATAGATGTTGCCATTGACCGAGTTCTCCTTGTCATAGATTCCGTCGATGAGAAATGAGTTCGCGGATCCCCTGCCGCCATTTACGGAAGCCGACTGATTGCCGCGAGCGCCGTTCGAAATGTTTGAGGTATTGCCGGGCTGCACGCCGGGCGCGAGCCATGTCAGTTGAATGAAATTACGGCCATTGAGCGGAAGATTGCGAATAGCGGCTTCGGTTCGTACATTGCCCAGAGTGGCTGTCTGGGTTTCAAGCAGCGGAGCCTCGCCCGTGACCGTCACTTTGTCGCTGATTTCGCCGACGGTGAGGGCGGCGTCGACCTGGGCGCGCTGGTTCACGTCGAGCCTCACCTCGCGAGACCAGGTCTTGAAGCCAGGGGCCTGAATTGAGATGCGGTACGTTCCCGGCCAGAGCGGAGCGGAAGCGTAGAATCCGCGGTCGTCGGTTCGGACCTGCGCCTCGCCATTGGTTGCGGTGTTTGTGATCGACACGGCTGCATTTGGAACCGCGCCGCCGCTCGGATCCGTTACCAGGCCAACCAGAGTGGCGCGTTCAATTTGAGCGCTCGCAACCGACACAGCCATTAGTAGAAGGGCGAGCACGCGCATCAGATGCCTCCTCAGAAGCTCCTGTAGGAATTTCGGACGAGAGCGTTCTATTTGTCAACGATCAAATTCAAAATATTTGAATTGCTCGCTTGTTTTGCGAATAGACGCGGCTACAGAATTGAGCTGAGGTCGTGAAACCGGCTACATCCATTGTCAAAGTCTGCCGTGTGCTGGGCGCGTTCGAAGAACGCCCGGCGCTGGGCGTCATGGAAGTAGCGCAGCGCGCTGGCCTGCTGCCGAGCGACGCGCATAGAATCCTGAGCTCGCTGCGAGCATTCGGCTATATCGAGCGCGACCCCGAGACTCGGAAATATCAGCTCGGTCTGGAGCTGTTGCGGCAGGGACACCGGGTGCTGCAACGCCTGGAAATTCGCGATCTAGCGCGCCCGTGGCTGCGGCGCCTGGCGGAATCCGCCGAGGCCACGGCCAATCTGGCCATCGTGGACCCGCGCGAACAGGAGGTGGTGTTTATCGAGCAAATTGATTCTTTGGCGGAGGTGCAGATCAAACTCCGCGTTGGCGCGCGCGCCAGCTCGCACGCAACCGCCGTGGGCAAGGTTTTGTGCGCATATATGCCCTGGGAGGAAGCGCGAGCATGGTTGAAGAGCACCGGAATGCCGAAGAAGACGGCGCGGACGATCACGGAACTGGGGCTGATTGAACGCGAATTTGATCGTATCCGAACGCGAGGCTATGCCGTGGACCGGGAGGAGGCCATGGAGGGCGCGTGCTGCCTGGGAGCGCCGGTGCGAAATCACGCGGGCGCGGTAACAGCGGCGATCAGCGTCTCGATGATGACCCAGCATTTCGAGCGATGGCCCGAGCCGAAGTTGGCTGCGCTCGTACAATCAGCGGCGGCCAAGATCTCCGCGGCGATGGGCTTTCAGGCGCGAGAGGCCAGGCAAGCGCGTGCGGGCTAAACCGCTCATTCTCGCCTGCTGCTGCGGAGTTCTTCAGGCGGGGTTCGAGCAGGATCTTGCGCTCCTGCGCTCTGTGGATCCGCGCCCGCATTTCGAACGGCGGCACTCGAAGGAGTTGTTCTATGTTGATGGGAAGCCGTTTATTGCCCTGGCAGTCGAGCTTCCTTGGTACCACACCATCTACGGCCGCTACCGCGAAACCATGGACGCTTATGATTACCTGTATTCGGCGGCGCGCCGTCTCGGGCTCAACACGATTAAGGTCCCGGTGAAATGGTCGCAAGTTGAGCCGCGTAAAGGAGAGTTCGATTTTTCATACATCGATCACGTGAAGGCCATGGCCGAACGAAACGGGCTGAAGGTAATTCTTGGCTGGTTCGGCCACTATGCAAGCGGGCGCGCCGGCAACATCTATCGCAACCTGACAAACGAGGTGTGGGCGCCGATGGATGTGATCGAGGACGAGCGCGCATATCCTCGCGCCGTTGATGCGAGCGGCAGGGCGCACCACAATGCGGTCTCCTATGACGCCGACGCCGTGATCGAGCGTGAAGCGGCTGCGTTTGCGGCCTTCATGCGTCATATTCGCGAAGTCGACAGCAACACCCGCACGGTCGTGATGATCCAGGTGGAGAACGAGATTGCGGTGTTCGGCGCAAACGAAAGAGACCCGGGCATGTGGCGCGACCACTCGCCGCGCTCGAACGCGCTGTTTGCGGCCGGGGGATTTAGAGACGACTTGAAGTATTCGGCCGAGCGCTTTGCGTCAAACTGGCTCCGCCGCGTAACGGGCGCGGGCGGAGAGGAATATCCGATCCCCTTTTATATGGACTTCATTGGCGGAAAACTGGCGCCATGGATGGTAGGCGGAGCGCCGGGAGAAGATGCGGCGACATACCTGAAACATTGTCCGTTCGTAAAGTTCATCGCAATGAACTTGTATGTGTTCGGCGACGCGACCATCGATGAATTGCGGCGGAAAATTGAGGAGTATCGCGTCAGCCGCAACATCACGGCGATCAGCGAAACAAATTCGGATCGAAGCCCGTGGGCGGCGCGCCTCGCCTTTCTCGCGGTGGGCGAATACGGCGCTCCGCTGTTTTGCCCCTGGGCGCTCAATGTTTCGTTTCCAGAATGGGGCGAGCCCTATGTACTGGCCAACGGCGAACTTGCCAACGGAGCGGATGGGCTCCGGCGTGCGTATGTCGCGCTGCGCAGCGCTCTGCTGCCGATTGCGCTGGCCAGCGGGGAAGACCGCCTGAAGGTTTTTCTATCGCACGGGCGCGAAGAAGTCCGCGACGTGCGTGGAGTGCGCGTAGCCGCGATCAATGGCGCGGACGGGCAGGCCATGGTGATCCACAGCAGTGATAACGAATTTCTTGTCATCGGATGGCGAAGCGCCGTCACGATCCAGACGCCGATATCCCGATGGCCGCAGTTGAAGCGAGCAAAAATTGAGGCCGGGCGATGGGACGGCGCGCGGTGGATTCCAGACCGTACGGCCAAATTCCTGGGCATTGCCGAACAGAGCGACGGCGTGTTTCGGATCCGCCTGTTTGAAGAGCCCGCGACTGTGAGGATTTCGTGGATGTGACGGCGGCCGCCCTCGGCCGGCCCACAAGCGTACGTCGCCGGGTAGTGGGAATGTCGTTCGCGCTTGCCGTAGTGCTGTATCTGGACCGCGCTGCCCTGAGCGTGCTGGCGCCCGCCATACGGCGCGATCTGAATATCGGCCCGCTCGCTATGGGATGGGTGTTCAGCGCCTTTGTGGGCGGGTATGCGCTTTTTCATATTCCGAGCGGCTGGCTGGGGGACCGCTTCGGCTCGCGGCGCGTCTTGTCGGCAATCGTGGCGCTGTGGTCCGCGTTCACCGCTTTAACGGGCGCCGCCTGGAGCCTCGGTTCATTGCTCGCAATCCGTTTTCTGTTTGGCGCGGCAGAGGCGGGCGCATCGCCGAACGTCTCGCGCGTGTTCGCGCAATGGATCCCATTTTCGGCGCGAGCATCGGCGCAGGGAATTTTCTTTGCAGGGATGAGCGGCGGCGGAGCGCTGGCCCCGCCGCTTGCCACGATGCTCCTGGTGCGCTTCGGCTGGCGGACTACGTTCTTTGCACTTGGCGGACTGGGGCTGGTTTGGGCTGCGCGGTGGTGGCTATGGTTTCGCGACGATCCGGCTGAACATGCCGGCGTGAACGCCGCGGAACTGCGCCTCATTGCCTCCCGGGAGCTGTCGGCAGTTGATGGCGCCGTGAGATGGGGCGCAGTGTTGTCGACCCCGAATCTCTGGGCAATCCTGCTGATGTATTTCACCTACGGCTATACGGGCTACATTTACATCACTTGGTTTCCGAGCTACCTGATCGAGCAGCGTCATCTCACTCCCCGCCTGGCAGGCGCTCTTGCGGCCTTGCCGAGTCTCCTGGGATTGGCGGCCAAACCGCTCGGCGGCTGGTTCAGCGATCGTTTGGCGACTGCGCGCGGCGTTGTTTTCGGCAGGCGGGCTGTTGGAATGTTCGGCTTCGGGCTGGCCGCAGCGGCAGTGGTCCCCGGGTTGTTGATCGCCAACCCGTATGCGGCGGTTTTTCTGCTGGCGCTCGCCGATGGGGGCGCGGCGCTGGCGCACGGCGTTTGCTTCGCCCTGTGCCTGGATGTCGGGCTGAAACGCGCGGGCACGATATCGGCGCTGATGATGACGGCAGGCAGCATCGGCAACGCGATCTCCGCGCTCGGATTCGGCGCGTCTCTCCAGTGGATCGGATCATGGAATGCGCCGTTTATCGCGGGGATCGCCGCCAATGTCGCGGGCGCGCTGCTGTGGCTCAAAATTCAGCCCGACCGGAAACTGTTATGAAAATCGTCGACCTGAAAACTTTCGTCATGGGCGCCGCATGGCGCAACTTGATTTTCGTCCGGCTGGAGACGGACGAAGGCGTTAGCGGTTGCGCAGAAGCGACGTCGCATAACAAGACAGCTGCCGTGTTGGGCTATTTGGAAGATGTTCGGCAGCGGTACGTGATAGGGACGGATCCGTTTGACACCGAAGATCTGTTCTCACGCATGTTCCGGCTAGATTATTCGTACGCCGCCACCGTGCAGACGACCGTGATCAGCGCGGTCGAGATTGCCTGCTGGGATATCGTGGGCAAAGTCTTGGGCCAGCCTGTGTGGCGGCTGCTCGGCGGCAAATGCCGCGAGCGGATACCGGCTTACGCGAACGGCTGGTATACCGTCGACAGAGATCCGCAACAGTTCGCGGATCGCGCGCGGGAGGTTGTGCGTCTGGGCTACCGCGCGCTGAAGCTCGATCCGTTTGGCGCCGGCGGACTGGAGCTTTCGCGAGCGGAAAGAAACCTCGCGCTATCGTTGGTGGAGGCCGTGCGCGACGCCGTCGGTCCGGACGTCCAGATTTTCATCGAGGCGCATGGGCGATTCAGTCCGGCGACGTCGATCTCCGTGGCGCGGGAGCTAGAGCGGTTCGATCCGGCCTGGTACGAGGAGCCGACGCCGCCCGAGAACATCGAGGCTTTGCTGATGGTCAAACAGCGGATCGGGATTCCTGTGGCGACAGGCGAGCGCGCATATACGCGCTACGGATTTCGCGATCTGGTAGAACGCAGGGCAGCTGATATTTTGCAACCGGATGTGATCCATGCAGGCGGCTTCCTGGAGACAAAAAAGATCGCGGCGATGGCAGAGTCCTGTTATATGAGCATCGCGCCGCATAACTCCGCTGGACCAGGCTGCACTGCGGCCTCGATTCACCTAGCCGCTTGCATTCCTAATTTCAAAATTCAGGAGACATTCGATGATTTCGCGGAGCCCTGGTTGCGCGAAGCCGTGCGCGGCGCCCCCCAAGTGCGCGACGGCGCTTTCGATCTGCCACGGGCGCCGGGACTCGGAATTGAATTGGATGAAGACGTCATCCGCCGCCATCCCCCGCACGAGGGGCACTTCAACCTCTGGGACGCGGAGTGGCATAAACGCAAGTTTGCGGCAGGGCGCGCATGAGAGTCATTGAAGGCGTGCAAGCGCTGTTGTCCACACCGATGTCGAGCGATGGACGCCTCGATTACGAGAGTACGTTTCGACTCATCGACCATGTTATTGCGGGCGGCGTCCATGGGATCATTCTTCTGGGCAGCACGGGGGAATTTTTTTCGTTGAGCGAGGCTGAGCGCCGGGAATTTGCCGAGAAGGCGATGCGGTACATAGGAGGCCGCGTCCCGGTAGGCGTCTGTCCGGGACTGGCGGGTACGGAAACCACCATCGATCTCGCTCGTCACGCTGAGGCTGCGGGCGCCGATTATCTGCTGGTGCCGATTCCTTTCTATTTCGCGAATACGCTGCCGGGTATTGTCGATTTCTTTGTGCGCGTCGCCGCGTCTGTGTCGATCCCGGTGATGCCGTACGATGGCGGCGGCGGCAACGCGCTGGATATGGAGATGTGGCGGCGCATTGTGGAAACAGCGCCGAATGTGAGGCTGGCCAAAATTACCGTTCCGACGCCGCCGAAGATCAAATGGCTGCACGATGAATTCCATGGCCGCGTCAGCGCCTTCGGCGGCAGTGATCAGACGGTCCTGCTGGCGCTGGCCAACGGCGCGCGCGGCCTTACCGTCGCGGGCGCGAACGTCGTTCCGGATGCCTTCGTTCGCGTGTACGAGCTGTACCGAGCGGGCGAGCGCGACCAGGCGCGCTGCATGTATTACCAGAGGATCAGCCCGATGAACGTGATTGCCGTTCCCGCTCACACTGAGTTCATCCAGTGTTACAAGCAGGCGCTGTATTGGATGGGCATTATCGCCAGCCCGCGTACGCGCGGTCCGATGATGCCGCTGGATCAGGCCCGCAAAGAGGAGTTGCGGGCGGCGCTGACGCTGATGGGAGTGCGCATGCCGGTTGAATAGCAGTCAGACCGGCCCCTGCTGGCCACGACTGTCTCACACCTGCCTGTTATCCTGAAATTTCATGGTGCGAGTGCGGTTTGCGCCCTCGCCTACCGGATACCTCCACATCGGTAGCGCAAGGACATTCATTTTCAACTGGCTCTACGCTCGTCACAACCGTGGCGCGATGATTCTTCGGATCGACGACACGGACCTTGAGCGCAACACGCAGCAGTCGCTCGATTCGATCTTCGACGGGCTGAACTGGCTTGCGCTTGGCTGGGACGAACTGTATCGCCAGTCCGAGAGAGTTGAACTGCACCGCCGGACGGCGCAGGCTATTCTGGACAAAGGACTGGCATACCGCGATTTCACGCCCGCGGCGGCGTCTCCTGAAGAGAAGTTTACGAGCGGCGAAGGCGCGTGGCTCTTTAACTCGGGCATGCGCGATCTTTCGCGAGCCGAGAGCGATCGTCGAGCCGCGGCGGGCGAGCCGTTCGTTCTGCGGTTCCGTGTGCCGCGGGACGTCGCGGTGAATATAACGTTCAATGACGCCGTGTATGGCGCTCAGTCAAAATCCACGGCGGACGTCGAGGACTTCGCGCTGCTGCGCAGCAGCGGCCTGCCGACATATCACATGGCCTCGTGCGCCGATGACATCGAGCTTCGGATCAGCCAAATTATCCGCGGGCAGGATCACCTGACAAACACTTTCAAGCATATTCTGATCTTTAAGGCGTTGGACGTCGAGCCGCCCCAGTTTGCGCATCTTCCATTGCTCATCGCTCCCGATGGCGCCAAGCTATCCAAGCGCAAGCACGGGCCGGTGGTCAGCGTGACCACATACCGCGACGCCGGATTCGTGCCGCATGCTTTTATCAACTTCCTATCACTGCTCGGCTGGTCGCCCAAAAACGACCGGGAAGTGATGAGCCGCGACGAGCTTGTAGAGGCGTTTTCATTTGAAGGCATCAACCGCAGCAACGCGGTTGTCAATTTCAGCGAGGACGATCCCTTCGATCCGAAGGCGGTATGGCTGAATGCGGAGACGATCCGCAGAATGCCGCACGATGAGCTGGCAGAGGCCCTGCTGCCATTTGCGCGATGCGCAGGATTTGAGGTCGAGCCGTGCAAGATGCGCCGCGTGACGCCATTGATCCAGGAGCGAATCAAGCTGCTGAGGGATGTGACGACGGTCGCTGATTTTTTCTTTGTAAAACAGTTGCCGCCATATGACTCCGCAGATCTGATACCGCAAAAGGGCGATCGCGCCATGGCGCTTGCCGTGCTGAGGCGCGCGAGAGAAATTCTGGCGGGCGTCGAATTTAACCACGCCGAGCTCGAAACGCGCCTTCGCGCAGGCGCGGACGAGTTGAATGTGAAGGCGGGACAAATGTTCCAGCCAATTCGCGTCGCGGTGTGCGGTCGCAAGAGCGCGCCGCCGCTGTTTGAAACGCTGGAGGTGCTCGGACGCGAAACGTGTCTGGAGCGCATCGATCGGGCGATTCAAATGCTGCAATAAGTGGCGCCCATTAGCAGAGGAAAGAGATCATGAGTACGACAAAGGACGAGCCTGATACAGCCGCAGCTGCTCCGAAGGAATCTGCGAGCCCGTCCAATTTCATTCGCGACATCATTATTGAGGATCTGAAGACGAACAAGTACGGCGGGCGTGTTCACACGCGCTTTCCGCCGGAGCCGAACGGGTATTTGCACATCGGCCACGCCAAGTCCATCCACTTGAATTTCGGTCTGGCGGCCGAATTCGGCGGCAAGTGCAATCTCCGATTCGACGATACGAATCCGACCAAGGAGGAGAGCGAATACGTCGAATCCATTATGGAGGACGTGCGCTGGCTGGGCGGCGATTGGGAAGACCGGCTTTTTTACGCATCCGATTATTTTGACCAGCTGTACGAATGGGCGGTCCAGCTCATCAAATCCGGAAAGGCCTATGTGTGCGACCTTACGGCGGAGCAGGTGCGCGAGCAGCGCGGTACATTGACCGAGCCAGGGAAGGAAAGCCCGTATCGAAACCGCAGCGTTGAAGAAAACCTGGATCTGTTCGAACGCATGCGCGCCGGCGAATTTCCGGACGGCGCACGGACTCTTCGCGCCAAGATCGATATGGCCTCGCCGAATCTGAACATGCGCGACCCGGTCATGTACCGGATCCTTCATGCGGCGCATCACAGGACGGGCAAAAAGTGGTGCATCTATCCGATGTACGATTTCGCGCACGGGCAGTCGGATTCGATCGAGGGCATCACGCACTCAATCTGCACGCTGGAATTTGAAGACCACCGCCCTTTGTATAACTGGTTTTTGGACGAACTCGGAATCTATCATCCGCGACAGATCGAGTTTGATCGTCTGAACCTGACCTACACGGTGTTGAGCAAGCGCAAGCTGCTGACGCTGGTGCGCGAGGGGCATGTACGCGGCTGGGATGATCCGCGTATGCCGACCATCGCAGGTTTACGGCGGCGCGGTTACACGCCCGAAGCGATCCGGAATTTCTGCCGCCGCATCGGCGTATCGAAGACGAACGGTACGACGGAGCTTTCGCTGCTCGAGTACTTCGTTCGCGAGGATCTGAACCGGCGTGCGCCGCGCGCAATGGCCGTGCTGAAGCCGCTGCGCGTCATCATCGACAACTACCCTGAAGGACAGGTCGAGGAGATGGAGGCGGTAAACAACCCGGAGGATCCAGGCGCCGGCACTCGCACGGTGCCGTTCTCGCGCGTTTTGTATATTGAGCAGGACGATTTCCGCGAGGCGCCGCCTAAGCAGTATTTCCGGCTTTCACCCGGACGGGAGGTGCGGCTGCGTTACGCCTACTTCATCACGTGCACGCACGTGGTCAAGGATGAGAAAACCGGGGAGATCAGGGAGATTCATTGTACGTATGACCCTGCAACGCGCGGCGGAAATGCGCCGGACGGGCGCAAGGTAAAATCCACGATTCACTGGGTGTCGGCGGATCACGCGATCGACGCCGAGGTCCGGCTGTACAACAATCTGTTTACGAAAGCGGACCCCGATGATGTCGCCGAAGGGCAGGATTTCACCGCGAATCTCAACCCGAATTCGCTGGAGATTCTGACCGGATGCAAACTGGAGCCGAGTCTTGGCGCGGCGAGGACGGGCGACCGCTTTCAGTTCGAGCGCCTCGGTTACTTCTGCGTTGATCCGGACAGCGCGCCGGGCCGGCTGGTGTTCAACCGCACCGTTCCGCTCCGCGACGCCTGGGCCAAAATCGAGAAGAAATTGCAATGACAATCATCGGGCTTGGCGGCATTCTGAAGGACGCGGCCTGCGCTGTTCTCAAGGACGGCCGTATCGCGGCGGCGATCGAGGAAAACAAGGTCAACCGGAACTGGATTCCCGGCGAAATCCCGGTGAAATCGATTGTGGAGTGCTTGAAAGTGGCGGGCGTGAACGATTGCGGCGCAGTGCAATGCGTGGCGATCGCCCGGCCCGTCGCCACCGGCCCCGACCTGCACAGTCAACTGCGGTCCATGTTTCCAAATGCGCGGTTAGCGGTGATCGAACATCAGACTGCGCACGCAGCGTCGGCCTATTACGCCTCCGGATTCAATGAGGCGACGGTGCTCACTCTGGACCGGGCGGGAGATTTTCGCTGCGGGGCGCGGTACCATGCCTCGGGCCTGCGCTTGCAGCTTGAGACCGAGATGTATTATCCGGATTCGATCGGGGAACTGTACAGCCGCGTCACAGAGTTTCTCGGCTTCCGCGCTGGCGCGGAGGAGCATAAAGTGCAGTGGCTGTCGACATCCGGCGAGGACCGCTATCCCGATGTTTTTGACGAGATTCTCGGTTCGGATGGGTCCCGGCTGAATTCTGCGTTTTTCGAATCGAACAAGCGCGTGCGCGGCGGCTTCAGCGCGCGATTCTACGAGCGGCTCGGACTGACCGAGGACGGGCGCATCTCGGAACAGCAGAGCGCCGCGATTGCGCGCTCCTTGCAGGCCAGCGTGGAACGGGCGGTGATCCGGCTCGCTGGCGGCGGCGAAAATCTCTGCGTGGCAGGCGGCCTGTTTTATAACGCGCTGCTCGTTGCGGCGCTGGAGCGCTCAGGACGATGGCGGAACGTGTTTGCGCAGCCGGTCGCGGGAAACGCCGGGACGGCTCTGGGCGCCGCGCTGTATGCGTGGCATAATGTGTACCGCAATAGTGATCGGGCATACTGCGGTGAGTTGTTGCTCGGGCCGAGCTACACGGCCGAGGAGATCAAGAAGGTTCTTGAAAACTGCAAGCTGCGGTTTCGGTACCTGACCGCAGACGAGATGATCGCCCGAGCCATCGCGCTCATTCAGGAGAACCGGATCGTAGCGTGGATGCAAGGGCGAATGGAATTCGGGCCCCGCGCGCTCGGCAACCGGAGTATCCTGGCCTCGCCGCTGGATCCGTATTCAACGGAGAATCTCAATGTCTACATCAAGCGCCGCGAACCGTTCCGCAAGTTCGCGGCGTCGGTCCCAGCCGAGCGCTGCGGCGAGTATTTCGAGGTCGGCCCCAACGCGCGGTCGCTGGCCACGGTCGGCCGAGTCAAGCCCGGATACAGGGAGACTTTCGCGGCCGCTGCGCTGGACCGGGACCTCGTGCGCGTACACATGGTAGACCGGCAAGACAATCCTTTGTACCATCGCCTGCTTCTTGCAGCCGGGGAAGCCAGCGGTTTGCCGGTGCTCTACAACACCAGCTTCAATTTATTCGGCGACCCGCTGGTGTGCACGCCGCGTGATGCGGTGCGAAGCTTTTATTCGTCCGGTATTGACGCTTTGTTTGCGGGAAACTTTCTGATCGAGAAGTAGGCGGCCAGAGAGCCGCCGCAGCGCGGTCTATGCGCAACCCATTGATGCCGATTTTTATCGTGCTGTTTATCTTGCTGCTGATCGTGCGAATTTCGATCACGGTGGGCCGTAAACGGCGCAACCGTCTGCGAGCGCTGCATGCGTTCGTCGCAGCTCGGTACCAGGCGTCCCCTGATTTTGTGGGCGAACACGCCGAGTTTGACGAAGCGCTGCAACAGGTGCGGCGGTCGTTTCGAGACAACGCGCCGGTGATCGCAGCGCTCGACCGCTATCGCGATCACATGGTCGAAGGCGCCGACGCGGAAACCGCCAACCGCGACATCAGCGAAGCGGTCCGCGCCATGTGCCGCAGCGTGAAATTGGATCCCGCCGCCGTCAGTTTGAATCTGACGGACTGATGGACGGTCTGTTATATTCGAATTTTGGACGGTTGCTAAGTTCTTTGGCGTCGACGAGTTGTCGCGCCCTGTCACTGTACCTGCCAGATCAAGATGACATTTTCACCTGAGCTCGAAGCCCGATTCGCGAAGATGCTCGAGCAGTATCCGCCCGGGCGGCAGCGCTCGGCCGTTGTGCCAATGCTGCTGTATGCGCAGGACGAGGTGGGAGCGGTTACGCCTGAACTCATTGAGGAAGTGGCGAAGCGGTGCGGCGTCACTCCGCTGCAAGTGAACGAAGTCGTGGGCTACTACTCGATGCTGCATAAGAAGCCGCTCGGGAAATACCACATCCAGGTATGTACCAACATTTCGTGCCTGCTGGTGGGGGGCGAGGAGTTATACCGGCGCGCTTCGCAAAAGCTTGGCATTGGCAATAAGGAGACGACGCCGGACGGGCGATTTTCGCTCGAAGAAGTGGAATGCATCGGGGCCTGTTCGTGGGCGCCGGCGATCGAGATCAACTACGACTTCCACCATTTCGTGACGCCGGAACGGCTCGATCAGCTGATCGAGTCGCTGAGAAAGACCGAGTAAACCATGCCGCTTTACAACGAACCGAGTCCGCTGGAGGTGAAGGTCTTGACGCGCCGGTTCGGTCTGCCGAACTCCGCCTCGATCGATACGTATCTCGCAAATGACGGGTACAAAGCCTTCCTCAAGGCTGTCGAGATGACGCCGGAGGAGATCATTCAGGAGGTGAAGACCTCGAACCTTCGCGGCCGCGGGGGCGCGGGTTTTCCTACGGGAATGAAGTGGAGCTTTGTTCCGCGCCAGTCTCCCAAGCCCAAATACATCATCTGCAACGCCGACGAAAGCGAGCCCGGGACCTGCAAAGACCGGGTGCTGATGGAGTATGATCCCCACCAGTTGCTGGAGGGCATGATGATCGCGGGCCTGGCTGTGGATTCGAAGAAGGGATACATCTACATCCGCGGCGAGTATCGATACCTGATCGATCACATGGAGCGCGCGATTGCCGAAGCATACTCCCGCGGCTGGCTCGGCAAGAACATTCAGGGCACCGGCAAAGATTTCGATATTTACACGCACAGCGGCGCGGGAGCGTATGAATGCGGCGAGGAAACCGCGCTGCTGGATTCCATTGAAGGCAAGCGGGGGATTCCGCGGCTGAAACCGCCGTTTCCCGCCGTGGTGGGGGCCTGGCAGTCGCCCACCATTCTGAACAACGTCGAGACGTTTTGCGCCGTTCCGGCGATCATCCGCGACGGCGGCGCTGCATTTGCCGCTTTAGGGACCCCGAAAAACGGCGGAACGCGGCTGTTTTGTCTCTCCGGCCATATCAATAAGCCGGGCGTCTACGAACTGCCCATGGGCTTCAATCTGCTGCGAATGATCGACGAGGTGGGCGGCGGCGTCCGCAATGGCAAGAAGCTGAAAGCCGTGATTCCAGGCGGATCCTCCTGCCCGGTGCTCAAGGCCGAAGAATGCGACCTTGCGATGGATTTCGATACGGTGGCAAAAGCGAAGAGCATGCTCGGCTCGGGGGGCGTCATTGTTATGGACGAGGACACGTGCATGGTAAAGGCGATGCTGCGGATCATGCGCTTCTATGCGCACGAAAGCTGCGGGTGGTGCATTCCGTGCCGTGAAGGCACGACGTGGCTCCGAAAGATTTTGACGCGTTTTCATGAGGGGCTCGGCGAACGCGGCGATATCGATCTGATGGGCGACATTGCCAAAAACATGTTGGGACGCACGTTCTGCGCGCTCGGCGACGCCGCAGCGATGCCCATGATTTCCTTTGTCGAGAAGTTTCGAGACGAGTTTGAAGCGCACCTTGCCGGCTCTTGCCCCTTCGGCCAAGTGCATGAGCTGGCGCTGGCGTGAGCGTCAAGTTGGCGGTTGACGATTGTCGGTAGGAAGATGGCAGATCTGGTAACGTTCACCATAGACGGCAAAGCCGTGAAAGCGCCGGCGGGAACGCTGCTGATTGAAGCGGCGAAGCGGGCGGGCATTGAAATTCCGTCTTTTTGCTACTACGAAGGTCTTGCGCTCCAGGCCGCCTGCCGGATGTGTCTGGTTGAGATCGAGAAGGCGCCGAAACTTGCCGTCGCTTGCACCACGCCGGTAGCCGAAGGCATGGTCGTACATACGGAATCGCCGACCGTGGCGACAGCCCGCAAGGCCATGCTCGAGTTCCTGCTGACCAATCATCCGCTTGATTGCCCGGTATGCGACAAAGGCGGCGAATGCGAGCTGCAGGACATGACATTCCGGTACGGCGCGGGCGAGAGCCGCTTCACTGAGATCAAGGTCCATGTCGACGAGAAGCAGTGGTCGCCCGTCGTCTACTACGACGGTCCACGATGCATCCTGTGCTATCGCTGCGTTCGCATTTGTGATGAGGGTATGGGCGTTGGCGCCCTGGGGATCGTTAACCGCGGCGTCGTGTCCGAGATCGCTCCGAACGCAGGCGATCACCTGGTTTGCGACGAGTGCGGCATGTGCATTGATATCTGCCCGGTCGGAGCGTTGACAAGCGGAGCTTACCGGTATAAGACGCGACCGTGGGAAATGACGCACATCGGCACCATCTGCACGCACTGCGCCGACGGGTGCAAGACCACGCTCGGGGTTCGCAACGGCCAAATCGTCCGTGGGAACAATCGCGACCGGTCCGGGATCAACGGCGAGTTCCTGTGCATGAAGGGCCGGTACGCCTTCGATTTCGTGCACAGCGAGGAGCGCCTGCAAGCGCCAATGAGGCGCACGGGAGACAACTTCGAGCCGATCTCTTGGGGCGAGGCGCTCGAAATGGTGGCGCGCAAGTTCAATGAAGTCAAGTCGCGATCCGGACGCTTCGGCGTGATTGGCTCAAACCATACGACCAACGAAGAGAATTACTATTTGCAGAAGTTCGCGCGCCAGGGACTTGGCACCTCGAACATCGACCATCATCGGACCGGCGACATTGCAACGCTGGTGGACGCACTTTCGGGCAGGGAAGACGCGCTGGCGACGACGCTCGATCTCTACGATTCCAAGGCCATCCTGATTCTCGCCAACGACCTTTCTCAGCAGCACCCCTTCCTTGCGTTTCAGATTCGCGCCAACCGGCGGCATCATGACGCGCACATTTACGTGATTACGCCAGGCCCCGTACGCGAAGACCGTTACGCCGTGAGAAGCATCCGGGCGCCGGAAGGCGCCGAGCTGGAGGCGGTCGAGCAACTGCGGGATGCGCTCCAGGGCGAGTCGGGCCTGGTGATCCTGTACGGCGATGCGGTAAAAGGCGACGCCGTGCGGCGGCTCGTAGCCTTTGGCGATTCACTCGGCATTCCGGTGAAGTACGTCGCGCTGGTGGACTATTCAAACTCGCGCGGCGCATTCGACATGGGGCTCACGCCGGATTTGCTGCCTGGCTATCAGCCGGCGCCTGCGCCAGGACTCAACTACGATGAGATTCTCGCGTCGCCGGATCTGGATGTTTTGTGGGTGGTCGGGGCGAACCCGCTCAAGGATCACGCGCTGGCTTCGCCCGGCGCCTTCGTCGTGGTTCAGGACTTGTTCATGACGGAGACCGCGAAGCGCGCAGACATTGTGCTGCCTGCGTCGTCGGCGTATGAGAAGAACGGGACGGTCACGAACGTCTGCGGTCAGGTGCAGCGACTGAAGGCCGGCGCAAAGGTGATGGGCGTAAAGCCGGACCTTGAGATTATGGGTCTGATCGGCAGGGAAATGGGGCTGAATCTGGGGATCTGGAAGCCCGACAAGGTATTCGACGAGATCCGAAGCGCCGTCCGCGGCTACAACATCCCGGTTCCGGCGCTCGCAGCCGGCGGAGCGGCGGCCACATCGCCGCTGAACGGCCGTGCGCCGGTTCCTGCGCGACCGGAGTTGATCCGGTCTTCGCGAGATACGCTGTTCACGTCGGGCACGCTGGGAAGATATTCAAAGGCGCTTGGGGAGCTTCTGGAGGCCCCCGGGAGCCTGTATGGGGGGCGGTAGCTTTCCTATTCGCTCGCTGCCAATGGCTGCTTGTTGCGAGGGGTTTGCAAGCGTGTAGGTACATTGGTCCGACCGCCTGGCCGGAGGCGATGGCTCTTTTTCTGAAGTTTCAAAGGCATCTCTGACGGCGCGGCGGGAGGCGAGATCGAGCCGGGAACTGGGCAACTGGTGACTGGCATCGCGTCGAATATCGCTGGGAGCCAGAGCCGGTGGAGGGAGCCGCAGGGCCTGTCTGGCGCTGTGGGATGGCTCAAGGAACAGTGGGCTAGATCGAAACGCAGTTGATGACGGAGAAATTTCGCTTGTGCAAATCGCAATGACTATGGCGCTCAAGTCCGCGGCCCTTGCCGGCCGGTTCACTCCAGGACTGCTACAGGCAGCCGAAGGGAGGTGCCTTAAGCCGCAGGCTGGCGCCAGCCGCCGGCAACTTCAACTATGAACTTCTTCCTCCTTTCCATCATCAAAGCCGCGGTCGTCGCCTTCGTTCTGTTGACGACGCTTGCCTACCTGCAATGGGCGGAACGCAAGCTGCTTGCTCATATTCAACTGCGCGTCGGGCCGCGGCGTGTCGGCCCGCACGGGCTTTTACAGCCTTTGGCCGACGTCATCAAGCTGATCACGAAAGAGGACATGATTCCGTCCCATGTGAATAAGTTTTTTTACTTGCTGGCGCCTTTCATCGCGGTGGCGTTCGCCCTCCTTCCGATCTCCGTGATTCCGTTCGGAACGGAGGTGGACGTAGGCGGCGTGCGAACCTGGATGCAGCTTACGGACTTGAATATTGGCGTGCTCTTCATTCTGGCGGTCTCATCCATGGGGGTGTATGGAGTCGCGCTGGCAGGTTGGTCGTCAAACAACAAATATTCGCTGCTGGGCGGTTTGCGTAGTTCAGCCCAAATGATCAGTTACGAGCTGCCGATGGCGCTCGCCATTGCTTCGCCGCTGCTGCTCGTAAACACGCTAAGCCTTCGCGCCATCGTGCAGAATCAGGCGGGCTGGTATTTCGGGATTATACCGAGGTGGTCCATTTTCCAGGGCCCGTGGCCACAGATCTTTGCGTTTATCATTTTTTTGATCGCCGCATTCGCAGAGACCAATCGGGTCCCGTTCGACTTGCCGGAGGCGGAAAACGAACTGGTCGCTGGATTCCACACTGAATATGGCAGCATGAAATTCGCCGCCTTCTTTATGGCGGAGTACGCGAATATGGTCACGGTTGCGTGCCTGGCCACGCTGCTGTTTCTGGGCGGATGGCAGCCGTTGTGGAGTCCCGAATACGGCTCAAATTACTTCCCCGCGGCGGCATTTACAGTCACTGGACTGGCGGCGCTATACGCCGGCTTGAAACCGGCCCGGCGCCTCGATAAGTACACGCTTCCGGCAGCCGCGGTTGTCTCTTTCATACTTGCGGGACTTTTCTTCGCGCCGGCCTTGAACGCTATCCTGCTGCCGCTTTTCTGGTTCGCAGCCAAGGTGGGCGCCATTCTTTTCCTGTATATCTGGATTCGCGGAACGCTGCCGCGGTTCCGGTACGACCAGCTCATGCATTTCGCCTGGGTGTTCATGTTTCCGGTGGCCATGGTCAATCTGCTGATCACCAGCCTGCTGGTGGCGATCGCCTCGAAATAAAGAATGGATCTGATTATTTTCCTCATCTGCTCCGTGATCGCAGTGGCGTGTGGAATCAATCTGGTATTGCAGAAGCATCCCATCTCGGCGGCGCTGTCGTTAGTGGGAGTGATGGGCTCGCTGGCGGTATTGTATCTGTTGCTCGGCGGCGCCTTTATTGCCGCGGCGCAGATCATCGTCTACGCCGGCGCTGTCATGGTGCTTTTCATTTTCGTGATTATGCTGTTGAACGCCGGAGCGGAGCCGGCTGGCCGAAAGCGCTCCTACGCGCGCTTGTTCGGTCCGCCGCTGCTGGCGATCTTCGTGTTGCTGATCGCCTACGCTATTCAGGCCAGGCTGCCGCGCAGCGAAGGCGTGCAGTTCGGACGCTTCACCGGCGGCAGCCCTGAGGGAATCGGCATCAAGGTATTTACCGATTATCTTTTGCCGTTTGAAGTCGTATCGGTTCTGATTCTGATTGCGATTCTCGGCGCCATTGTGCTGGCGCATAAGGAGATCCGATGACAGCACTCAGTTGTCGGTTGTTAGTCGGCCGGGGGGAGGATGTCTGTGCAGGCAAATAGCGTTCCGCTGTCGTGGTATTTGCTCTTGAGCGCCATTCTGTTTGCTCTTGGCGTGGCCGGATTCATATGGCGGCGGAACATCATCACGGTCTTTATGTCGATCGAGCTGATGTTGAACGCTGTAAATCTGAGCTTCGTCGCGTTCTCCTATCAGCTGCGTCAGGCGGATGGTCATATTTTTTCGTTATTCGTGATGGTGGTTGCGGCGGCCGAAGCAGCGGTTGGCCTTGCCATCATCTTGACGGTGTTCAAAAACCGGCAGACGCTGGAAATCGATGAAGTCGAGTCGATGAAGTACTGAACATGAACCTTTGGCTCATCCCAATATTTCCGCTTGCGGGCGCGACGATTAACGGCCTTTTGGGCCGGCGCATGTCGAAGTCCGCCGTTAACGTCGTGGCGATTGGCAGCGTGCTTCTGTCATTCGCCTGGGCCGTAAAGACCTTGCTGGGGCTCGGCGCTATGGAGCACGCCTATGTTGAGCGCTACTTCACCTGGATTCAGAGCGGAAACCTGAACATCGGCGCCGATCTGATGATAGACCGGCTCACAGCTGTCATGCTCCTGGTTGTGACCGGCATCGGATCTCTGATTCATATTTACGCCGTCGGCTATATGGCCCATGAAGGCGGTTATTACCGCTTTTTCTCCTATTTCAATCTGTTCATGTTCTTCATGCTGGTGCTGGTGATGGCGGCGAACTATCTGCTGATGTTTGTGGGATGGGAGGGCGTGGGCCTGTGCAGCTATCTGCTGATCGGTTTCTATTTCCTTGAGAAATTCGCCGCCGACGCCGGCAAGAAGGCCTTCATCGTGAACCGCATCGGCGACTTTGGATTTTCGCTGGCGACATTTTTAATCTTCATCAACTTTGGAACGCTCGATTTCGGCGGGGTGTTTTCGAAAGCTGCGGCGCTCACGCCCGAATCAGGCGGGGGAACGATGACGCTCATCTGCCTGCTGCTGTTTCTCGGCGCGTGTGGCAAATCAGCGCAGATTCCGTTGTATGTGTGGCTGCCAGACGCTATGGCCGGACCGACGCCCGTGTCGGCGCTCATTCACGCCGCGACGATGGTGACCGCTGGCGTGTACATGGTGGCGCGTTCCGCCGCGCTGTATCGCCTCGCGCCGCTAGCGCTGGACGTGGTCGCGATCATCGGCCTGGCGACCGCGTTTTTTGCCGCGACCATTGGGCTTGCGCAGACGGACATCAAGAAAGTTTACGCATACTCGACCGTATCGCAGCTCGGCTATATGTTTCTGGCGGAGGGCGCCGGAAGCTTCGGTGCGGGAATTTTTCACCTGATGACGCATGCGTTCTTTAAGGCGCTGCTGTTTCTCGGCGCCGGCAGCGTCATTCATGCGCTCGGCGGCGAACAGGACCTGCGCAAGATGGGCGGCCTGCGACAATACGCTCCCATCACCATGGTCACCCTGTTATGCGCCAGTCTCGCGATCTCCGGCTTTCCATTCACTTCCGGATACTTCAGCAAGGACGAAATCCTGGCGGCGGCTTACCATCATGCGCCATGGATGTTCTGGCTGGGGGCCATCACGGCGGCAATGACGGCATTCTATGTTTTTCGCGCCTTCTTTCTGGCATTTTTCGGCGACTATCGGGGGCCGCACGATAAGCACCCGCACGAATCGCCGGCGGTGATGTGGATCCCGCTGGGCGTGCTGGCGGTCGGATCGCTCGCCGCCGGCTTTGTCAATGTTCCGCAATTTCTGGCGCCGGTGCTGCCGGCGGCGGAGGAGGGCGCTGGCGACGCTTGGCTGGCGTATCTGTCGGTGGCCGCCGGGCTGACCGGAATCGCTCTCGCCTACCTGTTCTATGTGGCGAGGCCGGCGCTGGCGGATGCGGTCGCCGGCGCGCTCGGCAGCCTGTACCGTTTGGTTTATAACAAATACTTCGTTGACGAGATCTACGATGCGGCCATTGTCACTCCGGTTGTTGAAGGCGCCCGGGCGGTGCTCTGGCGCGGCGTCGACGCAGGTCTGATCGATGGCGTCGTGAATGGAGTTGGGCGGCGGTCGCGTGGCATCGGCGCTGTGCTGCGGCTATTCCAGGCGGGAAACATTCGCGCGTACGCAGCCTGGGTGCTTTTGGGCTCGGTGCTGGTGATCCTGTATGTCGGAATCGGAGGCGGCCGATGACCATCCTCGATATCACCCTGTTTCTGCCCCTCCTCGGTTTTTTGGCCCTGCTCCTTGTCCCCAAAGACCGTCCGGACGCCAGCCGCACCATGGCGCTGGCCGTCTCGCTCCTCACGTTCGTGTCGTCGCTGGGCCTGATCGGACCCTATTGGTTCCGGTCGCCGCAGGGTTTCCAGTTTGAACAGAACCTGTCCTGGATCGCCTATCCGCCAATTCGCTACCACGTCGGGCTGGATGGGCTGAGTTTATGGCTTGTCCTTCTTACTACGCTGCTAACGCCGATCTGCGTTCTTGTCTCCTGGAAATATATTGAGAAGCGCGTGAAAGAATACTACGCGTGGCTGATATTGCTCGAGTTCGGGCTGGTCGGCGTTTTTCTTGCGCTCGACATGTTTCTGTTCTACGTATTCTGGGAAATCTCGCTCGTGCCGATGTACTTCCTCATTGGCGTTTGGGGCCACGAACGCAGAATTTACGCCGCCATCAAATTTTTTCTCTACACTTTTGCCGGATCGGTGCTGATGCTCGGCGCAATCATTTATCTGTACAACCGGACGGGGTCCTTCGACTATAGCGGCGTCGTCGCCATGATAACCAGCGGCCGGCTGGCGTTGACCTGGACGGAGCAGATCCTGCTGTTTCTGGCATTCTTTATAGCTTTTGCGATCAAGGTGCCGCTCTTTCCGCTCCACACGTGGTTGCCCGACGCCCACGTCGAGGCGCCCACGGCGGGCTCTGTGATGCTCGCCTCGGTGATGCTGAAGATGGGCGCTTACGGCTTGATTCGTTTCTGCGTGCCCATGTTTCCAGCCGCCTCGCGCGCGTGCTCTGACTGGATTATCCCGCTTGCTATCACCGGCATCATTTACGGCGCGCTGGTGGCGATGGTGCAGCCGAACATGAAGAAGCTCGTTGCCTATTCTTCAGTGAGTCACTTGGGATTTGTCGTTCTCGGCATCTTCTCATTCACGCAGCAAGGTCTGGATGGCGCCGTTTACCAAATGCTGAATCATGGCGTTTCGACAGGCGCGCTGTTTATTCTCGTGGGCTATATGTATGAACGGCGGCACACCCTGGAAATCGCCGGATACGGCGGCGTGGCGACCCCAGCGCCGTGGCTTTCCAGCGTCTTTCTGATGACAACGCTCGCCAGCATCGGCCTGCCGATGCTGAATAACTTCGTCGGGGAGTATCTTGTGCTCCAGGGCGCTGCGATTGCGAACTTCACATGGGCGGTTTTTGCCGCCATCGGCGTCATACTGTCGGCTGTGTACATGTTGTGGCTCTACCAGCGCCTGTTCTTCGGCCGTGCGAGCGAGGAGGTCAGTCGCCACATGTGGGATCTGTCAGGCCGCGAATGGGCGGCGATGCTGCCGCTGCTGGTCCTGATGGTCTGGATGGGCTCGTATACGCAGTCTTTCATTCCCCCGATCAGCGCTCAGAACGCCCGCATCCTTGATCTGAGCAAGGCCGGGGTCGATTTCAGAGTGGATACACGGACGGCCAGGTCGGCTGAGGTGGCTCGTGTCCGCTAACTTCAATTTTCCATTGCCGGACGAGTACGTCCGCTTTCTCCCAGAGATTACGCTATCTGCCGCCGCGACGTTGGTTATGCTGCTTGACGGCGTCCTGACCGAACGCTCCAAACGGGCGCTGGCATGGTTCGCGATGGTGGGGCTCAGCCTTGCCGTGGTTGCCTGCGTTTACGCGTATCAGTTTCCGGGGACGGCCTTCAACAATATGATTGTCGTGGATGGCTTCGCGACATTCTTTCGCGTGCTGGTGATCGCGGTCGGCATCCTTACCGTGCTCTGCTCGGAATCATATCTGCGCGGCGAGCGCGCCGGCCCGGGTCAGTACTACGCGTTGCTGCTCTATTCGATCGTGGGGCAGTGCATTATGGCCAGCGCGAATGAGCTGATCATGGTGTTTATCGGCCTGGAAATTTCGTCGATCGCCAGCTACATCCTGGCCGGTTATCTTCGCGACGACCGCCGCAATAACGAATCGGCGCTGAAGTATTTCCTGCTGGGCTCTTTTGCGACCGCATTCCTTCTGTACGGGATCGCGTGGATCTACGGCGTCACCGGATTCACGAACCTGACTGAAATCCGCCGCACGCTGATGACGCCCGAGACCGCGCCTTCGATTTCCCTGATTGGCGTCGCCGCGGCGCTGATGTTTGTCGGCTTTGCATTCAAAGTTTCGGCGGCGCCATTTCAGATCTGGGCGCCCGATGTTTACCAGGGCGCGCCTGCCCCTGTATCCGCCTTCATGTCGGCCGGGCCGAAGGCGGCCGCGTTCGCAGTGTTCATGCGCGTTTTCCTTACAGCGTTCAACCCCATCGCCAACCGCTGGCAACCGTTCGTCTGGGGATCGGCGATTCTGACCATGGTCATCGGAAATTTCGCCGCGCTGACCCAAACCAATATCAAGCGGCTGCTCGCCTACAGCTCGATCGCTCATGCAGGCTATGTCATGGTCGCCATCGCGGCGGATTCCGAAATCGGCACGGCGGCGGCTATGTTTTACCTTGCGGCATATGCGCTGATGCAGGTAGGCGCCTTCGCCGTGGTCACGTATTTCGTGCGCCAGGGCGAGCGTTATACCAGCGTCGAGGACCTTGCCGGGCTGGGCTACAAACAGCCGACGGTCGCCGCCATGCTGACCATATTTCTGCTGTCGCTGATCGGCGTCCCGCTGACCGGCGGCTTCTTTGGGAAGTTCTACATCTTCAAGGCGGCGCTGGATTCGAACCTGATCTGGCTGACGGTAATCGGTCTGCTGAACAGCGCCGTCGCCGCGTATTACTACCTTCGGATCATTGTCGTCATGTACATGCACGAGCCCGGCGAGGCGTCCGCTACGGCGCCTCCCGTCAGTCCCGCGTTGAGCCTTGCTATGTGGGGCGCCGCGGTGGGCACGTTTGTTCTGGGGATCTTTCCGTCAGCGCTGCTCGATTTCGCCGACCGCTCCGCCAACCTCGTTAAGTAGACTCAAGACGCGCCCTGCATCCGCCGATAACACTAATGCGGCGGCAAGCATCAGCCGCGCGACAGCAGCCATGGTCAAACTCCTGCCGGCGTTCGCGCTCAGCGTCTGCCTGTGCGCCGCGGCCGCCGTCGGCGCAGTCCAGCGCGGCGGCGAACTTCGCTTCGCGATCAGCTCCGACCCGAAAACGTTCGATCCGCACGTCGTTTCCGACGATGTGTCGCAGACGATTCAATACCTGACGGGCGGCGTGCTGGTCCGAGTGAACCGGCTCACCCAGAAGCCAGAGCCCGCCCTCGCCGCATCCTGGCGCTTTCTCGAAAACGGCCGCGCAATCGAGTTCCGCCTTCGTGAAAATCTCCTGTTCTCCGACGGGACCCCGTTTACGGCGGAAGACGTGGCCAGCACGGTACAGCGCTTTACCGATCCGAAGCTTCAAAGCCCGCTCGCGGATATGTTCCTGCCGTCGGGCGGATCCATGACTGTGACGGTCCGTTCGAAGTACGTCGTTGTTGTGCGGACGCCGGCCGTTGTCCCCGATATGCTCGACCTCTGGGATCAGGCGCCCATCGTGTCCGCCAGGTCCGCCAAGAAACCTGCTGCGTGCCTCGGTCCTTTTTACGTCGCTGAGTATAAGCCGGGCGTATGTATCCGGCTGAAGCGCAATCCTCACTATTGGAGGCGCGATTCTCTTGGACAGCCGATGCCGTACCTCGATGCGGTGCGCCTGGACATCCAAGCGAATCGCGACATGGAACTCCTCCGTTTTCGCCGCGGTGATCTGGATCTCATCGAATCGATTGATCCGGAAACGTTCGAACGCTTATCGGCGCACGGCAATGGCGCCGCGCGAGATGCCGGGCCGGGGCTTGACTCCGAGCAGCTCTGGTTCAACCAGGTTGCGGCCGCGCCCCTGCCCGAATACAAAAAGGCGTGGTTCCGATCTACTCCGTTCCGCCAGGCGATATCGGAGGCTATAAACCGAGACGATCTTTGTCGTCTCGTGTTCCACGGACGCGCACAGCCAGCGAGCGGACCTATCTCCAGAGCCAACAAGCTCTGGTTCAACCAGGCTCTTAAGTCGCCCGCCCACTCGACCCAGACCGCACTCGCTCGCCTGCGCGCCGCCGGATTTCGTCTTGACAACGGGAAGCTGCTCGATTCGAGCGGCCATCAGGTTGAGTTTTCGCTGGTCACCAACTCCGGAAATCTGGCGCGGGAGCGTATGGCAGCGCTCATCCAGCAGGATTTGCTGAAAATCGGAGTCAAATTGAATATTGTGCCGCTCGATTTCCGCTCGCTGATCGAGCGCATCACTCGAACATACGAATATGAAGCGTGCCTGCTCGGACTGAATCAGGACATCGATCCGAACAGCCAGATTCATGTCTGGCTCAGCTCCGGGCCGAGCCATCAGTGGAACCCCGGCCAGAAATCTCCGGCCACGGCCTGGGAAGCCGAGATCGATCGGCTCATGCGGGAGCAGGCATCCACCACGGATTTCCGCAAACGTAAGGCCGCCTTCGACCGGGTGCAGCAAATCGCCGTCGACCAGCAGCCGTTCATTTACCTGCTCACCAAAGATGCCCTCTCCGCTGTCTCGCCGCGTTTGATGGGCGCAAATCCCGTTGCTCTGCATCCGCGGACATTCTGGAACATTGACGAGTTGCGGATCGGCGGCCGGTAACAAGGCCTGTTTTCGAGGGTGACATTGGAACCCACTTGACGGTGGTGTCTATTAGACCTATTCTGGAATCGGCGAGGGGAGGCGCGCCGATGCCGCACGTCGAAACATACCGAAAGCACATGACCGCTGTACCTTCGTCTGGCCCCGGGTTGACCACGACCGAAGCGCCCTTCATCGAGCAGGCCAGACGCCACGGTGAAATCTACATCGAGCAGCCTTATGAACTGTACTCGGCAGAGAATCACCAAGCGTGGCGCAAGCTCTATGCGCGGATGCTTCCGCGCTGGGAGCGCTATGCGAACGAGCATTTCTTGAGCGGGATCCGTTCGCTCTGTCTCGATCCCGACTGCATTCCGCGTCTTTCCGAAGTCAACCGTTTTCTCGCGCCGCTGACCGGATTCAGAGCGCGAGCCGTGAGCGGCTATGTTCCCGCTTTTGTCTTTTTCGACTGCCTGCGACGGCGCGAATTTCCGACGACAATAACAATTCGCCGCTCCGATCGCCTGGATTACCTGCCCGAGCCCGACATCTTTCATGACATCGCCGGCCACGTGCCCATGCACACGGATAAGGCTTTTGCCGAAACGCTGGTGAGATTTGGCGAGTGCGCCCATACGGCCGCGGATCTCGTCGCCGGGATTCGCGACGAAGAAACGCGGGTTCATTGCCTCACCAGCATTATCAAGGCGATGGCGCGTTTCTTCTGGTTCACCATCGAATTCGGCCTGATGCGCGGGCGCGGCGGCGACCTGAAGGTGTACGGGAGCGGTTTACTCAGCTCGTATGGCGAGATCGCGCATGCGATCGACGATCCCGAAGTGCAACGCTATCCGGTCCAGCTCGAATGGTTGATCAACCAAGGATTTGAGATCGATCACTATCAGCCGTTGCTCTTCGTTGTCGATTCCTTCGACCACCTCTTCAGTCTGGTGGACCGGCTGGAGCAATGGATGAAAGCCGGCCGTCTGAACAATGTCGCGCCCGGCGAACCGTCGGTTAATGAGCAGGACTTGAAGAGCTTTCTCCACCGCCCTTGATCGCGTCTGGCGTGTGCCGGCCGTGATAGCATCGCGGTTGGAGATCCTTTGTGACCCGCCGTAATTTTCTCCCTACAGCCGCAGCTGCGTTTTTTGGATCCGCCGGCGCCGCCTCAGCCGCGATCGCGGGCGATCTCCCGCTTGGGCTGAACACGTACTGCCTTCGCGCGATGCGCTGGAACGACCTGCAGCTCATCGATTACGCCGCTGGGCTCAAGCTCGATGCGATCTTCTTGCAGGACTCGCTCGATCCCGAGAAGAACGAGCCTGCGCACTGGCGCAAGGTGAAGGACTACGCGGCCAGCCGGGGCCTTCATCTGGAGTCTGCGGCGCTGGGCGCGGTCCTGCCGAAAGATTCCGCATCGTTCCACGCATCCGTGCGCATGCTCGAGCATGGCATTGATGTCGCAGTTGCCATGGGCTCGCCCATCGTCCGCTGTTTGCACGCGGCGGACCGGGAGCACCTGCCGCCCGGACCGGTCGAGCAGCATATCGAAACTTCGATCAAGCTCTTTAAAGCGGTGCGCTCTCGCGCAATGGACGCCGGGGTCAAATTCGCAATCGAGAATCACAAGGACTTCCAGGCCTGGGAGATGCGCCAAGTCATCGAAGGCGCCGGACCTGAATTCGTGGGCGCGTATCTCGATACGGGGAATCCGGTATTCGTCATGGAAGACCCTCTGACCACGGTAGAGGCGCTCGGACCGTACGCGCTGACACTGCACCTGCGCGACTCGATCATTTATGAGACGCCGCGCGGCGCGGCGGTCCAGTGGGTTCCGCTTGGAGAAGGCGTTATCGATTTCAAGCGCCTGATCGCGCGCGTCCGCGAGGTGTGCAAGCCCTTGTACGTCTACGTCAAGCCGATCACTGGCCGCCCGCCGCAGATTCTGCCGTACTTGGACCCGGCATTCTGGAAGAGTTACCCGAAGGCGCGGGCGTCTGACTTTGCGCGCTTCCTCGCGCTTGCCAGATCCGGTCATCCGTATGAGCAGCACATGGTGATCGAAGATCTGCCCGGCAAAGTTCCCCAAGCGTTTCAGGCCGCGATTCAATACCAGCAGCGCGAACATATGGAGCGCAGCGTCGCCTATGCGAAAAATACGCTCGGTCTGGGCGTGCGGTGGCGGACGTGAGAGGCGCCGCGCTGCTGGCGTCGGTGCTCCTCGTTTCCTTCGCCGCCGCACAGCAAAAGCCAATTCCGATCATTTTCGATACCGATATCGGCGATGATATTGATGACGCGCTGGCGCTTGCTTTGGCGCTCCAGTCCCCCGAGCTGGATGTTCGCGCCGTTACCACAGTCGTCGATGACGTCGAAAGCCGAACGCGGCTTGCCTGGAAGGAGCTCGGCCTGTTCGGAAGGCGCGATATTCCCCTTGCGGCGGGCGCGCCGGAGCCGCTGCTTGATGCCGTACGGAACAACCGGTCGCGACAGTACGAAGTACTGACGCCGTCCGATGAGTTCCCTGCCGCCGCGAAGAGGAGAGCTGCTCAACTCATTATCGATACCCTGATGAACTCGCGCGAAAAGCTGACCGTTGTACCCGTCGGCCCGCTGACCAATATTGCGCTTGCGCTCAAGACTGAGCCGCGCATCAAGTCGAAGATCGAGCGCATTGTGCTCATGGGCGGCGCTTTCTTCCCGCCGCGAGCGGAATACAACATCTATCGCGACCGCATTGCCGCCGAGATCGTGTTCCGGTCGGGCGTCCCGGTGACAGCCGTCGGCTTGGATGTTACGGAGAAGTGCAAGCTGCAGGGCGCTGACCTCGATCGCCTGCGCTCGGCGAAAAACCCGGCGTCGCAGTTCCTGGTCCGACTGATCGAGCTGTGGCAGAACGGAAGATCGGATCAATATCCTACACTGCATGATCCGCTTGCCGTGGCTTCGACGTTGCGGCCTGGCTTGATCGAAACGCAACTGGGGCAGGTCGAAGTGGAAACGTCCAGCCCGTTGACATTCGGCACTACCGTATTCAAACGCGGATCAGGGCCCACGCACGTGGCAAGAGATGTCAATGTGCGCGAATTCTTGGATCTGTTCGTCGAACGCCTGTCCTTGCCGCCGCGCGGAAGGTGATACGCCTCCCCGTGATTGTTCACTATCTTTGCGGAGAGGTTCGGGACGGTCTTCAACGTGGTCGTTCAGAGTTCGGCGCAGGCGCGCCGATCATGGGGAGACTCACTACCGGGCCGGCGCGCAGCATTCGCCGGCCCCATTTTTTATCGCTTTTTCAGTGTTATGGCGAGCCCTCCGCCTTCCATGTAGAAGATTGTCTCCAGATCGGGATTGCTCGTAACCGTCTTGACATAATCGGGAACCATCTCCACGTTATGCGCGAGGATCAAGCCGCCGGGCCGGACCGCCGGGAGCAGCTTGTTCAAATAGTCGACATAGCCTTCCTTATCGGCGTCAATGAAGACCACGTCCACAGGCCCTCTCACTTGCCGGACATTCTGATGGGCGTCGCCCTC
>Ga0070740_10001236_pt1 | contig 37121 bp, 30 predicted proteins | sample Coa_R2_FD_67286 | JGI IMG/M metagenome (GOLD analysis project Ga0070740, IMG submission 67286) | Surface soil microbial communities from Centralia Pennsylvania, which are recovering from an underground coalmine fire - Coalmine... | ecosystem: Environmental > Terrestrial > Soil > Unclassified ... | reverse complement strand
CAAACCGCGCCGCGACGCGTCCCAGATTCTCCCGGCGAAAATCGAACCCAATCTTTATTGCATGGTGGCCGTGAATGTACAGAAAGTTATCCGCCGCTTGAAACAAATTCAGGTTGTTGTAGTTTGGCCAGAACGTTGCGGCGCCCAGCTGCGCATATCCTGTAGGCTGGAAGCGCGACATGCCCCGCTGGTTCAGACTGCCGAGATCAGGGATGCCTGCGATGCCGAGCCTTTGATTGTAATTGTCGGTCCAGGGGATGTCGCGCGTGGTATCGCCGCGCGTGATGCCGATTCGAAACTCGTTATTCGATGCTGGCGAAAGCGTGGAATTGAGATTGGCGACGCCGCTGTGTCCTACGATGCCTTCGGTGGCCCAGCCGCCGCCATCGGCAGGAAGCGGGAGCGAACCGGGATTCACCCGGTCCGTTCGGCGCCGGCTGTAGCGGCCAAAAAGACGGTGGTTTTGCGTGAAATTATGGTCGATGCGGGTATCGATCTGGTCGGTGTCGTTTTGTGAAACGGGTGAGTAGAAGAAATTATTGACGCGCCCGGGCAGGTTGGGCAGCGGGTACAAGGCGATTACCTTTGCGGCGACCGGATCGAAGCGGCTGGACGGAATACGGTTGCCCGGGAACAGTTGCCGCACGTACCGGCCTGTCGCTTCCTGGGCGGTGGTGGCCCAATCGTAAAGCGGCTTAGCTCCGGAGAAATCGCCATCGCGCATAGCCGGGAGGGGGACGGTTGTCGTCGAGCTTTGCCCGGATCGTATACGCGTACCTTCGTAGCTCAAGAAATAAAAGGTGCGGTCTTTGATGATCCGGCCGCCCAGGGTCCCGCCGAACTGGTTCTGCCGATACTCCGGCTTGGGCCGGCCCACGGCGAAGAAGTTTGCCCCGTCCAGCTTGTCGTTCCGCAGAAACTCGTACAAGGAACCGTGGAGAGCGTTGGTCCCGGACTTAGTGGAAACGATAACTGCGCCGCCGAGACGGAAACCGTACTCGGCAGAGTTATTGTTGGTGACCACTTTGAACTCAGCCACGGAATCGATCGAGGGCGTTACGATCTGGGCTTCGTTGCCCAGAATGCCGCCGGACAGCCGCGAACTGTTATCGATGCCGTCCAAGCTGATATTGGTCTGGGACCCATGCTGGCCGACCGCGCTGAATGCGCCGGCCGCATTCTCGCGGCTTCCATTGGCGGGCGTCACGCCGGCGGTCAGTCGCGCGAGCTCCAGGTAGTTCCGGCCGTTCAGCGGGAGTTCAACGATGCTCCGGTTGGTAATCACCTGCCCAACCACGGACGTTTGTGAATCGAGCAGCTCGGCAGCGGCGGACACTTCAACCGCCTGCGAGACTGGTCCGACCGCCAGAGTGAAATCCACTCGCGCGATCTGTTCGACGTCCAGTTTCAAATTGTCGCGGGTCGCTGGGGCGAAGCCCTGCTTTGTCGCCTGGACGTGGTACACGCCCGGATTCAGAAACGCTACGGCGTAGGCGCCGCTTGCGTTTGTAATCGCCTTCTGGGCGACGCCTGAGGCCACGTTGGTGACGATGATTTCAACATCCGGAATGACCGCCCCGGACGCATCCGTGACGACGCCTCGAATGGAACCGACCTGGCCATATGCGACATGGCAGCCCATCAGAGTTGCAAGGCAGGCAAGCATCCTGCGCGTTGAGGTAAACCACATCCGGCTGAGCATGGAACTCCCTTCTGTTTGCTTTGGCCCGACCCGGAGCATCCACCGGGCAATGTGACGACAATTCCGCGCGCAGCGGCGACCGCTGCGCCAGCATCCTTACCGAAAGATCACTATTTCGTCGATCTGGATATCTGCGCCTCGGGAACCGGGGTAAGGCTCTCCTCGAACGACCAAACGGAGGTTATGTTTGCCCGGACGAAGTCCAAAGGCATGCCAAAGGGCTTCCGTCGACTTCACGTGATCCTCATCGGGGTACACATCGACCGTGCGATCGAGCTTGCCATCAAGATAAACGTCCGCCTTTCCGCCCGAGGGCAAATACGGGCCCACCAGGATCGCCCCGGCGCCGTCGAACGCAAAGCGCGCTTCGGCCCCTTTTTGCGCAGAGATCCGCGCGGACAGCGAGCCGCGCCGCGTCTTCATTTCCTTCGCCTGCCACGCGCCGCTCCAGGTCCAGCGGGGGTCTTCAGCGCCGATGCGTTCCACCGGAGAGCCGTAGTCATCCCAAAGCTCAAGTCTGGCGGCCTTTGCGGCCTGCGTTTTGATCTTGATCGTGTCGCCCTGAAGGAAGCCCCCGTTCCGCTGCACCAGCGCCAGGGCGCGTTTTTCGGTGCTTTCGACGATGGAATGAAAGTCGAAATCGGTGTACTCGAACTTTTTGCCGGCAATGCCGTCGATGCCCTTCTTCCATTCAGCAGGAATCTGCCGGTATCCGAGCATGACGCCGAGGACGCCGCCTGCGCTTGCGGGATTGCAATCGGAGTCCTGTCCTGCGCGCGTGGCGATCTCAATTGTTTTTCCGAAATCGCGGTTCCCGTACAAAAGCCCAAGCGCGATGTAGGCGCCGTTCAATTTGGCGTCGATGTTAAAGGGGCGCAGCGCGCCCGCTGGACATGGATCGCGGCGGTCCCATTTTTCTTCGATGAGACGCCAGACCTTTCTCCAGTCCTCGGGCGATTGGCGCGACCACGCGAGCACGTCGGCGATGACGCGCGCGTATGGGCTTTGCGCGGGGATGCAGGCCAGGCCCGCTTCGACCACCTTGCGTGGATCGGTTTCGAAGAACGCCGAGGCGTACATGCAGGAGACGAACATTCCGCCGTAAATGCCGTCGCCGTAATTCATGACGCGGCCGGCGCGCCAGGCGATGTCATTTGAGGACTGGGGAAGTCCCGGCGCCATCAGACCGATGAAGTCCGCCTCAATCTGAAAATCGATGTCGTTGGCGTGGGCGTTATATTTCGGGCTGCCGCTTAAGGACGCTGGAACGCCGCGCCTGATATTGCGCCGAGCTGCAAGATTGGCGTGCCACAGGCTGTACCTGGCATTCTGGAACAGGGCGGCGAAGTCTTCCGTCGTAGCGTCCAGACCCTTATCGTCCAGCACTTTCGCGAAGGTCATGTCGACATACAGATCGTCTTGCTGGAGCGAGTTTGAGACGCGGTCCACGGTCCAAGAAGGCAAAGGGCCTTCGATGATTTTGGCCAGCGAGGTGAACTCGGTCGGAGCGCCGTAACTCACGCCGATCATCTGGCCGGCCCATCCCCCCTCGATCTTGTCGCGCAGTTGAGCGCGCGACATCGCGCGATACGGACCGGTTTGAGCCGCGGCGGCTGCAACCGCCAAACTGAGAATTGCGGGCGCTAAGCGTCTCGTCATATTGCGAACCCTCGTATTGTGTTTCCTGTCAGCCGCGCGGCAGGAGGAAGAATTACTGCGTGACATAGATTGGAGAGGACCATGCGATTTCGCCTTCACGCTCCGGGAACTGCGGACTGAACTGCTGGATGACGCGAACGTAGTAGTATGCCGCCTTTTCCGCTGGCCGCGGGCGAATTCCTGTTTCCGGCGCGCTCCAGTCGTGAATCTGGTCGGTAGGCGCAACGCTCGTGTCGCTGAAGCCTTCGTTGTCGCGATAAGAAAAGTCGAGGACTCTCGGATCCGCAGGGGGCGGGTCCGCGCCTCGGCTGAACACGATGCGATTATTCTTGATGATTTCCAGGCGCAAAATGGGTTCGGTGGCGTTGACGTGGATGTGGAACGTCGGGCTTTGCGCGGCCCGTATTTCGCCGCCCTGAACGGTAGGGCCGGCCGTGAAATCCAGCACAATATTGTCGGTGGAGGCGTAGGTGCGTCGATTTCGAAATGCATCCAGAAGGTCGGCGCGAGTGACGATCGAATCCGGCGTCAGCAGATTCGCATAGGCGATGTGGGTTGACCAGTGGTCGCTCGACGCGATAAAGCCCAGCTTGTACCCCGCGCCCAGCGCGTTCCAGATGAGACCGTTCACAAAGGGCGCGCGCCCGCTGAAACCGCCGCCTGGCGCGCTTTTCGTGGCGGCGCGGGGCTGGCCTTCGGCCTCGAAGCCGCCCCAATCGCCGGAGTAGAGTTCTGCGACAGGCTCCAGTTCGTCATCATGAAAGCGCCAGTTCGTCCCCATGTTCGTTCCCGTGCTGTGCGGGAGCGCGATGCCGCGCGTAGATCGGAGGTAGTCCCACAGGCCGCGGACGTCGCTTTCGATCAATTCGGGCCGCTCGGATATGAACAACTTAGGAACGCGATAGCTGAAGACGCCGCGGCGGACATGAAGGATGTTGCGGTGGCCTCGCGGAAAGTTCACAGAGCGCTCGTACCCGTAGAGCGGCACGAAGCGGCCGGGCGCATAAAACAGATCCGCAGATTTCTGGGTGCGCCACCACTGATATTCGTTGTCGGTGTTGGGCGATTCCGGTTCATCGGTGTCGAGCCATGCGCCGTAATTATGATCGGTGACGGCCACGTAATCGAGATTGGCGGCGTCAATTGCGTAGCGGTAAAGATCCCACAGACTGCCGTCGATGGCTCCGTCCATGGAGATCTCCGTGTGGCGATGCACGTCGCCGCGAACAATCTTGTAGGTGCGATCGCCGGCCTGAATTCGATAATTGCGGACGGCTGCGACCTGCCGGGATTCGTCCGGGTGAGTGATGCGGAACGGCCCGGGCGCGCTGGGATGAAACGGCCGGAGCGCCGGGTCTGTCTGCCGCAATCCATCGGCGCTCAGAAGCAGGGTCGATATGTCGTGATTGATGGGCAGCGGTACGGGGAAATGGCGGTGATCGCCGACCACCGCGAGAGCGATACCGTCATCGGCCGGGGCGGCAGCGAGTACGGTATCCTGACGGCCGGTCCCGCCGGGTACAAGGACCAGCGGCAGCCATCGGCCTTCGCCGGCTCCGCCGGTGAACGTGGTCGCGTAGATGTCGAAGAACTGGCCGCCATTGCGCCCTTGAGCAATCAGTTGATGCCTGACGAGCACCCAGACATGGCCATTGCCGTCTACGGCGACGCGCGGACTCATGTACAGGTTCTGTCTCAACTCGTCCGGCCAGGCGGTCTCGAGCGGCCGAGCGGGTTCGCGCCACTGGCCGCCTTCAAAGACGGCTAACCGCGGGCGCCTGTAGAGCGCCGAACGTGAATCGGGGGGTCCGTAGAGGCGTGATCCTCCGGGCCGCAGCCAAATATGATGCTGCGGGTTGGCATAGCCCGTGTCCTTGCCCCAGTTGACTCCGCCTTGTTCCCATGCCACCCAGACGCGATCACGGCCGTCCACCGCCACGCTGGTCCGCATTTCCGCAAAGGGCGTCGCTGAAATCGTCTGCACTGCTCCTAAGCCGGACTTGGAGTATGTTCGGAACAACACATCGTACGTTGGCGCGCCGCCGTTTTCAGAACGATAGGAATCCCAGGTAATCCATGCGCGCCCCGTACTGTCGACAGCCACCGCGGGTTCCCAATCATCATCCTCGGACTGACTGAGATTGATCTCGTCTGACCAGCGGTCGCCGGAAAGCACGCGCATGAGGATTTCGCTCTGGGGGGCGGCGTCCTTCGGTCCGGTGCGGTAGCCCATCCAGACCAGGTAAACGGTCCCGTCGCGCGCAGTGGCCGTTCGATGGAAGATATCGGGCATTGAGCTGCTGGTCAGTTGCTGCTCCGCCGACCAGGTCGCGCCATCAAAGGAACGGCCGTAGAGATCGAAGTTGCCCGTTCCCATCCGCTTTTGTTCAGAATAGATGCACCAAATCCGCCCGCGCCCATCTTCAGCCAGCGCTACACGAAAGTGATCGCCGGGCGGGGTGAGCGGGACGGGCGCGTCCCAGTCGCGGCCGTTGCGGCCGTGCGCGACCAGGACCTGGTCAGCGCCGGTGTAGTTGTAGCCCTGGCGCCGGAGCGTGCGATAGGCCACCCATGCAAGCCAGTAATCGCCGGCGCGGGTGCGCAGCAGCGCCGGATCGTCATCTTCGGATTCGGGACCTGTCACGATCTGCGGCATGGGGACGCGTTCCACGGTGACATCGCCGCGGAAGATCTCGACATCGTACCGTGCGCCGTAGGGGATGTCGGCCGGCGTGAACGTGAAATCCCCGTAGCGGGTGAACACCGTTACGGGTTGGGTCTCCGGCGACACAAGGTCAAGGACGATCCCTTTAGCCGCGACGTCGCCGCCGATCATCTCCAGCGTGATGTTCCATCGATCCGGCGGCGCTATGGAATCGTCCACTCCGAAATGCCAGCCCTGAATCGAGCGGATCCGCGCGGGCGGCCGGATGCCGCCGGACCAAACGCGTCCGTGCGTGGGGTTGCGCACCCCGAAGGTGATTTGAAAGCCGTGCGCTGTCTGCCGGGCCAAGGAGGGCGTCTGGGCCTGTACGGGGAGCGCTGAAGGACGCCAGCGGCGGACCGCGACGGCTACGCAGAGCGCGAATGCCAGAAGAATGATTTTGCGTCCGCTCATTGAGCCCGGGCGAAGACAGCGCGGCCAGCCGCGCGTTCCCCTGTGGCTTCCGATGATATGTGAATCGATTCACGCCTGTCAAGCCCAGGCCAGGCCAGACTCCTCGGAAGAATCGGCGGACCGATCATCGAGTGGATGAACCGGTTCATAAGGAACGACGCCTCTTCGCCGGCCGGCATTTGCTTTTACCCGCCGGCAGTCACGAAAATCGAATTTGCGCTTTGAAATTCAGGCGGAGTGTCCCGTGACGCGGGCGCGCGCCGGGCTGATATACACGGCCCACGGCGTCATTGAGACGCCCGTTTTCATGCCGGTGGGCACCCAGGCGACCGTCAAGGCGGTGGCCCAGCGCGATCTGGCCGGCGAACTCGACGCGCGCATCATCCTGGCCAACACCTATCATCTGTATCTGCGGCCCGGGCATGAGCTGATCCGGCAGATGGGGGGGCTGCACCGGTTCATGTCCTGGCCGCGGGCTATTCTGACCGATTCAGGCGGCTTTCAGGTGTTCAGCCTGGATGCGCTTCGCCGGGTCAGCGACGAGGGCGTGCTGTTCCGTTCGCACCTGAACGGAGATGCGCACCTGTTTACGCCGCAGTCGGCGATCGATGTTCAACTGGCGCTGGGCAGCGACATCATGATGGTGCTGGATGAATGCCTGCCGTATCCGGTGAGTCATGAGGCTGCGCGGCATTCGGTGCAGCGTACGATTGCCTGGGCTCGCGCCGGGTTTCTGCGGTATCGTCAAGCCGCCGATCCGGAGCAGCAGGCCTGTTTTCCGATCGTGCAGGGGTCCATGTACGCGGATTTGCGACAGCAATGCGCAAGCGAGCTCGTCGAAATCGACGCGCCGGGCTACGCTATCGGCGGCTTGTCGGTGGGCGAGCCGCGACCGCTCAGCCTGGAGATGGTGGACGTTTCCGCGCCGCTACTGCCGTGGGACCGGCCGCGCTACGTCATGGGAGTTGGCATGCCGGCCGAGCTGCCGGAATATGTCGCGCGGGGCATTGACATGATGGATTGCGTGCTTCCCTCTCGCAACGCGCGCAACGGCTATCTGTTCACCACGCGCGGGCGTCTCATCATCAAGCAAAACCGGTACCGGGATGATCCGGCGCCGGTGGATCCCGACTGTGACTGCTACACTTGCCGGACGTTCAGCCGCGCCTACCTGCGGCATCTCTATCAGGCCGGCGAAATTCTGTATTCGACCCTGGCCACGATCCACAACCTGAGGCACTATCTTGACATGATGCGGCGGATCAGGGAGGCTATCATTTTCGGGAGATTCTATGAGCTGCTGCGCTCGGCTCGCTCGGCGCGGCTGGAAACCGAAGCAGGACAGCAGTAGTCGCAGCTCTCTCCTTGTTTTAAACTAAAGATATACTACTCCACAGAGCGGTCCCGGGACGGTTCCCGCGATAGCCAGTTACACGCGTGATGGTTTACTCTACGCTGATTCTGCTCCAGCAGCAAGGCGGCAATCCGGCATTCGGCTTCGGCCTGATGATCGTGATGATCGCGATCTTTTACTTTCTGGTGTTCCTGCCGATGCAGCGCCAGCGGCGGCAGACGCAGAAGATGCAGAAAGAGCTGCAGAACGGGAATACCGTTCTCACCACGGGGGGACTGGTAGGAACCATCGTTGCCGTTAACTCCGACGACACGGTGATTCTGCGGGTAAAGCCTGATAATGTAAAACTCCAGATTGCGCGCAGCGCGGTCGCCGGCCTGGTGCCTGAAGAGGCCAAGAAAGCGTAGAACGGCCGAATCGCGACGAGCGACGCGCCGAGACGAGACAGTACTCCAATGAACCGAAGCCTGAAAATCAAAGCCGCGATTATCGCCGCGGTTCTGCTGATCTGCGTGTACGGAATCATCGGCATTCCGAAATCCGGAGCGGACATAGCCAACAATTTCAAGAAGAACATCCGTCTCGGCCTGGATCTCCGGGGCGGCAGCCAGCTGGTGATGCAGGTCCAGGTGCAGGACGCCTTCAAGGCCGAGGCGGACGCGACCATTCAGCGGCTCCAGGAAGCTGCGCGTAAGGCCAATATCGACATTCTGCCGGGCAACATCGATCGTAACGATCCTCAGACCATCAGCGACGCGGACAAGATCCAAATCAATGTCCGCGGCGTTCCAGCCACAAAGGCCGGCGACTTCCGCCAGCTTGTTAACAATGAATTCGGCCAAACCTGGATCCTTACGCCCGTCAATGCAACCGATTACCGGTTAAACCTGCGCACGTCGGAGGCTCTGAAGCTGCAAAAGGACACCGTCACGCAAACCAGAAACACGATCGAAAAGAAGATCAACGGTCTGGGTCTGGCCGAGGCCACCGTTCAACAGCGCGGCAGTTCGGAGACGAATCCTGAGATTCTGGTCCAGATGCCCGGCGTGGACGATCCGGCGCGAGTGAAAGAGATCCTGAAAACCACGGCGATGCTGGAGCTCGATGAAGTCAAAGACGGGCCGTTTGCCACACGGGAAGAGGCGCTGGCCAAGCATGGCGGCGTGTTGCCGCTCAATACTCAGCTTTTGAAGGCGGTTCCACGGGCGGGCCAGAGCGAGGGCTGGTATCTGGTGAGCCGGACTCCGGTGATCACCGGACGCGATCTCCGCGACGCCCATGCCCAGCAGGGAGAAATGGGCCGCTGGGAGACGAATTTCGTGTTGACGCAGGATGCGGCGAAGAGATTCGAGCGCTTTACCGAAGCGAATATCGGCAACCGGCTGGCCATCGTGCTGGACAAGATGGTGCTCAGCGCGCCGACCATCCAGAACCGGATTGGCGACACGGGGCGGATTACGGGCGCTGCGAACCGCGAGGAGGCGGCCGATCTGGCCCTGAACCTGCGCGCCGGATCACTCCCGGCCAGCGTCGTTTATCTTGAAGAACGCAGCATCGGCCCGGCGCTCGGCGCGGACTCGATCCGCGACGGCATCTATGCGGGGTTAGCGGGTATAATCGCGGTGATTGTCGCGATGCTGATCTACTACAAGCGCGCCGGAATCAACGCCACGCTGGCGCTGATCCTGAACGCAATTATTTTAATTGCCTGTCTGGCGTGGTTTGACGCGACACTGACGCTGCCTGGTATTGCTGGCGTGATCCTCACGGTAGGTATGGCGGTAGACTCGAATGTTCTCATCTTTGAGCGCATCCGGGAGGAGCTGCGGAATGGCAAGGCAGTTCTCGCCGCCATCGACACCGGGTTCAATAAAGCATTTTTGACCATTGTCGACACCCACGTTACCACGGTGGTATCGTGTGCATTCCTTTTCATATTCGGGACGACGGCGGTCAAAGGTTTCGCCGTGACGCTGGTGATCGGTCTGGTGGCGAACTTGTTTACGGCGGTGTTTGTTTCGCGGTTTATTTTCGATGCCGAGCTGTCCGGCAAGCGGCAGGTTGCGGCGCTGAGTATTTAGGTGCTTTCGCTGTGTTTTCCGAGGTTTAAGGGGAAGGCAACGCATCTGGGAAATGTGCCACGCGCGATGGTGGTAACTTTTTGGAGATGACGGGAACTGACGGGTGGGAGCCGGTGTCTAAGACAATAACAGGCCGGCGAAGCGGCTTCGATGGAGATATTTAAGAATACAAACTTCGATTTTTTAGGCAAGAAGTGGCCGTTCATCACTGCTTCGCTGGTGCTGACCGCGGCTGGACTGGCGAGCCTCGTGTTGAAGGGCGGACCGCGCTACGGGATTGACTTTCGCGGCGGGGCGTTGATGACGGTGCAGTTTGCGATGCAGCCCCCGATTGATAAGATCCGGAGCCTGCTGTCGGCCAAGATCCCGGGAGAAATCTCGGTGGTGAACGTGACCAGCAAGCCGAATCAGGTCCTTATTGGGACAGAGATTCAGGAAGAACGCACGCTGAACGCGAACCGCCAGGCGATCCAGCAGATACTCGAGTCGGCGTTCGGCGGAGGCTCTGACAAGCTGGATGTGAACAATGTCGGGGCTCAGGCGCTGGCGGACCGGATTCGCGATCCTTTACAACGTGCGGGCGTTGCGATAAACGAAGACCAGTTGCAGAATCTGGCGAAATCGATCATTGATTTCAAGAACACCCAGCGCATGGGGGTGTTGAAGAGCTTCGATGAGCTGGCCGGGGTTCCGGGCGTAACGCCGCAAATTATTTCGGTGTTAAAACAGGAGTGCGCGCTGGCGCCGTTCAGCATTCTGTCGGCCGAGGTGGTCGGGCCCAAGGTGGGGGCGGAGTTGCGGACCAAAGCGATTCTTGCGACGCTGTACGCGTTGGGCGGGATGCTGGTTTATATCGCCTTCCGGTTTGAATGGATTTACGGGGTAGCGGCGGTGATTGCGGTGTTCCACGACACCATTATCACCATCGGGCTGTTTTCGATATTCAACAAGGAAATCGACCTGACGGTGGTCGCGGCGCTGTTGACCCTGGTCGGTTACTCGATGAACGACACCATTGTGGTGTTTGACAGAATTCGCGAAAATTTGAAGATCATGCGGCGCGAAAGGTTCGAGCCCTTGATCAACATCAGCATCAATCAGACCCTGAGCCGGACGATATTGACTTCGGGTTTGACGTTTTTGACGGCTCTGTCGCTGTTTCTGTTTGGCGGGCCGGTTTTGAATGGATTTGCGTTTGCACTGGTGGTGGGCATCATTGTCGGCACGTACTCGTCGATCTTCATCGCCAGCCCGATCCTTGTCTTCTGGCACGATTTCCGCGAGAAGAAGAAGGTCGCGCCGGCGGCAGTGGCGGCAATGAAAGAACCCGCCGGGAAGAAGGCCGTTAGAACGAGATAAGGCGCCGGTTCCTTTGACCCGGCTGCCATGCTAAGGGGAAAGGCAATGTTTGAACAAACATTCGTGGAAGGACGGAGCAAGACCAACAAAGGGTGGACGGTGATTGTATCGTTCATTCTTCAGGTGTTGCTGATTGGCGTGATGGTCCTGCTCCCGTTGATTTACACCGACACGCTGCCCAAGGCGACGCTGACCAGCTTCCTGGTCGCTCCTCCGCCGCCTCCTCCGCCGCCTCCTCCGCCCGCTGCAACTCCGCCGCCGAAGGTTGTCAAGGTGGCGCCGAAGCAATTCGATGCGGGCCGGCTGATGGCGCCCAAGGTCATCCCCAAAGAAATTGCGCAGATTAAGGAAGAGGAGCTTCCGCCTCCGTCGGCGTCGGCGGGCGTGGTGGGCGGCGTTCCGGGCGGCGTGCCGGGCGGCGTGGCCGGCGGCGTGATTGGCGGCGTGATCGGTTCCGTGCCGAGCGCAGCGCCTCCGCCTCCTCCACCTCCCAAGGAGCAGCCGAAGCCGCCGCAGCGGATTCGCGTAGGCGGCAACGTCCAGGCCGCCAACCTGATCAGGAAGGTCACGCCTGTGTATCCCCCGCTGGCGCGTCAGGCCCGGGTGCAGGGCACTGTCCGGTTCACCGCCATTATCGGCAAAGATGGCACGATCCAGAATCTTCAGTTGGTGAGTGGGCACCCGCTGTTAGTGCCGGCTGCTACCGAAGCCGTGAAACAGTGGCTGTACAAGCCCACGATGCTGAACGGAGAGCCGGTCGAGGTGGTCACGACGATCGACGTGAACTTCACCTTGAGCGGCTGATCCCAACGGCGAGGCCCGGCGTCGCAGTAAGGAGTGTGTGTATCGTGCACAAAGTTTCGTCAGTCTAAATCAACTCGCAGGAGAGAACAATGTTGTTACAGTTGCAAGTATGGGCTTTCATGCTGCTCCAGGAGAGCACCGGGCCCGCCATCAGCTTTGACCCGCGCGCCATGTGGGGCCAGATGAGCTGGCTCGCTAGGCTCGTGGTCATTATTCTGTTTATCATGTCGGCATGGTCGATCGGGGTTATGATCGACCGTCTGATCGCCTTCAACGGCGCCCGCAAGCAGTCGCGCGCGTTTGCTCCGGCAGTCGCCGGCGCGTTGCGCGAAGGCAAGCTGGATGAAGCGATCAAGATTGCCGATCGCTATAACAAGAGCCACCTGGCTAAGGTCGTGGTCGCCGGCTTGCAGGAGTTCCGTGCGCATCAGATGAGCACGGAGATTCCGGGTGAGGAAATCGAAGCCTCAAAGCGAGCCCTGGAGCGCGCCGAAGCAATCGTTCACGCCGAACTGAAACGCGGCATCAGCAGCCTGGCGACGATCGGCTCAACCGCTCCGTTCGTCGGACTGTTCGGGACGGTGGTCGGGATCATCAACGCGTTTCGCGGCATCTCCACCGAAAAGAGCACGGGTCTCGGCGCGGTTGCCGGCGGCATTTCGGAAGCGCTGGTCACGACCGCGGTCGGTCTGTTTGTGGCGATTCCGGCGGTCTGGATGTTCAACTACTTCACCAACCGGGTGGAGGCGTTTGACGTCGAGATGGGAAACTCCAGCTCCGAACTGATCGACTACTTCCTGAAGCGTACGCAGCGCGCTGGAGCGGTGAAGTAAGCCAAGGAGAGGTTCCGGCGAGTTGAGAGGAATCGGGTCCGGCGCGTAAGGACAGAGGCGCCGGACCGGATTCCGAAGGAGAACAGGATGGAGAAAAAAAAGGCGCCCCCAGTCGTGGCGGACATCAACGTCACCCCCATGGTGGATGTGATGCTCGTCCTGCTGATCATCTTTATGGTCATCACGCCGATGCTCCAGCACGGCGCCAGCGTTGATTTGGCGAAGACGCACAATCCCATCGCAATGCAGGCGGCGGATAAGGAGGATGCGGTACTGATTGCGATTACCCGCGACGGGAAAATCTTCCTGAGTCCCGGCAATACGCAGATGAAGGCCGAAGATCTGCCGCAGAAAGTGAAGGACCTGCTGACCAACAAGCTTGACAAAACGGTGTACATCAAGTCGGATGCGCGCGCGCGATACGAGCGTGTGACGGATGTCGTCGACAACTTGCGCGCCGCCGGCGTCGACCAGATCGGTCTGTTGACCGAGCAGGTGAAGCAGAAGGAACAACGGCCCGCAGCGACGGCCGCCGCCGGCGCGGGGCAATAGAACCGGAAAAGGATTTAAGCAGTCAAAAGGAGCAAAACCTATGGCAATGGCAGTGGGTGGCGGGAAAGGCGGAGCCAAGGCCGACATCAACGTCACGCCGCTTATTGATGTGTTGCTGGTGCTGCTGATCATCTTTATGGTGATCACGCCGCTGACGCCCCACGGACTTGAGGCGCTTGTGCCCCAGCCTCCTCCGCCGAATGCGCCGCCGCCGGATCCAAATCAGGATCGCACCGTGGTCATCATCATCAACAAAGATAAGACCATGAAGTTGAATGCGGAGCCCATCGACATGAACCGGCTCGGGCCGCGCCTGGAAGACGTTTTCAAGACGCGCGCGGAACGCGTCGTCTTTGTGAAGGCTGATCCCGATCTGGAATTCCAGACCGTGGCGCAAGCGATCGACATCGCGAAAGGCGCCGGCATCGACAAGGTCGGCCTGATGACGCCTAAGGTCGAGGCCGGGCAGTAGGGTGAACAGAAAGAGCGCCCACCAGGATATTTGTATGAAGCGAACCGTGACATTCGGTCTGGCCGTTGCGGCCGGACTCATGATGCTGCTGGGAACCGGTTGCGACAAATTAAAATCCCGCGACCGCCTCAACAAAGGAGTGCAGGCGTATAAGAACGCCCGCTATCAGGAGGCGATCGACAACTTCAAGGAAGCCATTGCGCTGGACAATACGAACCCGAACGCCAGACTGTATCTTGCGACGGCGTATATGACCCAGTGGATCCCCGGCGCCGATTCGCCGGAGAACCGGCAACTTGCCGAGCAGGCGCACAAGGAATTCGAGGAGGTGCTGAGACGCGATCCCAAAGATAAGGTCGCGCTCGCATCGCTCGCTTCACTCGCCTACAACGAAGCCGGGCCTCTTCAGGGCGAGGCGAAGATGAAGAAGTTCGATGAAGCTCGCGAATGGAATCAGAAGCTCATCCAGGTCGATCCCAAGAACAAGGAAGCTTACTATAGCCTCGGCGTCATCGCCTGGGCGAAGTGGTACCCGGCGCTCGGCAAGGCTCGCGCGGACCTCGGAATGAAGCCTGAGGATCCAGGTCCGCTCAAGGACAAGAAGGTGAGAGAGGCGCTGAAAGCGAAGTGGTCCGGTACGATTCAGGAAGGAATCGATAACCTGCAAAAAGCGCTGGACATCGATCCTGAATACGACGACGCCATGGCCTACATGAACCTTCTGATCCGAGAGCGAGCCGACTTGGCCGATACGCCTGAGGAATACAAGAAAGAGGTTGAGATCGCCGACAACTGGGTCCAGAAGGCGCTCGATACGAAGAAAAAGAAGGCAGCTCGGGTTCCGACCGGCGTCGTAACGGCAGAAAAGTAAACTTAATCCACAGCTGAGCGCAGATGAACACGCATCACAATGGGGAGTTCATCTGCGCTTATTGTCATCTTCGGCAAACAGAATTTTCTCTCTATCCAACAGCCACTTGGCCCTCCGCTGAAAAATAATGTTTTGGAGCCGAGCGCCGGGCTCTGCGTTCACATCAATCGCAAGCGCTCTTTTGAGCGCTGCTTCGAAGCCAGCGCGGTCTTTCAAGGCCGTTAACACGTTCTCCGCGTAGGCGACATAAGGCGCTGCCTGCCTGCCGTGGGTCAGCTCGACCGCCCGGTCAAAATGCCGTCTGGCTCGCCCGGCCTTATCGCCGGTACGCGTCGGACTGGCCATTTCATAGGTGATCATAAACGTATGGAGCCGGCCGGCGTCCCACGCTTCATCGAGCTCGAGCGCCCGCAGGATCAGCGCCTCAAATTGCGGAATTTGGGGCAGCATGAACATGTCCCGCGAAGAGGCCAGGGCTGCGGCCCATGCAGCGCCGGTCCAGTACATGAACGGCACTTCGCTCGAATTCAGTTTTTGAACCGCCCGTTTGGGATCGGTTTTCAGTTCCTGGGCGAAGCCCGGCCGCTTGAGCTCCAGACCTTGCATGCCGTAATCGCGCGCTCGCAGATAGAGTTTGGCGGCGCGCTGACGCATCGCGGCCGCCACTCTCCCATCGTCGACTTGGTCGGCCTCCATTTGTACGAACGCGTACGAATACTCGGTGAATCCGCTTGCGGCGGCAAGCAGCAGTCCCGGATGGCGCGGATTCTGCTGGAGCATCATTTCTATCAGCTTCAGGCTAAACGGAGCAGCGCTGCGGATCAGCTCAGGATCGTCATCTGACGCCATTGAGCTCGAGGCGCTGGAGGACAGCGCGTCAGCCACGGCGCCGAGCGTATACTTTTTCACGGAACAAGCCGGCGCCGCAATTGCGAGCGCCGCGATCGAGCCGGCGAGCATGCGATTCCCGGCGGTGATCATTGCCGCGCCAGCAACGGCCACAGAGCCGGAAGCGGCACGGCGCCCTCCCTCAACGCGCGGTCATGAAACTCGGCGAGCTGGAATGCGTGGCCCTTCTTCTGGCGATAACGGTCGCGATCGCGCAGCCAGGCGCGCCACCCCACGAAATATGTCGGCAACTGGCAGGAGGAAAGCTGCGCCCGCTGGAGCTTGGCGGCGGCCTCTTCCTTCTCCTGGTAGGTGTCTTTGATCATGAGATCGAGCGCCTGCTGGTCTGTCATGCCCTTGGTATGCATGCGGACGTCAAGAATCGTATTCGCGATGGCGCGCAGCAACTGCTTGCGCCAGGTGAGCTGCATCCCCGGGTCATCTCTATAATAGCCCTCGTCGATCATCATTTCCGTTGCATACACGGCCCAACCTTCGATGTAGGGCTGGTTGCCGAATACAGATCGCACCAAACGCCGCGACTTCGGCTGGACCTGATCGGCGAACTCGAACTGCACGTAGTGTCCCGGCATGGCTTCGTGAAGAGTCAACAGCTTCAGACCATAGAAGTTGTACTCGCGAAGCTTGGATTCGGCGCGGTCTTTCGGCCAGCTCTGCGGGATCGGCGTGATCCAAAAATAGGCGCCGAGCTGCGGCTCCAGCGCCGGGGCCGGATTGAACCCGCCGACTGCGTAGATGCCGCGCATAAACTCTGGCGTGGGGATTACTTGCAGGTTCGCGCCCGAGGGCAGCGTGAGCAGCTTCTTGTCGCGAACAAACCGGGTCGCTTCGGCCAGATCGCGTTTCGCAGCGTCGAAATACGCATCCGGGGCGGCGTGTTTTTGAGCGATTTTGTTCAGCGCCGCCTCCACCGTCTGCGGTTTCGCGATTTCAGCCATGCTGGCGCGAATTTGCCGCAATTGCTCCTCCGCCTCCGCAAGAACGTCCTCAGGTGGGGCGTCGATTTCGAGCGAGTACCGGAACTTTTGCGCATATTTCTCCTTGCCGAGCCTCCAGTCGGAAATGCGCTGTGAAAGCTGCGTTTTGAGATAACCGTTAAAATCGCGAAGAGCTGACAACGCGACGCCGGCGGCCTGGTCGAACTCGCTTTTCAATTCCGGCGGGCAGTTCTGGCGCAGCGTCTGGTCGATCAGGCTGATGTTTCCGTCGTTCTCCTGCTGCGCCACGCGGTTCCATACTTCGGGCGCGTCCACGAGGTTGGTTTTGGCGTCGTCGAACAACTGCGGCAGCCGCTTCATGCGGGCGATAATCGCGCGGTACCGCTCCAGTTTGGGGGCAAACTCGAGTGTATAAGGGGTATTCAAAGCATTGCCGGCGAGTTCGACATACAGCGTCGGATTGTGCCGGAAGTTTTGAATTACGTCGAGTTCGAGCAGCGAAAGAGAAATCTGGTCGCTAATAATCCGGAAATCGGCGGAGTCCTGAGGCGCCAGGCGATCTTGCTGAATGCGCTGCAACCGCTTTCGGAATCCGTTGAAAAAGGCGCGTTGCTTTTCGATGCCGCTTCGGCTCAGATCATCGATCTGCTCATCCAGCACGGCGCCGTTGTGCCGGTGATATCCGGCGGCCGTGGCCGTCACAGGCGATAGCGCCAGAGAGCCGTACACAAATTCTTCAGCCAGCCTTGAAAAGTCTTCCGCGCCGCCGTTGGTCGAGTTGGAGCATCCAAGAAGCGCGGTAAATCCGATGATCGCTGCGAACGTCCTCATAGTCTTTTTGCCGAGCCGAGGTACACTGCGTTCAATACGAACTTGAACGTACCGAATGTCTGGCCCCGGAACTGGGGCCGGAAGCCGAATAAGAGAACGCTGCCTTTTCCGCGGCGCGCCTCCACCAGAATAGGCCGTCCGAGCACTGCCCGCTCTCCGCTGACCCATCCGCTTGCGAGTAGATTCGAGCCCGCATAGCGGGCGATGATTTTGATTTCGCGGTCGCCTGCGTTGAACTCAGGAAGCAACATGTTTTCGAACGCCTGGCCGCCGGTGGAGAATGCGAAAGCCTCCTTCGGAACTCCGAACGCGACCGGATGCTCGGTATTCACACTGATCCGCAGGATCGAGCCAGGACAGTAGTAAGCGCCAGCAGGGGGCTCCGTCTCGCGGCCCTCCGCCCCGGTTGGCGCCGGGCGCAACAGAAGCCGCAGCGGCAGCGGGAACAGCTCGACCGGCAGCTCTGTTGCCGCGTCAAATGCAATCAGCGTTCCACCGGATCGAACAAACGTGTCCAATTCAGAAAGACCGGCGAGCTCTATGCCGCCGGAAAATTCGGGCCGCTGCACGGCGGGGACCTCCTCGCCGGCGCGGCCCGGCGCGCGCTCGCCAGCGCGAATACCGTGCAGAATAGAGGATGCGCCTTGCGAGGCGAGAATAATCGTATCGAATCTGTTGCGCAAACCTGCCGCACGGAAGTCCTCGTTGTGAATCATGGAGTGCGGCACATGGAAATAGTCCAGCAGCCAGTCCGTCCATCCCGCGTCGATGTTCGCGGTCCAGGGTTCGTAAACAGCCACCCGGGGCGGATTCGTGAATTCGAACACGCCCTGGTCAAAGCCAGAGTCAGCCGCTTCGAGCAGCCGTCCGTCTTTGGACCAGCGCACGGTGCGATGCGCGTTGAGCGCGGCCGCCATCGCCAGGAAGAATCCGCTATCGCGGTGATCGGCGGACGGGACCACTGCTTGCGTCCAGGATGAGTCTTCTTCGAGGCGCGCTTCGAGGGGGCCTTCGACGCGGTCCACCTGGGCTCCCATGAGCATTGGCAGCGTCCAGCCGGCGATATCGTAGGGGCGCTTGGTCGGTCCCGCGAGGCCGGTTTTGAGCTCGGGATAACGTTGCGGCTCCAGCAGATCGGTAATGTAGCCGCGAAAGGCCTGGCCGGCGCGAATCACGCGCGTGCCCTCCGGATACGTCTTGCCGTTCGCCTGAAAGGGCGCCGCGGCGCGTTCGATCCGAATTCCCGCATAGTGCAGCCGCTCGAGCATCGATTCGGCCGCGCTTTGGTCCCACTGCTCGCGCGGAATGATGTACCAGATCTGCGGATTTGCCTCGATGTTCGCCCGCGCAATTTCGTAAGCCTTGTACAGGAAATGCGCCGCCCGCGCTGATGCGAGCTCCAGGATGGCGAAGTCAGCCGTGAGCATGTACTCGATCGCCTCGCGTACGCCCCACTTGCCGCCCATCCACGGCCGGTCGTAAAAGATCGTCGCCGATTTCGTCGGCATGCCGTTGCTGAAACGTTCGGGAAAATCGGCTGGCGTGTATACCTTTGAATTGGCGTAGACGAATCCCGCGGTTTCGGTGAGAATGCCATGCATGTTATGGAAGGCGGGAACCGAGCGCAGCCCGCCGTTCCACCAGGCATCGTATCCCCAATAAGAGAGGACGCCCGGCTGATTCGATCGCGCGAAGCGCTCCCGCATCGCCGCCCCGATCTGGTTAATGCCGTCCATCACCGCGGCAGGAATATTTGGATTCAGCGGCTCGGCGTAGGGCGGAACGAAGATGCGCGCCGGGAACGGCGGCGCCTGGTGCTGGTTATAAACGATCTGGGGAAACCATCGCTGAAAGAGCAGCCGCGTCACGTTCCGGGTTTCCGGAAGGTTCAGCATGAACCAGTCGCGGTTATTATCGTGTCCCGAGTATTTCTGATACAGCCGCGGCAGCGGAGCCAGCTCGTATGGCGTTCCGACGTTATGGCGATACCACTCCACCACCCAGTCCAGGCCGTCAGGATTAATGCAGGGGATTTGCAGCAGAATGACGTTCTCGCGGATATGGCGCGTCTCGTCACTTTCATCCGTGATCAACCGGTAGGCGAGCTCAGGCGCTTGCTGTGAAGGCGCGACCTCGGAGGCGTGCAAGCCGGAATCGATCCAGACAATTGCCTTGCCTTGCTCGGCAAGCCTGCGCGCCTCTTTCGGTTCTGGGATGCCCAGCGCAAGCCGCAGACTGATGTCGCGGTAGCGGTCCAGCTTCCGCAGGTTGCCGGCGTTTGAGATGTAGGCGACGTACATCGGTCGCCCGCTCGAAGTATTGCCGAAGGTTTCGAGACGAATCCGATCGCTCGCCGCGGCGAGCTTCTGAAAGTAGCCAATGAGCTCTTCATAATTTGCCAGCTTCTTTTCATCGCCCGGCGTAAAGCCAAAATAGTCGCGCGGCGTGGGAACGCCGGCATAGGCGTAGGCAACAAACCCCAGGAGAGCGATGCTGAGCCGGACGGGCATGCGGTCAAGGATCATCATCGCGTGAAGACCGGGTCTGGCTCAATGCGCGCCTGTGGATCCATCGAATCCTGAAGCGCGTTGAGCGTCATGTAAAGGGGGCGCGTAAAGGGGGCGCGCCGCCGCAGCCGCGATAATAGTACCATGCCATCGTTCAAGGAGGAGGCCTTCACCATTGGGCTGGTGCAGATGCGCTGCTCCGCCGATCCAAACGAAAATCTCGAAAACGCGAAGTGGAAAATTCGCGAGGCGGCGGCGCAGGGCGCTCAAATTGTTTGCCTTCCGGAGCTGTTTCGCAGCCAGTACTTCTGCCGCGAGGAGAGCGCGGAATTGTTTGCGCTGGCCGAAACGATTCCAGGACCCTCCACAGACACGCTGGGCCGGCTTGCGCGGGAACTCCGCATCGTAGTCATCGCGCCGCTGTTTGAGCGGCGCGCGCCCGGTCTCTATCACAATACCGCGGTCGTCATCGGAGACACGGGCGAGATCGAGGGCATGTATCGCAAGATGCACATTCCCGACGATCCGCTGTATTACGAAAAATTCTATTTCACGCCGGGCGACCTGGGTTTTCAGAAGTTCGACACCCGGTACGGCGCTATCGGAGTATTGGTGTGCTGGGACCAGTGGTATCCCGAAGGCGCCCGCCTGACCGCGCTTCAGGGCGCCAGCGTTCTCTTCTATCCGACGGCGATCGGCTGGCATCCGTCCGAAAAACAGCAATATGGCGCCGCACAGCTTGACGCATGGGTCACGATCCAGCGCGCACATGCGATCGCCAACGGCGTATATGTCGCGGCTGTGAACCGCACGGGCTATGAAGGGCCGCCCGGGCATGGGCTTGAGTTCTGGGGATCCTCGTTTCTGGCCGATCCCTTCGGCCAGATCATCGCGCGCGCGGATACAGGTCGCGAGGAAATTCTGATCGGATCTTGCGACCCGAAACGCATGGACGAAGTCCGGCGCAATTGGCCTTTTCTGCGCGATCGCCGCATCGATGCGTACTCGCAATTGACCCAGCGATGGATCGGTTGACCTCCGCCGGACCTGCGCCGCGCGAGCTCGGCTTCCGCATGCCTGCCGAATGGGAGCCGCATGAAGCCACCTGGCTCGCGTGGCCGCATGAAGAGACGGACTGGCCGGGGAAATTCGAACCCATTCCCTGGGTGTACGCCGAGATCGTGCGGCAGCTCTCGCGCCTCGAACGGGTGAAAATCCTTGCCCCGGACGGCGGGACTATCGAGCGTGCGACAGCGATGCTGCGCAAATCCGGCGCGTGTCTGGATGCCGTCGAGTTCCTGGAAATTCCGACCGATCGGAGCTGGATACGCGACTACGGCCCGATCTTTGTCAAGCGTCCCGGTGAAATCGCCGTTACCAAATGGCTGTTCAATGGCTGGGCGAAGTACGGCAATTGGGCAGCCGACGACGCGGCGGGCGCTGAGATCGGTCGGCGCCTCGGCGTGCGCATCTTCAAGCCCGGATTGGTGCTAGAAGGCGGCAGCATCGAGGTGAATGGCGCGGGACTCCTGTTGACCACCGAGGAATGCCTCCTTTCCACCGAACAGGCCCGCAATCCAGGCCGCAGCCGGACCGAAATCGAGACCGCCTTGCGCGACTATCTCGGCGTCCATCGCGTGTTGTGGCTGAACCGCGGGATTGCGGGGGACGATACGCACGGTCATATCGACGATCTCGCCCGCTTCGTGAGCGCCGATACCATTGTCACCGTGGTCGAAGACGATCCGCGTGAAGAGAACTATGAGCCGTTGCAGGAGAATTTGCGGATACTGAATGCGATTGGCGGTCTGCGCGTCGTCACGCTTCCCATGCCGCGACCGGTCTACTTCGACGGACAACGACTGCCAGCGAGCTATGCGAATTTCTACATCGCCAATGGGGCGGTCCTGGTTCCCACATTCAATGATGCGCGGGATCGCATCGCGTTGAACACCCTGGCGGACGTATTCCCGGGCCGGGAGGTGGTCGGGATCTCGTGCGTCGATCTCGTGCTGGGCCTAGGAACGCTGCACTGCATGACGCAGCAGCAGCCTGCGGCAGAGTAGCCATGGCTGCCGCCCCGCGGTCTGAGAGCGTGCGAGAGGCATCCGGAGCCACGAAGCGGCCGCCGGGTCTCGACGGACGCCGCTGTGCTGATATGCTGAGGGACAGGCGAGAATCCCGAAACCGGGGCGCCCGGCGTTTCACTCAGAGGTCTGATGGCGATCGTGACCGTTTCCGGCGAGACGGGCTGCCGGACGGAATCTCTGGCGCGCCTCGTCGCGCACAGGCTCAACTTTGAACTGATTACCGAAGCCCGGCTCGATCAACTCATAGCCGATGAGTTTGGAAGCGGGGCATCGCTTGAGGGCAAGGCGTGGCGCCCGGCGGCGACGCTCGTGCTGGCCCGTCTTGCAACCGAGCACCACCTGGTGGTATGCGGATCCGGAGCGGAACTGCCGCTCCCGAGCCTCCCTGGACTGCTGCGGGTGCGCCTCATGGCGCGGGAGGCTTTTCGAACCAGCAATCTCATGGTCGAGAGCGGATCCGACCGGACGCAGGCCAGAGCCGAGCTACGCGCCTTGGACGCGGCGCGCCGCCAGCTTCGCAACGAGCGGCTTGGACGAGCAAAGACCGCAGCCAGCCATGTCGATCTCATCCTGAATGCGGAATCGTTGACCGAGGACGCCATGGTTGGCATCCTCGAAGCGGCTGCCTCGTCGCGGGAGCTGGTGGAAAGCGGGTTCCTCTCTTATGCCGCCAATGCCCAAATTGAGTTTCAAATGCGTCTTCAGCTTGCAAGGCATGGCATCGCGCCTGCGGGACGCGCAGCCCTCAAGAGGGCGCGGTTCAACCACGCAAGCGAACAACTCTTTGCAAACGTGCTGGATTTCTACCGGATCGAATGGCAGTACGAGCCGCGCAGTTTCGCCCTCCAGTGGGACAAAGACGGCAGAGTCACGGAGGCCTTTACGCCGGACTTTTATCTGCCCGAATTCGACCTGTATATCGAATTAACTACCATGAAGCAGGCGCTGGTCACCAAAAAAAATCGAAAGGTAAAACGGCTGAAAGCCATTTACCCGCACATTAATATTCAAGTCTTTTACCAGAAAGATCTCCAGGACCTTGTGTTCAAGTACGGCCTTTCGGATCGCGCGCCGGCCCTATGAGCGACGTCGCGCGGTTGCCGGAGATCGAAAAGATACTGTTCACTGAGGAGCAGATTGCCGAGCGCATTCGCGAGCTGGGCGCCGAGATCTCGGCGCGCTACCCGGAGGGCCGGCTGAAGCTGATCGGCGTACTCAAAGGCTCCGTCTTTTTTCTGACGGCGCTTGCGCGCGAGATATCGGTTCCCGTCAAAATCGATTTCCTGGCTATTTCGAGCTTTTCCGGCCGGCCGGGGACGCCCGGCCTGGTCCGGATTTCAAAAGACCTGGACGAGCCGATCCACGGCGACGACGTTCTGCTGGTGGAAGATATCGTGGATACTGGTTTCACCGCGCGCTATCTGCTGCAGACGCTTGCCGGCCGGAACCCCAACTCTCTCGGCATCTGCACCCTGCTTGACCGCACCGTGCGACGCATCGTCCAGGCGCCGGTTCTGTTCCGCTGTTTTGAGATTCCAGATCGCTTCGTGGTCGGTTTTGGGCTCGATTACCGGCAGTTGTACCGGAACTTGAAGTATATCGCCGTAATGAAGCCATGAAGGCGGCCGAGCCGCCTCGCTATCGGGTCGGCACCGGCGTCAATTCGCGGCTGCTGATCACACGGTCGACCATGCCGTACTCAAGGGCCTGTTCGGCCTCCATGATATAGTCGCGGTCAACATCCCGGGCGATCCGCTCCACCGGCTGGCCCGTCGCGTTGGCCAGGACCTCGTTCAGAGTCTGGCGCATCCGCAGGATTTCTTTTGCGTAAATGTCGATGTCGGTCGCCTGTCCGGCCAGACCGCTCATTGAGGGCTGATGGATCAAAATCCGGGAGTGCGGCAAAGCGTAACGCTTACCCTTGGTTCCGCAGGCCAGTAAGACAGCCGCCATCGAAGCCGCCTGGCCAATGCAGTACGTGACGATGTCCGGCTCGACCAGATTCATGGTGTCCAGAATCGCAAGTCCGGCCGTGATCGAGCCGCCCGGAGAATTGATGTACAGCGAGATGTCCTTTTCAGGGTCCTCGGCGGCCAGAAACAACATCTGCGCAATCACCAGATTCGCGATGTTGTCGTCGATCGGGGTGCCGAGAAAAATGATATTTTCCTTCAGCAATCGAGAATAAATATCGAATGCTCGCTCCCCGCGGCTCGTCTGCTCAACAACCATCGGAACCAGCACTGAATTGCGCATCGGCATACCTCCTTAAAGTTTCGTTCTGGCGACCGCGGACTTGGCGGGCTCAGGCGCGCGACGGCGTTTGGCCTGCTTGTCGAGAGCGCGGCGTTTCTGATCGAGGGCGCTGGCGAGATCTTCCACCGTGGTGCCCTCCAAATACTCTATGATACGCGAACGCAACGCCTTCCAGCTATCATGCATGCCGCACCGCATCTGATCGTTGCATTCCTGCATGCCGCCTATGCAGCGCTGATAATCGGCTAATCCGTCAATGGATTCGACAATCTGAAGCAGCGTAATTTCACTCGGCGGATACCGCAGCGCGAAGCCGCCGGTCGGCCCCTTGCTGGAGCGGAGAAAGCCCTGGCGCGCGAGTTGCTGAAGAATTTTCGCGAGAAAGTGAGCCGGAATTTCCGATTCTTCCGCGATTTGTTTTACCATGGCGTATTTTCCAGGCGGGGCGGCAGCCAGGTAAACAAACGCCCGGATCGCGTATTCGGCCGAACGCGAATAAATCATCGAAGGTCCTTCGAGAGGCGAATAATACTCTTTTATCTTAAAACGGCAGGCCAGAGGACCGACCGCCGGCGGCAAGGCAAGTTGTGGTCTGGAGGGAGTCTACAGGGGCTCAGGCATTCTCAGCCCGGCCTTCATCAGAACGCCGTCGAGCAGAGCGACCGCGTCGCTCTCGTTCAGTCCCTTGGAAATGCATAGCTCAGTCAGGATCATCTGACGGGCTCGGTCCAGCATCTTCTTTTCGCGGAAGGAGAGCGGCTTGTCCTTCTGCACAATCAGCAGGCTCTTAAACACTTCCGCAATCTCCAGGAGGCTGCCGGACTGCATTTTGAGGCTGTTCTCCTTATACCGATCCTTCCAGTCCTGGAGACGGCGGCACTTCCCTCCGGCCAGAAAGCAGAGAACCCGCGCCACATCCCCGTTCTTGGTCACTCTTCGCAGGCCGACCTCGTCGACGTGTGAAAACGGGACCATAACGGTCATGTTGTTACAACTGAGCCGGAGCAGATAGAAGCGCTCAAAACGCGGGCCGAAGGAACGGGAGCTGATGTTCTCGATGGTTGCTACGCCGTGATTTGGATAGACAACCTTTTCACCGACTTGAAAGGTCATGCGGGGACCTATACACCTTTAAAGAGTTGTCAGCGTTGCTACGAATCGTGAAAGAAAATAGTAAAGCCAACCGGCGCCCTTGTCAACAGAAAAACGCGAAACCTACTGATCCGGCAGGCTTTCTTCCGCGCCGGCGCGGCGCGAGGCGGTTTAATCCCGTTGAATGAAAGCGTTATGAAGGCACGCCTGCACCCGGCGGAGGTGTTACCAAACCCGAGAGCCGTGTTCACAAACGGTTTTCGACCATCAGACGACGGATGTAGGCCAGGTTGCGGCGCATATCTTCCTCCACAGATCGGGACGGCGAGTCGGTTTCCAAGTTCGCAAAGCCGCGGTAGTCGATTTCCGAAATTGCGTGCAAAATCGCGTTGAAGTCGATGCTGCCTTCGCCCAGATAGTGCGGATTGTCCTTAAAATGGAACTGGCAGATGCGCTTGCGTCCAAGCTGCCGAATTTCCCGAGGAACGTCGAATCCGTTCCTGGTCGAATTGCCGACGTCATAGTAGACCATCACCGCCTGCGATCGCGTCCGGTCGAGAATGCGCATGTTGTCGGCAGCCGAAATGGTGTTCTCGAGGCCCAGAATAACGTGGGCCTTCTCCGCTTCGGGCGCAAGTTCCCGCAGCACATCGCCGACATAGTCCATCTCTTCAGGAGTCTGCAAAGCAGCTTTGCCGAAGAATGGCACGAGCATGACTTCCACGCCGAGCGCATGCGTGATGCGGATCCCGTCTGAGATCCATTTCTGCGCCAGCTTGTCATTCTTCAGGGCGTTCACATGCAGAATATCCAGACAAACGCCGTCGATGGGTATCTGCTGAGCCTTCGATTCGGCGACATACTTCGCCTGGAGCGCGGCGTCATCGAGCGGCATTTTCCCATCGACCGCTTTGCGGCCAATGCTCACCTGCACGCCATCGAATCCCAGCGTTTTGGCCAAGGCGACGGCCTCAAGGCTCCCGGTCTTCTTCAGGTTCCAGTCGGTGACGCCGATTTTGAGGCGAGCGCCGCGAAACGCGAGCGCGCCAGGAGCGGCGCAGGCCAACGCGGCGCCGGCTTTCAGGAGGTTCCTGCGGGTGATCACGGATTCATTATGGCGCCGCGCGGCGTCTCTGGCGCGCTCTGATCGAAACGTGCGAAGGTGTAAGACACGGCTGTCACGATGGCTTGGTTGTTTGCGGGCACGATCTTCCTGAGCGCGTATCTATTGTTCCTGGTCCAACCTCTGATTGCGCGGGTGATCCTTCCCTGGTTCGGCGGGGCGGCGGCAGTGTGGGCGACGTGCCTGATGTTTTTCCAGTTGACGCTGCTCGCCGGCTACCTCTACGCGCATGCGTCCATTCGCTATCTCAGGCCCCGCAGACAGGCGACGCTGCACTTATGCGTGCTCGCCCTGAGCCTGTATACGGTCCTGGCGGCGCCGGCGGTGCATCCCACGCCGCTGGCGGACTTGCACCCGATCCGCGGAATCCTGGCGTTGTTGACGGTCATGGTGGGCGTCCCGTATTTCGTGTTGTCGACAACCAGCCCGCTCGCGCAAGCCTGGTACGCGGAGCATAATCCCGGTCGGCCGGCCTACAGGCTCTATGCCCTGTCGAACGCCGGCTCTTTTCTGGCGCTGCTGACGTATCCGGCGGCAATCGAACCCGTGCTTCACGTCCGCGCACAGATGTGGCTGTGGCGAGCCGGTTATTCGGCGTTCGCCGTCGCGTGCGGCATCCTCACCGTGCGAGCAGCATGGAACGGGAAAGCCAAGTCGTCGGACGGGCTGTCCGCTGGCGCCGAGTCTCCGCGCCTCGGAGATCGCCTGTTGTGGGCTGGACTGGCGTTCTGTCCCTCCGCCCTGCTGGTCGCCGTGACGACTCATATGACGCAGAACATCGCGCCCATTCCACTGCTCTGGGTCGCGCCGCTGGCTTTGTATCTGCTCAGCTTTATCCTCACCTTCGAAGGCTCGCGCTGGTACAGCCGGCGAATCTGGCTGCCGGCATTCATCATCGCGGCGGCTTTAATCACCGCACTTCTGTTTCCGGACGCGCGGAACGCCAGCGTGAAGACCGTGATACCGCTGTTCTCGGCCGGTTTTTTCTGCTGCGCCATGACCTGCCACGGCGAGCTGTACCGCCTGCGCCCGAGCGCGCGCCATTTGACGGCCTTCTATTTGATGATTGCCGCCGGAGGCGCGGCAGGCGGGCTGTTTGTCGGTATCGCGTCGCCCCTGCTGTTTAACAACTATCTCGAACTGCCCATTGCACTGCTGGTCGCAGTCATCCTGGTGATGATAGCGCTTCGGCGGGCGGCGCCATCCTTGCCGGGGCCGCACGGTCGCTTAATCGAGTACGCCCTGACCGGCGCTCTCGCGTCTGGCTTGATCTATCTGGTGGCTTGGGAGGATCCACACTGGGCGGCCGGATATCGCGTCATCCAGCGCAACTTCTACGGCGTCCTTCGCGTGGAAGACGTCGACGCCGATGATGGCGCGCCCGAAATGCGGCAACTGCACCACGGGACCATCAACCACGGGGCCGAGTTTCTGCGAGCGGACTGGCATCGCCGTCCCACCACGTATTACGGACCAAAATCCGGAGTTGGGCTGGCGATTCGGGCCGCGCTCGCGCCCCGCCGCGTCGGAATTATCGGGCTCGGGGCCGGGACGCTCGCCGCTTACGCAGCGCCGGGCGACACGTTCCGTTTCTACGAGATCAATCCGCTGGTGGTCGATATTGCGCGATCGCAGTTCTATTTTTTGCGCGAGTGTCCTGCGCGGGTGGATATCGTGATGGGGGATGCCCGGCTCTCGCTTGAGCGCGAGCAGCCGCAAAATTACGATGTTCTGGCCGTGGATGCGTTCTCGGGCGATTCCATCCCTGTGCACCTGCTGACCGTGGAGGCGTTTCGCGAATACTTCCGGCACTTGAAACCGGAAGGCGTTCTGGCCGTGCACGTCTCGAACAAATACCTCGAACTTGCGAAGGTGGTGGCGGAGGCCGCCCGCGCGCTGAACAAGCACGCCATCCTGATTAACAATGATTCGGAGAAAGAGCAAGGCATTTATACGGCGGACTGGGTGCTGCTGGCGACCGATCCGAACCTGTTCGCCATGCCGCAGTGGATTGTCGCGGATCGCGACCCCCTGCCCGATCCCGTCCGGCGCGAGTGGACGGACGATTACAGCAGCATTCTCGGAATCTTGAAGTAACCCGCTAACATCGAATTGTGAATTCGCTTCCCGACGCGCTCGTCATCGGCGCAGGCATCATTGGCGCTTCCATTGCGTGGCGTCTCAGCCAGCGCGGCGCCCGCGTCATGCTGCTCGACGCAGGGCGTTTCGGCGACCAAGCCAGCCGTGCGGGGGCAGGAATGCTGGCGCCGGGCGGCGAAGTGGATCGGGAATCGCCGTGGGCCCGCCGCTCGGTTGAGAGCTTGCGGATGTACCCCGCCTTCCTGGATGAGTTGACGGCCGAGTCGGAGGTTGCAATCGATTACCGGGTCTGCGGCGCCATCGAAGTGGCTTTTTCGGCGCAGGAGGTCGAAGAAGCCGCGCGGCGGGCGCGTGCGCAGGCCGAACTCGGAATTCGCTCCAGCGCCATCGCAATCGAAGAGGCGCGCCGCCTTGCGCCGGCGTTAGCGAAAGATGCAGTCGTCGGCGCGCGGTACTATCCAGACGACGCTATAGTGGATCCCCGCGACGTCCTGCGCGCCCTGCGCCAGGCCTGTGCAAACCGCGGCGTGGTCATTTGCGAAAATCGCGCCGTCTCCAGCATTGACGCCGCGCAGGGCCGGGCCATGGCGGCGGGCTCGCCGATTGCTGCGGGCGCGATTGTTCTCGCGGCCGGCGCGTGGAGCGGCAACCTGCTTGCCGGCGCGGTGAAGTCATTTCCGGTCAAGGGCCACCTGATTGGCTATGATCTGCGGCCAGGTTCGCTTGAGCCCATATTGCGGCGCGGCCACACATACGTGTTGCAACGTGGTTCCGGCTTGACAATCGCAGGATCAACCATGGAACGGGTCGGCTTTGACGCATCGGTGGATCCCAAGATCGCCGCCAGGCTGCACCGGCGCGCACGGAGGCTGCTTCCGGCTCTGCTGTTGTCGTCGCCGGATTCGTCCTGGATCGGCTTCCGGCCGGCGGTCGCGGGCGACGAACCGCAGGTCGGCCGGTTTCGCGATTCGCGCGTCTGGCTGGCTTACGGCCACTACCGGAACGGAATTTTGCTGGCGCCTGTGACCGCCCGTATCATTGCGGATGAGATCGCGCCGTGAACGGGCGCGCGGTTACTTCCATTCCGGGAACGGATTGGAGCGGACGCCGCGGGCCGCTGCGATGAGCTCCGGGACGCGGCGGCGGCGCTGCAGAAGCTTTTCGAGCAGCGCTTCCAGAGCCTCGCTATCGCCGTCGATCCACGCGAGAGGAATCTGCTTGTAAGCGTCATCGATGACTTTCTCCGGGAAATTAACGATGCGCTCCAGCCAGGGCTCAAAATCCGTCAGCGAACGGACCTGCGAATATACCACCGGGCGGAAGTAGAATCCTTGCAGCGGCGAATCCATGAACGTCCAGTGCGGTCCGTCGAACAGGTAGCCATGGTCGACCATTTGCGCCACGAAGCCCGGACGTTCGCCAACGGGCGACAGCGGATTGCGGAGACGGGCGCGAAAAAAGATGCACTGCCGCGCGTCCGCATTGCCCATCCATTTGTCCACCGCGAATACGCCGAGAAAATCCCGCGTGTTCGCCACCTTGTCCAAAAGCGCGTCGGGCAGGAAATCATATACTGCTGTCCGCAGCGGGTCGCCCGGATGCCGCGAACCAAAATGCCATCCGGGCTCGACATCGATGCGCCGCATTCCAAGCTGGATGTGAACCTCAGGATTTTCCGCCAGGAACTCCGTGGTGATTTCGACAATCGCGGTCGCCGGCGCAGGGATCTGGAGATAATTCAGAAAGACCGATGCTGTCCACTCATTGATCAGGATCCGGCGGTGCTGCGGGTTATTCGTGAATTTGACGACATAGAAATTGCCATCGTCCGCTTGGAGGAGATGCGCCTGCGCGCCTCCTCGCATTTTTCGAATAAACCGGGTAGCCCTGATCGGCATTCAGATGTGAGCGGACGCTGATGATTATCGCAAAGGAGAGCGAGCCATTACATGAGTGAAGAGAAAGACAAGCCGCAGGGCGCCAGCCGGGATGAGATCGCACTGGAATTGATGAAGTTTATCGCGGTGACGACAGGATACGGTAAGGGCGCGCCGGTGGCTGGGTTCGGAGGCAAGCCGTCGAAAACGGCTGAGGAATACGCAGATTCCCTGTTGCAGCTGTTCGAGAGATGCCGGGATGTCGTGGAAAAGCGGCCACGTTGAGGCGGGCAGCCGGGCGATGGAAAAATCGCCCGGCTGATCATTCCTGCTGCCGTGGAGACTGTTACCTGCCTCTGGGCGCGCCTTTTTTCGCGGCGCGCTTGGCGGCGGTTTTCTTGCCGGCGGCTTTCTTGGCTGCGCTCTTTTTGGCGGCGCTTTTTTTCCCGGCTGCTTTCTTTTCGGCGCGCTTGGCGGCAGTCTGTTTCGCAGCCGCCTTCTTCACGCTCTTGCGCGGCGCGGCCTTTTTGGCGGCCGCCTTTCGCGGCGCGGCCTGCTTGCCGCCAGCCTTCCTGGGTGTTCCCGCAGCTTTTTTCGCGCCTCCCCCAGCGGCGCGTTTCGATGCTTGAGCAGCCTTCTTGGCCGGCTTCTTGCGAGGCGCCTCCTCCTGTTCAGTCTTTCGCTCCTCGGTCGCTGTTGAAGGCGTCTCTTCGGCGCGCGATGGCTCCGGCGACGGCCCGCGTCCGGCGGCAGGCTCCTCCTCCTCGGCGTCCTCTTCCTCTTCGTCCTCGTCAGCCGAATCGTAATCGTCGATATCGGATTCCAGATCTACCTGCTCGTCGCTGTATTCCATGTCGTCGAGATCGTCCTTCTCAGCAGCGAATCGGTATTGGAACATTCTCCAGGCCTCCTGTCTGCCTTAGTCAGACTTAGGATATTCGCGTTTTGCGATCAAGGCAAGAGCAATTATGTGTTTTCCCGAGCGGGCAAATGAAGTGAACACGAACCTTCGACGGATTCCACCGCGGCTCTGGTTGCAGCAGGCTGCCGGGCGCCGCGTATTTAGCGGGCGATGGCGGTATTTTTGAGCGCCGCCGTCCTAAGGCGCGGCGCAGTGGCGCGGCGGTGCAGGGACTGGCCGCTGATGCGCCGCGAATCGACGGAGCGCCTGGAGGCCGTGGCATTACGCAACTTCGCGCCGGTCTTCGTTGTCCGCTTCGCCGACGGGCTCTTTTCGTGATACACAGCAGGGATGATCAGCACATCGCCCACTTCGGGGGCATCGATGACATTTGAGTTGGCAGCCAGAATCGCAGCCGGCGCCGACCCATACCTGCGCGCAATGGCCGCCAGCGTTTCGCCACGCTCAACGCGGTGCATGCGCGCGCTGGCGCGCCGCGAAGCGGGAACTTGCTCGAGCGCCGCCATGAGCGCGGCCGCCGTACCCTTCGGTACGCGCAACTGATAGCCGGCCGGCGCAGAGCCCCGCAGAAGAGCCGGATTCAGCTCACGGATCTCGGAAACCGGACGTTCAATCGCATCGGCAACCAGCGCAAGATTCGTTGGCGCGTCCAATGCGACGGTGTCATACTCGACCGGAGCCTCCTCGTCGATGCCATCCAGGCCATAATCCTTGGCATTTTTCGCCATAATCGTCACAGCCAGAATGGCCGGAACATAGTTCTCGGTGTCCTTGGGCAGTACGTGCAGCTCGCGAAGCTTCCAGAAATCGGCATAGCCAGTGCGCTGCACGGCGCGGTCCACGCATCCCGGGCCGCAGTTGTAAGCGGCCATGGCCAAATACCAGTCGCCGAACTGGTTGTACAGATCCTTCAGGTGGCGGGCGGCGGCGCGGGTCGCTTTTTCCGGGTCGAGGCGGTCGTCTGTGGCTGAGGTCTGCATCAGCCCATATTCGCGTCCGCGCCACTGCACGAACTGCCACATCCCGACCGCGCTCTTATAAGACACCGCGCGGGGAAGGAATCCCGATTCGATCTGGGCCAGATAAATCAATTCCTGCGGCAGGCCTTCCTCAGCCAGAATACGCTGGATCAGCGGGCGGTAGCGGCCGGCGCGGCGAAGACCTGCCACGAGGATCTTGCGTCCGCGTTCGGTGGAGAAGAAATGAATGTAGCTGATGACGGAGTCGCTCTCCTCGAGCGGCAACTGCGAAGCCGTGGCCGCAATCTCTTCCTTTACCTTCGGCTTGAGCGCTGGATCCGTGGGAAATGTCATCTCGAGGATGCCATCCAGCGGCGATTTATCAAATACGACTTTGTCCGCGTCCTCCCCTGACCCCATGCCATTTACGTCATAACGGAAGATCGCGTCCACCATCCGGTCCAGGCGCCGCTCAAGCCGCCCGCGGTCCGGCAGATTGTCTGGAGCGCTCAGCAAAATATCGACGGCGCGATTAAATTCACGACGCGCCAGAGCCATATCGCCCTGCTGATAGGCTTTTTTGCCAGCTTCAAAGCGCTCCTCCGCCTCACGTATCCGGATCTCGCTTTCCGGAGGACGCGGCGGCGCAAGAGTTACGGACGCCGGAATGATATCGGGCGCCTCTCGCAGGTAAAGACCGGGGTCGAGCCGTGGTTCGCTGGTAACCACGATTTCCGCATCATCGACCGCAGGAGGGGCAGGCGGCAGGAATGAAGTGCGAAATTGCACTCTTGACGGAGCGCAACCGGAAGCGGCAAGGAAAAACAGCGGAAGGGACAGTATCGCGCCAGTATAGCGGTGACTTTGGGTCATCGTGGCTCAGATTGCAACAAGACTACAGCGAACTTCTTAACCTACAACGAGCTACAAAGAAGCGTCAATAACCGACCGGCCGGGAATGTTACAGGATCGAATCGCTCACCGGGACTTTCGTACCGTTCTTGAAAAGACACCCTATTGAAATAATTCAGCTTAGGCGGTACTTAACGTCTGGGGGATCCAAAGATTAAAATCGATTAATATGTAATACAGATTACTTAAATGGATTTACAGGAAAGCTGTATTCCGGATTGACGCACAGGCGATTGGGCAACGCCACCTCGCTTTCGGGCGATCAACCCGCAAACGAGTGCTGAGGGGCGGTGGACGCCGCCCCTCGGGCTTGGCGCCTTATTGCGCCAGGACGAAAGCGATCGCGGCGGACGCGTCGTACTGGCTCTGGCGGCTCCAGCCGTTATTAATGGTTGACCAGACGTACAGCAGTTCGGCGAACCCGGCGACATTGCACGAGCCGAGGAGCGCAGCCACAGTCGCCGTGACGGGAGAAGCGGCGGCGCTCACGGGTCCGCTGATGGCGGGAAGCGCGGGATTAACGCCCTTGATCAGTTGGAACTGGAACGTCGCAAAGCCTTTAGGTTGACTGGCGACATACGGCATCACGACCGGGTCGTTGTTCTTGGCCGTGTATTTGAGGATCCCGCAATTCGGGTCGGCGGCGGATCCGTTCAGCGTTGGCGTGCCGAGCGACGCCACACAGGGCTCATTATCCACGAGAATTGTCAACGGCGTGCTGGTCTCCTTCAGGGTTCCGGCGCCGTCTACAAACTCGACCACAATCGTATGCGCGGCGTTGGTGAGACCCGTCGAGTCCACGATGCTGCCGAGCGACGGGTTCATCCACAGGAAGAGCTCGCCGAACGGATGGACCGGATAATAGCCCGGCTGCCCGTTCACTGTGACCGGTGAAGTGGTTTGGGCGATGTACTGAACGCCGTTCCACTTGTAATCGGTCCAGGAATCCATGCGGACGACGCCATCCACTTTGATTCGATACCAGGCGGCTCCGTCCAGGGCGGCGCGGTAGTGGTTGATCATGAGCGGAAGTGGGCCGCCGAAAGGCGTGTCTTTCACCTGATAAAAATAAGTTGGATCGACGCTGGTATCCGCCAGTCCAGACGGCTTCACGCGGTCGAAGGGAATAAAGCCAATGCCCATAAGCAGTGGTCCGTTCGGCTGGAAGGAACCGAGGACGAAGTCGACGCTTTCGATGATCTGGTCGCTGCAGACCAGAATTTCGCCAGGATGCGTGACGGCGACGCTCGACGGCCGCACCGGCACTCCGGCCGCAACCAGTTGTAGCGAAGCGGTGGACAGGGTCAGCAAGCTGATGCGATTGGCCGGGTCGCGCTCTGGAACGAAAATCTGCGCCTGTGACGCGTCGGACCAGGTAAGGAAAAAGGGATTCGTCAAGCCCGTGGCGAGCGGGGTGCGGGCGCCGTTGCTGAGCTTGTACCGGCTGATGCGGCCTTTGTCGGGGCCGGCGGTCTGTTCGCTGATGTATGCGAACTGGAGGTCTTGACTGATGATGAGTCCAACCGGATGGTCAAGATTGGTCAGGACCGGCGTTTGCGTCCCGGTGGTCAAGTCGATGCGCAGCAGGCGGCCGGCGGGGGCGTATTCAACCACGTAGGCGGCGTTGTGCGCCTCATCGAGCGCGAGCTGTTGCGGCGCGGTCATGCCGGAGCTGACCACCGTGGCGGAGGCGCGGTTGGGGGCGGCCAAGCTGACGCGCAGCAGGTTGCCGGTGCGCTCGGTGATGTAAACATGGACGTTGTCGCTGCTCAGTTTGATGTCTTCAGGCTGCTGGTAGCCCGTGCCCAGAACCACGTAAGCCGGGTTAAAGTGATACGTCACCCACTGGATTTGCAGATCGTACCCATAGCTGATCACCCTAACCTTCGCGTAGTTGCCCTGATTGGTCCGGACCGCGAACACATCGCCGGGGACGAGCTTGTTACTTGGATCGTTGTTTCCGGGGATCGGCGTGCTCGAGTAGGTGAGCCCCTTCAGCGTTTGCGGAGTGATGGACGTAAAGTCAGTGACGCCGATATTGACGATTCCGGCGCTGTTCACGGGGACCATCTGGCGCAAAACATTGGTCTGCTGTTCCCACCAGATGTCAAAGGCTGGACCGACGCCGCCTTGTACGCCGGTATCAAGATCAAAGGTGAAGGTACCCTTGAGAGTCGCAGTCCCGGAAGAGACGATCGACGCCGTGGGAACCAGATTGAGGGCGGAAAGCTTTCCGCCGAATTCAACAAAAAGAAGCCGATGCTGGCTTGGCTGCAGGTCGCATCCGATGGCGCCGCCGAGGCCGGACGCCAATTGGGTGATCGTGGCCATGTAGTTAGTTCTCCTGTGTCGCTTAGGGTTACGGTTGGATCGTGATAACCAACGTACGATCGTTTCAGAGTTTCGTGATGGCGGCGGGGCGGCGCTTCAGGCGTGTTATGATCGCGGTGTCGCCCCGATTGCATTGGCTGAACTATTGGAATGCTCGGCCGGGAATTGCCGTCTTGTTTCTGGCGCTTGCCTCTTCGTGCGGCTATGTCGGTGAACCTCTTCCGCCCGCGTTGAACATTGCGGCCCCGATTCGGGACCTGCGAGCGGTCGAATATGGCGACAACATCATCGTAAATTTCACGATTCCCTCGCTCACTACGGACGGACTCGCCCTGAAGCGAATCGGCGCAGTGGATCTGAGAGCCGGGCCCGGAGGAAATCCTTTTGACGCGAACCGGTGGGCGGCCGAGGCGAAGCGCATCCCGGTGGCCGCTGATTCCCCCGGGGCGGTGGAAGCGAGAATTCCGGCCGCCGAATTTCTGGGACGCGAGATCGTCGTCGGCGTTCGGCTGGTGAATCCAAAAGGGCGGCCGTCGGAATGGTCCAATCTGGTTGTAATTGCCGTCGCGCCGCCGCTTGCGCGTCCGGCCGGTCTGAAGGCGGAAGCAACGGCCGGCGGCGTGAAGTTATCGTGGCAGGGCGCCGCGCCCGGATATCGCGTCTACCGGTCCGTTGGGAGCGAGAAGCCGGTCCTTATCGGAAACAGCGACCGGCCTGAATATCTGGATGCGACGGCCGAGTACGGAAAAACGTACAGCTACATTGTTCAGGGCGTTCGCGGCGCAAGCGAGAGCGAAATTTCGGCGCCATATGAGATCACGCCCGTCGACCGGTTCGCGCCAGCCATTCCAACCGGATTGACGGCGGTGACGGGCATCAGCTCCATTGAGCTGGTCTGGGAGCGCAACACCGAGCCGGACCTGCGCGGTTATCGCGTCTACCGGGCGCTCGACGACGGTCCCCTTCAGCCATTGAGCGACATCGTGGATACGCCGTCTTACAGCGACCGGCAGATCGAAGCGGGGAAGCATTACCGCTACGCCGTGACCTCAATCGATCAAGCGGGCAATGAGAGTGGGAAATCCGCGGTGGTGGAGGCGGTAGGGCCCGAGCAAGGCCGCTCCGGCGTGTGATGCAGGGTGACGGTTTCCCGCGAGAGCTATCGTGCAAACAGGCCCCGCCACTTGCGAAGGATCACTTCTGCGACGTTCAGCGCCAGAGCAATCGCCAGCAGACCGGGCCACAGGCGCACAGTGGAAGGAACCGAGCGGCCGCCGGGGTCGAAAATCTGGCTGGCCTCCGGCTGGAAGCGGCCCCCGGTGAATTCGGCGATTTTCCGCAGTAGAAACTCATCAGATCCCCAGTCGTTTAATTCATCTTCCTGCCGGTAGAGGCCGATTTCGGGGAAGGCCTGCGATTCCACGAGCGGGCGCACGCGGTAAAGGCCTTGCCGCTGGCCCACGTGAATG